>JACXTT010000962.1_pt1 | contig 49285 bp, 36 predicted proteins | sample 9270951 | NCBI WGS metagenome assembly JACXTT01 (sample SAMN15532306, study PRJNA645909) | rock metagenome | isolation source: weathered quartz diorite | place: Puerto Rico | collected 2017-06-21 | reverse complement strand
GATGGCCAAAAACCCAAGGGTTTCAGACAGTCGTGGTGTCGGTTGAAGGCGAGATGTCAGCCAAGTGTCGCCCCGCTGAATCTCGCGTTATTCTCGCCCAATTTCCCCATATTGGTGCTTTTTGGCAGTGGGGATCAGCGAGAAGTGTCAGAGTTTTTGCAACATTTGTCGCGTCTTTCTTGGCAGCTGGCCCTTTCGGGTCCTTATCCTTGATGTTCTCTTTGTCCTTTCCCTTGGCGGCACGGCGGAGCACCATGAGCGACGCGTTCTTGCCGTCAAAGGCCGTGGGCCGCGGGTCTTTCGGCCCGCCCGGGACACAGAGCCAGAGTTTCTCCCCTTCGAATTTGAAGATGCCGAGGACTGCGATGGTCTTGTCAGCCCCCGCCGGGAAAGACAGGTCAATCGAGGCTGGGTCCTTGCCGGTGTTCGCGACGTACGGAACGGCAACCGGAATCAAGCCCTTGACGGCGCCGTCGGCAAAGGTAATCGGCTTCCCGTTCATCTCGTCGTCGGCCTTGCCGTTCTCGATGGCTGACTCGACGATCCAGTCGCCGTTGAGCTTGGCCGCTTCCTTGTCCTTATCTTTGTCGGGGTCCGGCTTTTCACCCTTCTTCGCGCGCTTGAACGTGTAGAGATGACCTTCGTTGGAATCGAGCTTGGTCGGGCGAACGCCCATGGCGGACCAGCAGATTTGCAAGATATCGCCGTCGAGCTTGTAGATGCCTGGAATAAAAACCTTGCCCTTGGCGATATCGATCCAGTACGGCTCTTTGCCGGCATCGACGATGAATGGAGCGTCCTTGATGTCGGGATCTGGAGTGGTCACCTTGCCGTCGGCGAACGTGAACGATTTGCCCTTGACGCCGCCGGTCTCCTCGTCCTTGTCCAGGAGCGACTCGATGATCCAGACGCCGTTGAGCTTGGCGGCGGTCGCTTTATCGCCGTCTTTGTCCTTGTCTTTGTCTTTGTCCTTATCTTTGTCCTTATCTTTGTCCTTATCTTTGTCCTTATCTTTGTCCTTGTCTTTGTCTTTGTCTTTGTCTTTGTCTTTGTCTTTGTCTTTGTCTTTGTCTTTGTCTTTGTCCTTGTCCTTGTCCTTGTCTTTGTCCTTATCTTTCTCCTTGTCCTCCGTTTTCTTGTCGCGCGTGAAAATGTAGAGCGGCCCAAGTTTCGAATCGAACTTGTCGGGCCGAGGGGTTGGTTCGAGGACTTTCTGGCCGTCCTTGACGACCTGCTTGGTTTCGTTGAAGCACAATTTCAGTTTGTCGTCTTCAAGCTCGTAGATGCCGATGAAGGACAGCTTTTCCGCCGTGGTGATGGCGATCCATTTCGGGCTCTTGCTTGTATCCAAGACGAATACCCCCCCTTGGCTTCCGGGGAGGGTCGCCTTGCTGCCGTCGGCGAAAGTGAATTTGGCGCCTTTGAAATCTTCCTGCAAGGCGCCTTGATATTCAAGCGAGTCTACGGTCCAGACGCCGTCGAACTTCGCTGCCTCTTTCTGGTCCTCGTCCTCGCCGCCGCCTTTCTTCGGGCCCTTCACCTCCGGCTTGTGCTTGGGCAGACCGAGATCGGGGATAATGCCGCCGATGAAAACCAGGGCGAAGAAGGTGACATAGCCGATCAAGAGCAGGAACACGAACAAATTCAGTATCGTGCGGCGCGGGTAGACCGGCTTTTCGGAGGGCTCGTCGTCATCGTCGTCATCGTCGTCGCGGGGCGACGGCTTGGCGCCCTTCCTGGCGCCGAACTTCGGTCTCGGCTCGTCCTCATCGTCGTCGTCAGCGGCCGATTTTTTCTTCGCCTTGGGCTTGGGCAAGTCGTCGTCGTCAAATGAATCGTCCGGATCGGCCTTCTTGCCTTTGGCCTTCGGCTTGACTTCCTCTTCCTCGTCCTGAAACGGACTGTCATCGTCGTCGGTCTTGTCAGCATCCTTCTGGGCGAAGGAGAAGAGGTCCTCCATGTCGTCGTCATTGACGGCCTTGGCCTTTTTCGCCGGCGCGGGAGGATCCATGTCCTCCTCCGTCTCGAGAGGCTCCGGCGGGGGAGGCGGCGCCTTCTTCACGGGGGCGCGCGCCGGTGCGGCTTCCTCGGCGGCGGCGGTGAAGACGCCGGCGCATTTCGGGCATTTCATCTTCTTGCCCAGCGACGTCGCCGCCACCTTCAGCTTGGCGCCGCACTCGGTGCAGGCCACCATGACCTTGTCGGGCGCGGCAGCGACCACTGGCGCGGCCTCTCCGCTCTCGGCGACGAACACTTTGCCGCACGAGCATTTCACCTTCTTGCCGACCGAGGCATCGGCAACTTTCAGTTTCTTCGAGCATTCGGGGCAACTGACGATAGCCATGAAGCGATACCTTATGCTACGAGGTCAAGCTCTCACGACGCGCGGGGGGAATCGTGAGCGGAAATTCAATCATCATCCTCTTCGTCGTTATCTTCATCCTTTTTCGGAGCATTGAGCGGTAGCGGAAAGACCAGGAACGCCAGCAGGGCGGTGAAAACCTGCGGCCCTGCGAATACACCGGAGATTGGATTCATGATTACCGCGCACAGCACCGGAAAGAGCAGGAGCAGCGCCCCCTGCCAACCGCAGCGGAAGAAGGCGAGCAGCGTGCCGAGGAAGCCGTAGCCGGCGGCGAGGATCAGGAAGAGACCGGTGTCGCCGTGTGAGGTTGACAACGGGTTCATGGAGGCGAAGTCGAGGATGTCGTTGGTGGCGCCATATTCCTTGAGCAGGTTCAGGAACGTGCTGAAGTTCAGAAACATGAAGCCGGCGAAGGCCGTCAGGGCGATGCCCAGGATGCCGAAGAGCAGCACGACAAAGCGCATGGGAAGCTCCGATGGATGGTCCGCGCGGGGAGATTTGCTCTGGGTTGCGTTTATGCCGGGTAATCTCGTGAATACTGTAGTGGAATCGGCGAGGAAATCCAAGCAAGAAATGACCGGGAATCCGCAAAATCATCCGACCGACATGGACAAGCTCAAATCAAGGTTGAGGGCCTGGTTTGCGTTTGCGTTCCATCGTGCCGCGCAGGCCATAGCCGCCAAGCAATCCGCCCAGCAAGCCACCGATCATTTTGATCAGGTCGGATACAAGATCGGCCTTGTCATAGTAAAGGGACACGGTCCACACAAAGCACAAGGCCACGACCCCAAGCAGCACGGCCCCGGCAAGCAAGAACCAGCTTAGCCTTTCGGCGGCCCATTGCCTCTGACTCAACAACTCGGTATCCGCGACGAGTCGATCGCTTTGCTCCGGGGTCAGCTTGCCGAAATAGGGTTCAATCGCCGCGGCGGTAGCGGCAACGGACTGAAAGAGGGCTTCGATTTGCTTTACCTTTTCCGGACGCGGCAGGTCGGCAGGCTGAGGAGGTTTGCCAGGATCGGCACTTGGAGGAGTAGTCGAGGTGGGCTTTCTTGCCATGTTCCGGCCTTTTTCACAAGGATGCGCTTTCCAGCTCGCGGATGAAAAATTCACTTCGGCGCTCTACCATCGAGCGGAATCGCTTGGCAGCCGATAGCTCCCGCACGATCTTTTGCAGGCCGACTCGAAGCAGATCCAATTCCGCGTCGTTAAGTCCGTTCACGAACTCGGGGATGTCAATCGATGAAATAGAGGACTCCTCCGTGCTGCGAATCGCTCCCAAGATGTGGCTCCGGGCATTCTGTCGCTCTGACTCCACGCCGCGATCGGCCAGTGCGCGAATCGCCCCCAAGATGCGGCTCAGGGCCTTCTGTCGTTCCGATTCCTTCCAGCGCAATTCGGAGTGGACACTATACTTGTCAAGCTCAAACGATGGCCCATTCGTCAAAGCCACCACTTTATCCGCGATGGAAATGTTATCCGCGATGGAAATGACTGGTGTTTTCGTTGAACTCATGACATTACCTCCACCGTTCTGCTCCACCAGTTCGACCCTACCTTACTATATCATGCGGGCCGTTTCGCTGATACTCGAAACCTGCGAGAACTAGCTCGCCCGCACGACGACAATCGTCGCATTGTCGGTGGCGCCGCGCAGATTGACGAGGTTCAGCAGACGGCGGGCGGCGTCCTCGGCGGAGTTGGCGGCCTCACGCGTCAGCATTGTCTCCAGTTCCTTGTTGGTGATGTGGTTCGTCAGTCCGTCGGAACAGACCAGCACCCAGTCGCCGCGCATCATCTTGCCGGCGTAGGTTCCCGGCACGACGTCGGGTTGGCCGCCGATGGCTTGCTGCAATTCGTTCTTGCGCGGGTGGTCTTCCGCTTCCTGCGCCGTCAGCTGACCGAGTTCGACCAGGCGGTTGACCAGCGTTTGATCGCGCGTCAATTGCGTGAGCCGGCCGCGATGAACGTGGTAAACCCGGCTATCGCCGACGTGCCCGGCGACCACGTTGCGTGAATCGATGTAGACGCACTCGGCGGTGCAGCCCATGCCGCGTTTCCCCTTGCCCGGCGTGCGCGAGGCGGTGAAGACCTCACGGTTGGCGTGCTTGAGGGCGTCGCGCATGACTTCCTGACATTTTTTCGAGTCGAACGCTTCCTTCGGCCCATCGCGGCCGGTCAGGGCATTGAACATCGGCTGCTGGAGAAGGAACTTGCGCATCTCGTTGATCGCCATGGCGGCCGCCAGTTCGCCGGCCTCGTAGCCGCCCATGCCGTCGCACAGGAGGACCATCGTGTACTCGGCCAGTTCGTCCTGGCGCGAATCGACGCCGTGCAGCACGGTGAAGGCGTCCTCGTTGCCGGTGCGGACCATGCCCGTGGTCGTCCAGGCAGCGATGTCGAGCCGCACGTCGTCGAACGCCCGGCCGCACACGCCCAGCGTCTTGATCAATTCGCCCAGGCCCGACGGATCGGTCTTGGTCATCTCATCGCTGGGGAAGCGCGAGTTGACGTCGCGGACGAACGTCTTGTTGATGAGCCGCAGGAGCAAGGGATGCACGTCGGGGAAGCGCTCGGTGATCTGCAAGGGCATGTACTGCTTTTCGAAGTCCTTCTCCTCGAGCGGATGGTGGAGATACTCCAGCGAGTAGACCAAGGCCCCGAAGCTGTAGAGACTGGAGCGTCCGTCGGCGGTCTTGGGGGCGACGACCAACTCCGGCGCGGTGTAGAGGTTCCCCTTGATTGGCGCCTTCGGCGGCAGCGGGATCGGCAGCACGTCCGTCAGGTCGGTGATGCGCGGCTGCCCGCCGGCGCCGATCACGACCACGTCGGGCCGAATGCCCTCGAAGATCGCGCCGGCCTGGTAGAGCGCCAGTAAGCCGGAGGCAATTTTTTGCAGCCAGGTGTAACGCGTGCCAGCGTCGGCCTCCGGCTCATCCCAGGCGTCCCATAGGTCCAGGCCGAGCGGCCATTCGATCACCAGATACTCGGTGTTCGCCTCGGTGAAGTGATCGACCAGGGTCGGCAACGCAGGGTCATTCGCTTTTTCAAGCAGCGCCTTCTCCCAGGCGATGCTCGGATAGGTAACCATGTCCATGGTGGCGCCCATCGCGACGGGGACTTCGTCGTCGAAACCTGGCATGATTTCTTCCTCGGCGACGATAGCGGCAGGCATCACCTCCGCAACGGCGACTTCGGCGACCGGGCTCGACACGATGACGACGGGATGGCCGGTCGTGGAGTCGATGCCGCGATGCCGTTGCACGCCCTGCCGATCGCAGAGGAAGTCGCCCAGCTCGTAACGGTTGTTCAGTCGTCCGTTTGCAGTTGCAGGCATGGCAGAGTCTCGCAGAGAGGGGGCGGAACCGGGAGCAGCCGCAGCCGCCCCGCCGACGGGAAACAGGTAGCCGCAATCGTGACAGAAAGCCGCGGCATTCTGGCGCGGCGCGCCGCAGGCCTGGCACGATTGCGCGACCGGCGGCGCCTCGATGACAGGAGGGGCTGCCGGCGGTTCTTCCACGACCGCTGCCACCGTCCCATTGCTGGCCGGCGGCGCCTCGACGGGAGCTTCCGGCTCGGCAGGCGGCTCGGCGACCGCGACCGGCGCTGGCTCTTCCTTCACGGGAGGCTGCTCGGCGGCCGGCTGCTCGCCCTCCGGCTGCGCGCCGAACAGCCGAGCCCACAGACTGCCGCCTTTGTTTGATTTCGAGTCGCTCATGGTCGTTTCCGGAAAGTAAATCAATCGCGCCAGTTAGATTCCCCGCTTGCGGCTTAGCGTTCGCATGGCGCCGCGCGAGCGCTAAGCCGCACGCGGCAATTACCGTAGCCGATTCCCGCAATAAATGCAAAACCGCCCGCCCATGCGGTTGTACTTGCCGCACATCACGCACGGTGCGGTCGGATCGGTCAACGGCTCCGCGCACTTTGAGCAGAACGGCGTCCGCACGTTGTTCAGCGTCTTGCACTTCGGGCACGGGGCTTCCTTGGTCACGCGCTGGGCGATCAGGTCTGCCTTCATTTCCTTGGCCGAGAAGTAGCGGTCGTTCACGTCTTCCGACAGGTTGATGCGGATCAGCTCGTAGAACCACTTGTACTGCGACGGAATCCCCGCCTTCGGGTCAGCCAGGTTCGTCTCGATCTCCTTGGCCGTGTAGAAGCCCTCCGGCGCCTTGCCGGTGACGAGATGATACAACGTGGCGGCGAGCGCGAACAGATCGCTGCGGGCTTCGGGTTTGCCGACGATCTGCTCCGGCGGCGCGTAGCCTTCGGTATAGACGCGCGTTTTGCCGGCGGCGCGTTCCTTGGCGGTTCGGCCCAAGTCGCGGGCGGTGCCGAAGTCGATCATCTTGATCGACTTTTGATCCTCCAGCAGCATGATGTTGTCGGGCTTGAGATCGCGATGGATCAACGGCGGTGATTGGTTGTGCATCGTCTGCAGCACGTCGCAGACTGCCTTGCCCCATTCGACGACAAGAGGCACCGGGAATGGCTTGTTGGCGTTCGCCTCCATGATGTCGAGCAAATCCTTGCCCTTGATGAACTCCATGACGAGATGAGCGGTCTGACCTTGATGAATGAAATCATAGACGCGCGGCACGATTGGCACGGCTTCCAGCGCACGCAAAATCTCGGCCTCACGGCGGAAGAAGTTGAGGCGAATCGCGAACTCTTGTGGATCGTTGCCGATCATGTCCTTGACGGCGACCGGCCGATCGGCCTGTTTGGTATCGACGCCCTTGTAGACCGCGCCGAAGCCGCCCATCTTGAGGAGCTTGTCGAGACGATAGCGGCCGTGCAGCAGTGTGCCGCCGGCGATCGGCAGGGCGTTGCCGCAACGCTGGCAGTTGCGTTCGCCGGGCGGGTTGGCGACGCCGCAGGCGGGGTTGGCGCAGAGGTTGGGCGGACCTTCCGGCTCGGCGGGCCCGGTGTCGGCCTGCAGCATGAAGCCGCAATCCATGCAAGCGACGGCGCCTTCGTTCAAGGTGGACCCGCACGCGGGGCACTTGGTCGGCGCCGCAGCCTTGGCCCCGTTGGCGGTGTCGCCCAGCGAGATCGACGGCGCCGACCCGCTCATGGTCGGCGGCGATGTGCCGCTCATGGTCGGCGAGTTGCCTGCGGCCGCCGACGCTGCGGGCACCATGAAGGGCTGCTTGCACGATGGACACTGCACCTTCTTGCCGGCGGCGTTGTCCGGCAATTGCATCGCTTTGCCGCAGGCGGCATTCGGACATTTGATGATGACAGGCATAAATAGAAGCCAGGGGTCAGGGATCAGGTATCAGTAAATCCATCCAAGCCCGTAGGTGAGCGCAGTGAACCTGCGGGGTCGCGCTCAATCTTTCCTTTTCGCACGTTCATTGAACCGCAGCACGCTCTTGCCGATGCGGATCAGATCGCCCTTCTTGAGCGGCATGCGTCCTTCCACCTTCTGCTCATTGACGTAGCTGCCGCCCGGCGTTTGCAGGTCTTCCAGGTAATAACGGCCCGCGTCGAGGACGATGTTCGCGTGTGCCTTCTCGACGGCCGAGTCGCCGAACAGGGCGATATCGGAGCCCTCGGCCCGGCCGATCGACGTCTTGTCTTTGGCCAGCATCATCTCACGGCCCGGTCGAAAGCCGGCCTCGACCTTGACCCAGGCTTCCATCAGCATAACCTGGGCAAGGCCGACCAGCAATCCGATGCAGGCGCCGATGGCGATGAAGCCAAGGGCGATGGGAGTCCACAGCATCTCCGGATCGCGATCGGTGATTTTGCCGACGGCGAGTTTCAGGACCAGGGCGATCACGCCGCCGATGATACCGCCGATGGTGCCCCCCGCGACGCATTTGATGAACTTCTTCAGCGAGCCCGAGAAGTCTTTCTGCGTAACCACGCTGATCAAGAGCTGACAGAAGCTGATCGACATGCCGACCAGGAAACCGACGATCGCCCAGCTGAGCAGAAAGACCGGCTCCCACTGGAGCCATTTGTAGGCCGCCCCGCCGATGAACCCGCCGAACAGCCCGCCGAAAACGCCGACCAGAACCGCGATGAACACGCGCAGGAAGATCGAACCGATCCTACGCAGCGTCAGGTTGAAGGCTGCGTCGAGGAACGACAACCCGAAGGCAACGGCAAATCCGAGAAACAAACTGATGACACTGGTGCGCAGCACGATCGGGAAAAAATCGGTGTTGCCCGGCGGAACCGAAGGCGCGATCACGCGGCCAAGAACCCAGCCGACGAAGCCTGCCCAGGCGCCGCCCAAAGCGCAGTAGTACACAAATAACCGAAACGACATGGACCACTCCCGGAACTATCCAACGCTGCACGATCATCCTATTAGAAAAGGCGCTGGCACGCCAAGTCCAGCAAATTCTGGCAATTTCGGCCAGCAATCCAACGCTCCGCGACAGATCGCCGTTCGCTCCGCATCATGTCTTTGTCTTTCGCTGTCTCCACGTTAGAATAGTACGGTGGATCGCCGTAAACCTCGAGGCCAACATGAGTCCGGCCAACGACGCAATGGATCAGCAGGCAACGGTCTTGGCGCAAGACGCGCCGATCACCCCGCCGCCGAAGCCCGACACCGCCCCCGCGGTCTCGCCGCGCCGTCTCGTCAAAGGCTCCGGACCGCACTTCACCGACGAAGTTCACGAATTACTGCGCGGCCGGCTGCGCATCGCTTCGTCCATCGCTCTCTTCGGGCTCGGCTACTTTCTCGTGCGCAGTCTCTTGCCGGGCGGACAGGACCGCGCCGGCGCCGACGAATACGATCTGGCCCTCCATGCCGCGGTCGTCGCCATCCTGCTGGCTCTCTGCACGCTCTTCTGGACCAACGTGGCGCTCAGCCATCGGACCTTGCGCATTCTCGAACTCGTGATGTTCGCGTCGATGGCGGTCTTCTTCGCCGATCTGCAATTCCGCGTCTTCTACCCCGCCCGGTTCGCCGACTGGGCCAAGGACGAAGCGGTCGGCCACGTGATCGCGCTCGGCAATACCTCCAACAACATGCGCTGGTTCTTCCTCATCGTCCTCTACGGCATGTTCATTCCCAATACCTGGAAGCGCTGCGCCATCGTCGTCGGCTGCATCGCCATGATCCCCATTCTCCTTACCCTGACGGTTTGCCCCCAATGCACCATCATGGGACCAGAAATCGGCAATATTCTGTTCGGCACCATCGTCGCCATGTCGATCTCCTCCGCCATGGCGATCTTCGGGTCCTACCGCATCAGCGAATTGCACCAGCAAGCCTATCATGCCCGCAAGCTCGGCCAATATCAACTGCACCGCAAGCTCGGCTCTGGCGGCATGGGCGAGGTTTTCCTCGGCGAGCACATGCTCCTGAAACGCACGTGCGCCATCAAACTCATCCGGCCCGATCAGGCCGGCGATCCGAAGACCCTCTCCCGCTTCGAGCGCGAAGTGCAAGCGATGGCGAACCTGACGCACTGGAACACCGTCGAGGTCTACGACTATGGCCGCACCGACGACGGCACGTTCTACTACGTCATGGAATACCTGCCCGGCTTGAGCCTGCAAGAGCTGGTCGATCAGTACGGCCCATTGCCGGCGGGACGGGCGATCCATTTCTTGAGGCAAATCTGCGGGGCGCTCAAGGAAGCCCACGCCGTCTGCCTGATCCACCGCGACATCAAGCCGAGCAACGTGATCGCCTGCCGGCGCGGCGGCATCGACGATGTCGCCAAGCTGCTCGATTTCGGCCTGGTGCAGGATCTCGGCGCCTTCGCCAACGGCTCGGAAAAGCTCACCGTCCTCGGCGCCATTCTCGGCTCGCCCAACTTCATCTCCCCCGAGCAAGCCGCCGGCAGGGGCCAGGTCGACGCGCGCACCGACATCTACAGTCTAGGCGCTCTGGCCTATTTCCTGGTGACGGGCCAGACGCCGTTCGTACGCGACACCGCCATGGAGCTGCTCGCCGCCCACATGAAGGACGAGCCAATCGCGCCGCGCCAGCTTCGTCCGGAGATTCCGCAAGACCTCGAAGAAGTGATCCTGATGTGCCTGCGCAAAAGTCCCGAAGACCGCATTGCCGACGCGGATAGCCTTGATCTGGCCCTGGCGGCGTGCGATGCGGCCGAGGAATGGGATGCGGCACGCGCGCGCGAATGGTGGGACCGAACGCCTAAACCCCTCCCCGTTTAGCCCTCGCGCGGCGCCATGCGAACGCTAAACAAATACCGACAACACCAAGGATTCCCACCATGCCTCCCGATCCCTTTCCCGACCTTATCTCCAACGCCCAGACGACCGAGGAATTCTTCCTGCGCCACATCTTCGTGCGCGACCAGATGCACGAGTGGACCAAGCAGCCGCTCATCATGGCCAAGGCCGACGGCGTCTGCTACTGGGACGTCGCCGGCAAGCGTTACCTCGATGCGCTGTCCGGCATCTATGTCGCGTCGGTCGGACATAACAATCGCCGCGTCATTGAGGCGGTGCGCCAGCAGCTCGACACGCTCCATTTCTCGCCGCCGATGCACGGGACCAATCCCGTCGCCGTGCAGCTCGCCAACCTGCTCGCCGAGGTCGCCCCTGGCGATCTTTCGACCGTCAAATTCCAGTGCGGCGGCTCCGAGGTCACCGAAGCCGCCATCAAATTGGCGCGCCAGTATCACAAACTCACCGGCAACCCAGGCAAGTACAAGATCATCAGCCGGTATCAATCGTGGCATGGCTCCACCATGGGCTCGCTCTCCGCCTCCGGGCTCAAGTCGCGCAAGACCGTCAACGAACCGCTTCCGCCCGGCTTCGTCAAGGTCTTCCCGCCCACTTGCTACCGCTGCCCGTTCGGCAAGGAGTATGCGGCGGGCAAATCCAATCATTGCAACATCACCTGCGCGACGATCGTCAACGATGTCATCGACATGGAAGACGCCGCCACGGTCGCCGCGATCATGGTTGAGCCGATCGGGCACACCGGCGGCATCGTCGATCCTCCCGAGGAATACTTGCCGATCCTGCGCGAAATCTGCGATCGGCACAACGTGCTGTTGATCTTCGACGAGATCATCACCGGCATCGGCCGCACCGGACGCATGTTCGCCGCCGAGACGTTCAACGTGCTGCCCGACGTGATTTGCACCGGCAAGGGCATGTCGGGTGGCTTCGTGCCGATCTCGGCAATGATCTGCCGGCAGCCGATCGCCGATGCTTTCTGGGGGCCGATCAGCGAGAACCCCGGCTTCGTCGAGGGGCACACCTTCGAGGGTAACCCGGTGTCCTGCGCCGCCGGCATCGCGGTCTTGCGCGAAATCCTCGAACGCGACCTGTGCGCCAATGCGCGCACGCAAGGCGCCCGGCTCAAGGCCGGCTTCCAGCGCCTCGCCGACAAGTACGGCGTCATCGGCGACATCCGCGGCAAGGGCTTGTTCCTGGGCATCGAGTTCGTCAAGAATCGCAAGACGAAGGAGCAGTTCCCGAACGCGATCGGCACGCAGATCGGCAAGCGCGCGCTGGCGAACGGCCTCTTGTGCCGCTTTGATCCGCACTGGCTCGCCTTTGGGCCGGCGTTGATCGTGACAGCGGAGCAGATCGACGAGATGCTGGCGATCCTGGATCGCAGCATGGGAGAAGTGCTGGCGAAGGTTTGACCTACTCCACTATTCGTTTAGCGCCCGCATGGCGCCAAGCGGGCGCTAAACGAAGTCAGGTACTACTCATCCTCGGTTTCCATCTTCTTCAAGAACGACAGCGTCTCCTGCTGCTGGATGCCGGGGCCGGGGACCGACGCCCAGCGGCCGACCAGGCGCGGGCCGTTGCTGCTGGACTCGATGCGGTAAAGGTTGACGCCGCGAACGATGCCGCGTTCGGTGGTGATGGACCAGCTGGCGGCGAGCTGATTGCCCTGGCGGATCGCGATGCCGCTGAAGTTCGAGCCGCCGCCGACCACCCAGGTGATGAGATAGACGTCGTTTTTCTTCATGAGGGTGACGATGCCCGAGTAATTCTTGCCGCCGGCTTCCTGGCCCTTGCAGGTGTAGTAGCCGCTGATGTCGGCGACCTCGGTTTCGACCTGGCGGACGGCGGGGGGAGGCGCGTCCTTGGCGAGTAGCGGGTTGGCAGTGACACCGAAGAGCTCGACGGTGGAGAGGACCACGAAAAGGGAAGTGAACATGAACGACTCCTCACGGAAAAGAGGAACAGGAAGGTGATTATCACCCGTCAGGGGCGTTCATGGTCTCTTCTGTCCCGAGGAAACCCGAAGACCTAACGATTGATAAACAACAAAGCCACTTTTCGTTTGGCCCAAGGCCAAACGTTCGAATCCTTTCGAAAACCGCGCGGGTCCGAGACCCGCGGCAAAGAGAATCCTTTCAAGTCACGCTGACGGCTTCCGTCTGCGGGTTCATCTTGAGCTGCTCGCGCAGGAGCGCCCGGTTGATGACCTGCAGATAAGCCAACGCGCTGGCTTCGATGATATCCGTACTCACCGCTCGGCCGCGGAGAATGCGGCCCTTGCATTCCGCCTCGACCTGCGCTTCGCCCTGGGCGTCCTCGTCTTCGCTGACGCTGACGATCGAGAACCGGCGCAGCTTCACATACACGCCGGTGACGCGCTCGATAGTCTTGAAGACGGCGTCGATCGGTCCGTCGCCGGTGCCGGCGTCCTTGTGGATGGCGCCGTCCTTGTGCCAGAGTGCGATGGCCGCACAGGGGACGGTCGCGGACCCGCCGCTGCAGGTGACCGCTTCGAGGGTCCACACGGCCGGACCGGTGTGCAAGACGTTCTCGGCCAAGGCCTCCACGTCTACGTCGTAGATGGTCTTTTTGCGGTCGGCCAGCACCTTGAAGTCTTCGAACAGCTTCTGCAGCTGCTTGTCGTCGAGGTGATAGCCGAGATCGCGCACGCGCTGGCTGAGGGCATGCCTGCCGCTGTGCTTGCCGAGCACGAGATCGGTGGCCGAGACGCCGACGTCTTCGGGGCGCATGATCTCGTAGGTGGTCGCATGTTTCAACATGCCGTCCTGATGGATGCCCGCCTCATGGGCGAAGGCATTCTGACCGACGATCGCCTTGTTGCGCTGCACGTGGATGCCGGTGACGCGCGACACGAGCCGGCTGGTGGGCAAGATGCGTTTCGTATTGACGCCGACCGCCAGGCCGAAATACTCCTGGCGCGTGCGGATCGCCATGACGACTTCTTCGAGGGCGCAGTTGCCCGCCCGTTCGCCGATGCCGTTGATCGTGCACTCGACCTGCCGGGCGCCTTCCTTCAGGGCGGCGAGGCTGTTGGCGACGGCCAAGCCGAGGTCGTTATGGCAGTGCACGCTCAGCACGCACTTCTCGATGCCGCGCACGTTTTCTTTCAGGTAGCGGATAGCCCCCGCGTACTGTTCCGGCACCGCGAAGCCGACGGTGTCGGGAATGTTGAGCGTCGTAGCGCCGGCCTCGATCACTTTCTCGACGACCTCGGCGAGGAAATCGAGCTCGGTGCGGGCAGCGTCCTCAGGGGAGAACTCGATGTCGTCGCAATAGCTGCGGGCGCGCTCGACCCCTTCGACGGCCCGGCGGATGATCTCCTCCTTCGCCATCTTGAGCTTGTACTCGCGATGGATGGCGCTGGTCGCCAGGAACACGTGAATTCTCGGCTTCGGCGACTCGCGCAGCGCTTCCCAGGCGCGGTCGATGTCGGCGGCGTTGCAGCGGGCCAGGCCGCAGATGATCGGTCCGTGGACTTGCTGCGCCACCGACTGAACCGCTTCGAAATCGCCGGGCGAGGCAATCGGGAAGCCGGCTTCGATGACATCGACGCCGAGCTCCGTCAAGGCATGCGCGATCTCCAACTTCTCCGCCAGGTTCATGCTGGCGCCGGGGGATTGCTCGCCGTCCCGCAGGGTGGTGTCGAAAACGATCAGACGGTTGTCAGTCATGGCAGGCCTTCCTCGGATCATTCTCCCCTCTTCTTTTGGGAGAGGGGAAGTGAGGGGGATCCTCACCAACAAAAAAACCCTGGGACAATTGCTTGTCCCAGGGTCCGTTATCTCTCACGCTTCGTGGTTTCAAGATGGCGGCGCACCCAGGACGGTTCTCCCTTGCAGGAGAAGAGTAAGTCCCAAAAGGATCTGTTCGAGGTTGTCCGTCATGGCAGGTGCAAATCCTCTCGTAGCTAAATAAATAGTAGGTGATGGATGGAAAAAATGCAATGTGAATTTGGGGATTTCCGGTCCTCCCTTTATCCAATTGTCCGAATGGATCGGGTGCAAAGCATGAAACGCTCGGCGGTCCGGCGCCATTGGATGCGCGGAATCGCCGAGCGTAACCTTCTTTGCAAGAGATCAAGGCCACGTCTTATTGTGTTTCGGCTCGGAAGCGACCTTGTGCTTTTGCCCAGTCCCCGACGGTCGCGTCCAAAGTCGTTGTGGCGCGATCGCGCCACACTTGCATGCGCACGCGCTGGCCTGAGTTCAGGCTGCTGATCAGGTTGATCAAATGATTCTCGTTGCGGATCGAGATGTTCTCCACCTGCAGAATCACGTCGCGCGGCTGCAAGCCCGAATCGGCGGCCGGCGTGCCTGGATAGACCTTGTCAACCAGCGCGCCGCGCACCCGGTCGAGGCCGAGCTTCAGCGCTTCGTTCGGCTCGAACGTCAGTACGAGCTGCATTCCCAGGTAGCCGCGCTGGACCGTGCCTTGCGCCAGCAGCTGATTCATGACGCGTTTGACGAGGTTGGACGGAATGCTAAACGAGACGCCGCTGTTGGACCCGTTGTGCGAGGCGATGGCGGTGTTGATGCCAATGACCTCGCCGTTCATGTCGATGAGAGGCCCGCCGCTGGAGCCCGGATTGATGGCGGCGTCAGTCTGCAGGAATTCCTTGATGCGAATGCTGTTGCCAAGCGTCACCTGGCCGCGGTCGCGAGCGCTGATGATGCCGTGGCTTACGGATTGATTGAGGCCGAACGGGCTGCCGACGGCAAGGACCCAGCGGCCGACGCGGGCGTTGTCGCTGTTGCCGAAGGTCGCGGTCGGCACGGGCTGGGGCGAGTCAATGGCCATGATCGCCAGATCGCTTTCGGGATCAGTGTAGACGGCGCTGGGGCGGAAGACGCGGCCGTCCTGCAACTGAATGGTTATCTGTTCGTTCTTCGATTCGCGGACGACGTGGTTGTTGGTGATGACGTAGTAACCGGCCTTCACGTCGCTCTTGACGATGACGCCGGAACCGGACTCTTCGACCGCCTTGACCTTGGGGCCGGCGTTGGCCTTGGGCGCTTTGGTGGCCTCGACGGAGACGACGGCGGGGATCACCTTGGCGGCGGCCGCCTCGAAGCGATCACTGAGTTGGGCGAGCGGATCGCCGGGGCCATCGGGGCCGCGCGGCTGGGCGGACAGCGGCGCGCCGAGCTGCAAGGGAATGTGAAGAATGGCGCCGGTCGCGAAGAAGACCAGCGCGCCTACCACGCAAGGCAAGACGATTCGTTTCATGGATGGAGCCCACCCCTGGTTGACGAACACAGGACAGCCTTGTCGCGCGTCGTTCACGGTTATATGGTTGCGAAACAGCACACGGCCCATGAAAGGCCACCAAGTCGCCGAGCGGAAATGATCTCTCGTCGGCACGCAATTCTACAGGGCTAAGGCGAGGAAGTTGAAAAAATCCGCGGGGTTCGCGGAAAATTGTCGCGTGCAGCCCTTCTATAAACGCGAAAGGCTCGCCATTTTCACAGCGAGCCTTCCGCTTCAGGAGTGTGTACGTTGGACAGCGCGTTACTTCGAGTAATCCATTTCGAGCTGCGCCAGATCGACCTCGCGCGGTTCCTTCATGCGCGCTTCGACGTCGGAAACGCCTTCCCAATCCGCGTTGCGGGCGCCGGCGCCCCATTCGCCCGAAACTTCCATCTCGCGCTGACACCCGATACAGGTCGTGCTGAACGGCAGCGCGTTGAGCCGGCTGACTGGAATCCGCTTTTGGCAGACTTCACAGACGCCGTAGATCCCCTCGCGCAGACGCTGCAACGAACGCTCGATCTGCATCAGTTCGCGCGATTCGAGCTGGGCAAGCTGCGACGACACTTCTTCACCGCTCGATTCGAAAGCCTGATCGGCACTGTCGCCGGTCTGTTCCGAGCGGTGGAGCAGATCTTTCAGGTCGCCTCCCAGGCGCCGGTGTAGCTCGTCCCGGCGATCGACTAGCGATTTGTGGAGGCGAAGCAAGGCATCACGTCGGGCCATGACTCACCACCTTTCTTGCGAAAGTTTCTGTTGGACCTCGTCCTTTTCTCCCGAGTACAAACTCAGGAGTGGCGTTTTGACTGAACTCGCTGGTGCAACTTACGTGCCATCTCATGGAAAAAATAGCACTAACTTAAGACTGTATATTAACATCCATGGCATCAGTACTTTGCGCTCTTCGTCGCCATTCGATCTGTTTTCGCGCCTTCATACAATAGACGACAAAACCGCCCGCTCGAACAAGAAACTTCCGCATAATTGAGCAGATTTATCGCAATCGCCTCTACTATACCTGACAAATCGGCAGGTTGCTGCCGTTAGCGCTCAAATCGGTATCGAGTTGGCGTCGATTCCGGCAATTCCCCACGCGCAGACTATGCCACGTGAACTAGCGGACGCTGGATGGACGGGAACTTGCGCCGGAATCCTGGATGGAACGAGATCACCTCGAATAGGAAAAAGGCGCGATTCGCTGAAAGTCGATCAGCAATGGCTGGCAAGGAGGGAGGCGTCCTGCCCGGTGCAATCCTTCGCAAATCCACTATCCTGTTGGGGAAGTAGAATACCACTTCCGCATATCCTGTCAAGCCATCTTTTCACGTTTCCCAATAATACCTCCTCACCAAATATTAACATTGCGAAATCGTCACTGAGGTTGACCAGAACGGCAAACGCGGGTACTAGGGGCCGATTCACCGTCGTGCAGGCGGCTCGCCTGCGCCGAACTTAGGTTTTACAGCAGCAGTGCAGGCAAGGCGCCTGCACCAGGGAAAGAACGGCATGTCACTCGTTCGCCTGAGAATCTGGCTCGGCTTACTCGCTCTCCTGAGCCTGGCGTCACCCGTCCGGTCTCAGCCCGCGTCGACGCTGCCGCGCTATAACGTCGGCATCGTGCTGGATGTACCGCGCGGGCTGGTTAACGTGCGTGAGGTCGTCACCTGGACGAACACGTCAACCCTGCCAGTCAAGGAAGTCGTCTTCAACGCTCATGCTCATTACAGCATCCCTGACGCCGACATCGGCTTTCTCGCCAAGACGGCGGAGCTGCTGCGCATGTCGCCGAAAGAGTCGATGAGCTTCGACGGGCCGGCGCTGCGCATCACGGAGGTTCGCGTTCGCAAGAACGTGAAGCCGAAGCTGGCGCCGCCAGAGCATCTTCCCCCCTTCAGCAAGCAACCTTCGCTGCCGCGTCCCAAGGTCGTCGATAACGACACGCCGCCGGAAAAGATCTCCTCAGCGCCGATCGAGCACTTCTTTTCGCCCGACAACGCGACTGCGTTGACGGTGCCGTTGTCGGAAGTTTGTGCGCCGAGTGAATCGGTCACCGTGGAGTTGAACTTTCAGCTGAAGCTGCCGCCGAAAAAGGGGCGCTGGGGCCAATGGCAGGGCATCACGACGCTGGCGCAATGGCTGCCGGTGGTCGCGGTCCACGACCAGAAGGGCTGGCAGCCGACGCCGTTTATCCCCTGGCATCAACCGTTCTTCAACGAGGCAGGCCATTACACCGTGAAGGTACGGCTGCCGAGCGATCAAAAGCTGGCAGCGTCGAGCGCGGTCCGCCGCGAGTCAGCCTTGGAGGACGGTTGGAAGGAGATCGAGTTCGAGCCGATCTGCGTGCGCGACTTTGCGCTCATCGCCAGCGCTCGCTTTCAGGAATGGACCAGCGAAGCGGACGGCGTCAAGATTCGTTGTCTGGCGCTGCCGGAGCACGCGTTCCATGCCCGCTCGATGGTTGACGCCGTCGCCGAGGCGATGCCGCTCTACAACAAATGGTTCGGCCGCTATCCCTACCCGCAGTTTACCGTCGTCGAGTCGAGCATCGGCTGGGCGGGCAACGAGTGCGGCGGCCTGGTCATGATCGACGACCGCATGTTCAATATGCCTCACGTCGCCAAAAGTTATCCCATCTACCTGGTGCAGCACGAGCTGGCCCATCAATGGTGGTACAACGTCGTCGGCACCAACGGTTACGCCGAGACCTGGATGGACGAAGGCCTGGCGACCTACTTCAGCCATCGCCTGGCCGATCAGACTTCCGGGCGAAACAACGAGCTGCTCGATTACCCGCGCGGGTTGCGCTGGCTGCCCAACATTCACCGCGACGACCTGCGCAATTTCGGCATGATCGGCGCCTGGAAACGCGGCGAGGCCCATCCGTGCGTCCAGGACATGCCCAAGTATGAGCATCTCGCCAACCTTACCGCCGCCACCTACGATCGCGGCAGCAAGGTCGTCGGACTGATCGAGCAGCGCATGGGCGAGGCGGCGTTCCTTCAGTTCATGCAAGGCGTCTATCGCAAGTACCAGTTTCGCATCCTTCGCGTCGCCGACTTCCAGAAAGAACTCGAAGACTTCACCAAGCACTCGTGGGACGACTTCTTCACCCACTGGGTCTACGGCACCGGCCAGTGCGACTGGGCCATCGAACGCGTCGAGATCGACGAACAGAAGTCAAGCGTCTTTCGTTTGAAACGCTCTCAGCGCGGCGAGCCGGTGCGCGTCGTCGTCTATCTCAAGCAGCAAGGCGGCTTCAACGAGCCTACGACGCTCGGTTTCCGCCTGCAAGACGGCAACGACTATCAGGTCCGCGTGCCGATCCTGCCCGACGCGCCGGTGATGCAGATCGACGAGGTACACGCCTTCGTCAGCAGCATCAGCCAGGATATCCGCGGCAAGCAATCGGCCAGCGTCAAGGTCGAGATCGCCTTGCCGAGCGAGCCGATGCAAATCTCCGTCGATCCCGATCGGCTGCTGCTCGATGAGAACCCGACGAACAACCACTGGAAGCGCGAATTCCGCTGGCGCCTGACGCCGTTCTACACCATGCTCGACGAGGTGGACGTGACCAACGCCCACGACCGCTGGAATATCAACACCGGCTCGTGGTTTTATTTCTCGTCATATAACGACCCGTGGTACACCAAGTCGCTAATGGGAGGCTTCCGCGCCGGCCTGTTCCGCACCCAGGAACTCGAGGCCGGCGCCTTCCTGGCATACCGTACGAACGATCGTAACCTCGTTGCCGGCGCCGACTTCTTCTGGGACCATGTATTGCACCCGAACGTGCAGGTCGGCATGTCGCTGGAGAAATCGCTGGCGACGGTCAGCAACTCCGACATCCCATGCAGCCGCGGCGTACTCTACACGCGCTACGTGCTGATGCACGGCAGCTCGCTGTATCTGCCGCCGTTCGAGTACTTGGAATGTTTCGGCGTGATGCAGAACCGCTGCCTGCCCGATCCGCGCGTGGCAACGCCCGATACATCGCTGTTCCGCGATCGCACCGCCCTGGGCCTTCATTACCACAAAAACCTGATGACACCGTACTGGGACGCCGAAGGGGGATTCGCGCTCGACCTGAGCTACCAGTATGGTTTGCCAATTTTCGGCACCGAGCGCCAGTTTCAGCAGTTGTACGGGCAGTTCGCGTTCGTGAAGGACATGAGGAAGGTCAACGACTGGTTTGGCCACGGCCCGCTGGTTGACTGGCTGGCCGACACGCGCCTGGCGTTTCGCATCGGTGGGGCCGCAGCGGTTCCCAGCAACGGGCAGTTCTTCGCCCTGGGCGGCGGCGACAATTTTCGCGGCTTCGAACTCTCCGAACGCCAGGGCAGCTTGATCTGGATCGGCAGCGTCGAGTGGCGCGTGCCGCTCTGCACCAACACCAAGCTGGATTTCATCGATCACGTCGGCGGCGTGCGCAACGTCTACCTGGCGCCGTTCTACGACGTCGGCAACGCCTATGTCAACGGCCATCAACTCGGCACCATCGCCCACGCCGTCGGCGCCGGCCTGCGCGTGGACGTCACCTGGCTCGGCTTGATCGAACGAACGACGCTGCGCTTTGACATCGCCAAGACCGTCAACGGCAGCTATCCGATGCAATTCTGGGTTGGGATTCAGCATCCGTTCTAGCTGCTTGCGCTATAGCGAGCGCGTGGCGCAACGCGAACGCCAAACCACAAGCGGAAAACGCGCTACTTCTTCGCCGCTTCCTGCTGCGTTTGCGTCGCGTCCACCATCACATGCATTGACGCGCCTGCCCCTGGGGCCGACGGGATCGTCGCATCTCCCGTCATGAGCATTTTCATTTTCAGCGACCCGGCCTCCGAAGTGCCATCGATGCAAACGTCGAAGGTAAGGTCCATGGCGATCTTGGCGCCGGCGGCGAACTTCAACTGTTCCTTGCCTTTGCCGATTGTCACCAGCGGCATTTCCATCTTGAATTTCATTTCACCGAACAGTCGGCCATCCTTCTTGTAGGATTTGACGAATGTCCCCTTGCCGGTCGATGTGGCGGCGTCGAGTTCCATGGCGCCCTGCTTGGAGATCTCGGTGACGATCCTGGCCATTTCGATCTTCCAGCTTTCGCCGGCCTTGACGGGGCCCTTGGGGAGCACCAGCTTTTCAAGTTCCGCATTGGTGTCGCTCTTTTTGCTGAAGTCCTTGTTCAGGGCGGCTTCGGCCGACCCTTCGACTTCGCCGCCGTCCTTGTAGGTGAAGGAATATTTGTCCCCCTTCTTTTCGATGACGACCGATTTGCCCTGGAGGGCCGTGTCTTCGAGTTTGTCGTCGTCCTTGCCGGTTTGCGCCTTGGTGTATTCGCGTACGAGCTTGCTCGGCTGTTTGCCGGCCTCACGTTTGAGCACCGTCTCTTGGTACTCCATGATCGCTTTCTTGATCTCGCGCTGATCCACGAGCACCTGGCCGGCGGCGTCGGTGACCGTCACTTTGCTCGAGGTGTTCTCATTCCGCTTGACCAGGGCGGATTCACCCTCGCCGCGCTCCTTGAGCTTGATGTTGATCGCTTCCTGGGCTTGCACGCTGCCTGTCCAAATAAATACGCCCGCGGTAATCGCTAACGCTGCACAACGCTTCATGATGTCTTCTCCACGATGGTTGAGTGAATCCGCAAAAGGCGACACGCCGATCTTGGTGCCGATATCCCTCTTGATGTTACTCCGGCACGTATCCTGGGGATTCAAGCCAGCCGACAATATGACGTATGCGGAGGATACGGTCAACAAAAACCCGAACCAACCGGCGCTTCCTCTGTTGCGTCTTCCGGGCCGGCGAGCTGCCTGCACCACGATCTGGCATCACAAATGGCACGAAGCGTACCGACTTGAACGACGGATTTCGCCCCCTTTTTGCCCTACAACCCCTCAAGCTGTGATATCATGCCAGGGGAAACTGCGATAACAAATGGAGGGTTGCACCGTTGAGTTAGGGTGGGATATCGAGAATTCGCATGGTCGGGAGAAAGAGTGATGCATTCGCTGGTACGTAAAGTCCTTGACAGTCTTCGTGATACGTCAACGCGCAAGGTGCGCCGATCCGCACGGCTCGCATTCGAGCTTCTGGAAGACCGCGCCGTGCCGACCGCCGGCGCCGGATCGATCACCGGATTAGTTTATCTTAATTCGCAGGACAACGGCGTTCACGGGGCGACCATCTCCTTGAACGGGACGCCCACCGTCGGCCCGGCAATCCCCGTCAATCTGACCGCCGTCACTGATGACAACGGCGCCTTCGCCTTCACCGGCCTGCCGGCCGGCAACTATCAACTCACGGCAGGGCCGCTCACGGGGCTGATCGGCACGGTGTCGATCGGCGGCGTCAGTGCGTCGCCGGGCGTGAGCGTCGGCGCGCCGGTCGCCGTCGGCAGCGGGGCGACTGTCGGGCAGAACATCGTCATTCAAGGCGGTTTCGATCCGCAGATCATCTCCATGCAAATGTTCCTGAATATCACCACCGCCGCCGATTTCCCCTTCAATGCAGCCGGCGCCGGCAATCCGAACAGCACGCCCGCTGTTTCCACCGCCATCGGCGCGCAGGCGTTGTCGGCCACCACCACCAGCAAGGTGATCGACCTGGCCGGCCACTTCGCCGATCCAGGCCTCACCGACAGCGCCGTGACCATGAACGTCACCGCCAATGGCGTCGCCAAGCAAATCAATGTGAACCTGACCGACGCCGCCACGCCGCAAGCCGTCGCCAACTTTTTCGATTACGTCAACGCCGGCGCTTACAACAATAGCTTCTTCCATCGCGAGACCACCATCGCCAAGGACAGCTTCGTCGCTCTCCAGGGCGGCGGCGCCACCGTGAGTCCCGCGGGCGTCCTGGCTCCCATCACCTCGCTCGGCACTATCCCCGACGAGGTTGCCGCCTCCAATACCGCGGGGACCCTGGCGATGGCCAACACCGGGGCGGCCAACTCCGGCTCGAAGGAGTTCTTCTTCAACGTCAACGACAACTCCGCCCACCTCGACAAGAATCCGCTCACCCAGCAGGTAGGCTTCACCGTTTTCGGCAAGGCCGCCGACGCCGCCTCGCAGGCCGTGTTGACCGGTCTTGCCGGCACGCCGGTATTCGATCTGTCCAGCACGTCCTTTGCGACCAGCGCCCACTTGACCGCCGACGAGACGCCTCTGAACGCGACCGCGCCGGTGACCAATTACCCGAACGACGCCTCCAAGTATCTCGTCATCAACAGCATCGTCACTACCAAGCGCGACGACTTCCTGACCTACTCGATCGTGTCCAACAGCAACGCGGCCGCCGTCACCGCGACCCTTGCCAACGAACAGCTCACGCTCACGCGCGTCGCGGCCGGCAGCGCCAACATCGTGGTGAAGGCCACCGACCGCTTCGGCGCCAGCACGACGCAAACGTTCACCGTCACCGTCAGCTAGCACTACAGCGCTGGGTTCGCAAAACGTAATGCTGTAACTCTCTACGCGCCATCGTCTTACTCCCCTCTCCCCCTGTACTCAGGGGGAGAGGGGCCGGGGGTGAGGGGGGCCGCACCCGATTGTGCTATGTCCCTCAAACCCTCACCCCTAACCCCTCTCCCATGAGTACATGGGAGAGGGGAGATAGCGCTGTAGTACTCGTTGACGCCTTGTCCGAGCTTGAGCGCCAGCGAAGGGCGGCGATTGGCCCGTCGCTGGTGCGCCGGCTCGGATGCCTCACAGCCGGACGCGCAAGCGGCGGATTCACCGCAAAACCGGCAATCTGGACAATGCGGCCAATCGCCCGAATAATCGAATTTCTCCGAATAATCGGCAAGTTCGGCAAATCCTTACGCCGAAAATAGAGCATGACGCTTCAGCCTTCCAAGGTGGGGATCAGGTCATGATGCAGCGGATCGCGGTTGCTTTGGTTGCGCTCTTGCTTCTCGTGAACGCGTCGCGCGCCCAGGAGCCGGAGGAAACTCCGCCGGCGGCTCCGCGTGCCCCGGTCGATCGCATCGGCATCGCGTCGTTCCTGCGCACTCTCGAATCGAAGGCCGGCACGGAACGCCGCTGGTGGCTGACGGCCGATTACCAGGTCGCCTGGATGCGCGCGACCAACCTGCCTGCCCTGGCCACGACCAGCGACCCCGGCACTGCCCAGATCAACGCCGGCGTTCTTGGCGCTGCCGGCAGCAGCACCCTCTTCGGCGGCTACGTCAACGGCAACGCCCGCTCCGGGATGCGCCTCGGCACTGGCTGGTGGTTCAACCCCGAACAGACGCTCGGCGTCGAGGGGGGCTTTATGATGCTCGAAAGCCGCGCCGCCCTCTTCTCCAATAACGCCAACGGCACGATCCTCGGCCGACCTTACATCAGCGCCATCACCGGCACCCCGCAAGCGGTGCTCGTCGCCTTCCCCGGCTCCTCCAATGGTTCGCTCGATATCCGCGCCGGCTCGGGCAATTTCTACGAGGCGCATGTCACCGTCACCGAAAAAGCATACGACAACGACTGGTTCCGTCTCTACTCCCTCCTGGGATACCGCTTTTACCGCTACGATGAAAGCCTGCGCGCCCGGCAAATCATCAACCCGACCGATCCGAACTTCGTCGCCGGCACCCAGATCGTAAGCAACGACAACTTCAGCACCACCAATGATTTCCACGGGCTCGACTTCGGCTTCCGCGCGCAGTTCTTCTGGAACAACATTACTCTCGAGGTGCTCTCCAAGTTAGCCGTCGGCCGAGTGAACCGCTCAAGCGACGTCACCGGCGATCAGACGACGACCGTTCCCGGCGCCGCGCCGCTGGTCCGGTCGGGCGGCATCCTCGCCCTGCCGACGAATATCGGCACGTTCGACAGTGGAGACTGGAAAGTGATGCCCGAGGCCGGCGTTGCCGCCAGTTGGCAGGTTCGCCCCAACCTGAACCTTCGGCTCGGCTACTCGTTCATGCTTCTCAGCGGCATCAGCCGGGCCGCCGATCAGGTTGACACCGTCGTCAATCCCACCTTCTTCCCGGGCGGCGCCCAGGCCGGCCCGCTGCGGCCCGCGCCCATTCACGTCCGGACCGACCTGATGATCCAAACGATCAATCTCGGCGTGCTGTTCACCTATTGAGCCGCTTGCGGCTTGGCGCTCGCAGGGCGCCATGGGAATGCTAAGCCGCAAGCGGTTTGAGCGCCGCTACTTGACCTGCTGCTTCAACAAATCGCGATAGCGCCGGGCGAGGAGGCGCTCCGAGAAGAAATGGGCATCGCCCGCCTCCGCCAGCGTCGCCTCGAAGATTTCCAGGGCGCGCTTGGTCTCGCCCGCTTCCAGGGCAGCAATGCCGCGCAGCGTCATGGCGTTGAACAAATCGTTGTACACCTTGTTCGACATGCCGACCGCCTGGTCCAAGCTCATCAGCTGCGGCGCGGTGAGGAACGCCACGTTGACCAAGAGCGTGAGCGGACAATGGTGCGCGGCTACCAGGAACGTGGACGCAACGCAAGCTTCGCCACGCACTTGCACATCCTTGTGCATGATGGGAAAACCTTCGCGCAGTCCCTTCTCGAAGTCGCGCAGCGCCTCGTCCATGCCCTCATAGTCGCCGATGGCGCCGGCGGCCAGCGCCTGGTACTGAGCCAGCAGCAGCGGCGGCAGCGCCTTGCGGATGTTTGATTCCTGCAAGTGCCCCACGAGCAAGTCGGCCCTGCCCATCTCGATCAACATGTTGAAAAGCAAAGGCAAGTACACCTGCTGATCCTTGTCGCTCAGCGTCTTCACGTCGATGGCGACGACGAGTTCCAGCCCCTTCTTGCCCAGGCCGAGCCGAGTTTCCTCCACGCGCCCGGTCTGTTGGTTCATTTCTTGATGTTTGCCGTTAAGGGCGTAGTTGGCCTTCTGCAACGGCGGGGCGGAGCCGGTGTTTTCCTTGAGCTTCGCCAGGCGCAAGCCGACCGTCTTTTCGAGAGGGACAACCTTTTGGTCAAGAAAGCCCTTGATTTTCATATCGACCTTCTTCGGGTCGTCGCGCGCGCTCGATCGCTTCGCTTCGAGGGCCTTGTGGGCGAGCTGCATGTGCTCGAGGGCCAGGTCGAAGAGTTGCTGTTGATGGTAGAGCTCGCCGAGCCGATAGTTGTAGTCGAACTGATCCGGCGTCAACTGGGCGGCGTTGAAGTGCCCGGCGATCATCTGAAATTGCCGTAATCGAGAGCGCTGTTCCGACGATCCGCCGAACGGGATTGCCCAGTAGTCTTCCTGGGCGCGTAACAGGTCGTTGGCCTCGACCAGGATCAGTTGCGTGGCGGCATCGAACGGGTTCTCCGCAGCCGCCTGCCGGCCGGCGCGGACCATGAGGACCGGCAGGGCAGGCCGACCGTAATCGACCGGCTTGAATTCGTTCGCCAGCGTCGCCAGCAGCGGGGCACAAGTCAATCCGCCGCCGGGCATCGCCTGCACGTTGATCGCGGAGACGCAGAAGGCCATGAAGCTGCGCGTCGGCAGAACGTTGGCGACCGCCGGATGCACCTGCATGCCGCTGGTGACATGGAACGGCTGATACTGCCTTTTCAGCTGGTGATAGAACTTGTGCGCGTTGATCTCACCGATCGCGGATGGCTGCGGCGGAATTCCATCGAGGTACAGCGTCCAGGTGCTCAGCATCTCCGGCGGCTTCGTGCCGCGCAAGGGCGGCCGATCGACGGTCGCTCCGAATGCCTGGCGATTGCCATCGTCCTGTGCCACGTCGAACGGCCAAACTTCGCCGGGACCTGCCCAGGAAATGACGGCAACGCGGTTGTCGGCAAAGCGCTGCCGCCAGTACTCGGGCTCAGCCCAGAACCTGACGATCCTGCCGGTCAAGAGCAGGTTCGACAGGACAACCTGATCGACCTTGTGCTTGGCGAAAAGCGTCTGCCAATCGTCGGCCGGCTTGCCAGGATCGAGCAGCGCATCGCGCGCCTGGGTGTGTACCAGAGCCTGGCCGGCGAACAGAGCATATCTCGTATCACGCGAATGCTTCAATCCCGGCGCATACCACGGAAGGTAATTTCCCATTTCGAAGTTGTCGTTGAAGACATTGGCGCATTCCTTGTTCTCGTGCAGCGTGCGCAGCGTCTCAGCGGCCCTTCGCATCGACGGATCGGAGCGCAGCCGCCAGGAGACGCGCCGGGCAGCGCTGTACTCGTTGCCTCCGGTCGGCCCCAGCCAGCCCGGCCAGGCCAGGAACAATAACAGCAGCAGGAACGGCACGCTGACGAGTCGGGCCAGGTTCAAGCCGCGATCGCGCCGCGCGAGCGCCACCGCATTGCTCACCTGCTGCCATTGCAAGAACTCGCCCAGCGTCATCGCCGTCAGCGGGGCGGCAACCAGCGCGAAGAACGGGATCAGCCGATACAGCGCCACCGCCATGACCGCGAACAACAACCACGGCAGAAAACGCCCCGCGTGCAGCGTCGGCGCGTTCGGCTGCGCCTTGATCAACGCCGCCAGCGTGAACGAGACCAACCCCAGCAGCACGAGCGGACCGGCCGCGCACCCCGCGGCGTTCAGCCCGAGCCCCGGGTTCCGCCAGTAGGTCGGATCCAATGAGGAGAGCGTCCACAGAGCCCCCGCGTCAGCCGCGCTCATCTCCTTGAGCGCGCGCCCCGCCGCCACCAGCGCGTTCGGCAATGGAATGCCGATCGGATCGCAGATCGCCAGCAGAAAGTAGGCCAGTTCCGGCGGCAGCTGGAAAACGCGCACGTGATGCGGATTTACCAAACACGCCAGCAGGCTGACGCCAACGACCTGCCCGAGTGTTTTGCCCGACACCGCGTTGCTGCTCGGAAACCACTTCGCCAGCCCCGTCGCCGCCCAGCACAGCGCCACCAGCAGCGGGCCGAGAATGAACCACGCATCGAGGTTCGCCCATAGCGCAAACAGTGCCGGCAGATACCAAAGCCAGCGAGCCTTGTCTCCCTTCTCCCCTTGGGGAAGCAGGGCCCGGGGTGCGCTGGCCATTTCTCCCCCCTTTCCCTCTGGAAGTGGAGCCGGGGGTGAGGGAGGAGCATCCGCCCGTTTGAACGCGAATAACCCGACTTGATCGAGCACGAACAACGTGAGCGCCAGAAACAGCAACGACAACGCCAGCGGTTGCATCAGGATGCGATGGCTGAGCGCCAGCGCTGCCATCAAGACGCAGATCAGCACGAACCAGCGGTTCGTCTCGTTCCAGCCGATCCGGGTCAAGAGCGCGATCGTCGCGGTGAAGATGATCGCCTTGCCGATCACCAGCCCGGTCCCGCCGAAGAGAGAGTAGATGCCGTACACGAGCCAGGAATAGAGCCACGAATGATGCACCCAGTAGACTCCCTCGCTGGCCCAGGAGAACGGATCGACGCCGAAGTTGAACTTTCCTTCGCAGTAGAGTTTGCCGATCGCCAAGTGCGTCCAGAGATCGGAGTTGGTCGCGGTGAAGGACGCCAGCAGAAAACTCAGGATCAAGAGCAGCGCCAGCATCGCATAGTCGGCCTTGATCGGCCAGGTCGGCGGAGTTTCCGGCGGCGGCGGGACCACCGGCGCCGGCGCATCGACGACTGTCGGCGCAGCACTCGGCAGCGCCGGGGCCGGATTCTCCGTGATGTTGGTGCTCGCAGCCGGCGTCGGTTCGGTCGTCATGATGAACTTTTCCGTAGTGCAGGCGGCTCTCCTGCACAGAATGCGTGCAGGCGAGCCGCCTGCACTACGGGGCGAACATGTCTCCATCTTATTTAAGAACGTGAGATAGATAAGTTCCCGATCTTGTCCGCCGCTTGCGGCTTAGCGTCCGCATGGCGCCATGAGAACGCTATGCCGCAAGCGACACAGAAATTCCGGTTTCACGAAGTCGCGGCGTCTCGTACAATATTCGAGACCTCTTGTTTCCGCCTCTACGTTGGTGCACAGGAGAAACCCATGCTGTCTCGCTTAACGTCGGCGCTCAAGCCGATGATCCTTCGTCCGTCGGTGGCCCTGGCGGTCGCCGCGGTGCTCGTGAGCGCGTTGGTGGTCCACCTGATCCTGAGCCAGGCCGGCGTGCCGGTCGAGCAGCCGCTCAACGCCGCCCAGGGGGAGAAACGCCGGGCCGCAACCGACTTCCCCGCCGCCCACGATTGGCTCAACACCGACAAGCCGATCGCTCTCGCCGACCTCAAGGGACGCATCGTCCTGCTCGACTTCTGGACCCTCTGCTGCATCAACTGCATCCACACCCTCCCCGATCTCGCCAAGCTCGAAGAGCGCTATCCCGGCGTGCTCGTCGTCATCGGCGTTCACTCCCCCAAGTTCGATAACGAGAAGAAGACCGCCAGCATTCACAAGGCGATCCTCCGTTACGAGATCAAGCACCCCGTCCTCAACGACGCCGATCACAAGCTCTGGAAAGGCTACGGCGTCAACTCCTGGCCTACCCTGGTGCTCATCGACCCCGACGGCAATTATTACGGCTCCGCATCCGGGGAGGGCAACCTCGATTTGGTGGACACGCACATCAAAAAGTTACTCAAGGAATTTCAGGGCAAGCTCAAGAAGGACGTCATCAACTTCAAGCTCGAACAGGAGAAGAACCCCCAGCCGATCTACTTCCCCGGCAAGGTCCTCGCCGATGCTGACACCAAGCGCATCTTCATTGCCGACAGCACCAATCACCGCATAGTGATTACGAATCTGGAAGGCAAAAAGATCGCCATTGCCGGCTCGGGCAAGGAAGGACTCAAGGACGGCAAGTTTGCCGAGGCCGAATTCAGCGATCCGCAGGGCATGTGCCTGGACGGCGACATCCTTTACGTCGCCGATCGCAAGAACCACTGTATCCGCGCTCTCGATCTCAAGAAGGAAACCGTCAAGATGGTCGCCGGCACCGGCGAGCAGAACCGTTTCGGCCGCGCCGGCAGCCAGGGCGCCGCCCTGAAGATCGGCCTCAATAGCCCCTGGGACCTGCTGCTCCATCGCAACCGGATCTACATTGCCATGGCCGGCCATCATCAAATCTGGAGCTTCGATCCCGCCAATAAAACGGTCCTGACCTACGCGGGCAACGGCAGCGAGAACCTCATCAATGGCAGCCTCAAAGGCTCCGCCTTCGCCCAGCCCAGCGGTCTCGCCACCGACGGTAAACGCCTGTTCGTCGCCGACAGCGAGATCAGCGCCATCCGCTCCGTCCCGCTGCCCGGCACCAAGGGGGCCGTCACCACCATCGTCGGCGAAGGCCTCTTCGAGTTCGGCGACGTCAACGGCAAGGGCGACGCCGTCCGCCTGCAGCACGCTCTCGGCGTCGCCTACCACGAAGGAGTCCTCTACGTCGCCGACACCTACAACAGCAAGATCAAGGTCATCGACCCGAACCTCCGCACCTGCGCAACCTACCTCGGCGACCCCCCCGGCTGGCTCAAGGAAAAAATGTTCGACGAGCCGGGCGGCATCAGCATCGCCGCCGGCAAGATGTACATCGCCGACACGAATAACCACCGCATCCGCGTCGTCGATATGAAGACGAAAGACCAGACGACTCTGAAGCTGCAAGACGTCGAGCCGATCCGCCGCGGCCTGGCCGCCAGCGAGGACAAGGAAGCGAAGTGACCCCGCGGTCTTCGTTTAGCGCCCGCGCCGCGATATCGGCGGGCTACGCACACGCAGATGGAACTCCGCACATGAAATCAAGCCGATTGGCCAGTTGCTTCTGGGTTGGCGGCTTTACCCTGTTCGCGCTGGCCGCACTTTGGCAATGGCCGCGCGCGGACGCCCAGATCAAGGCCGCTCCCGTCAAGGCGGACGACCTGCTTCGCTTCGAAGTCCAGGCGGTCGCCGACCCGTTCTTAGAGAAGCCGAGCGGCGCCGTCAAAGTGCGTCGCGGCCAAGTCATCAGCATCGTCATCACCGGCACTCCGAGCGATGGTTATCACACCTATCCGGTGACGAAACGGACTTCGTCGCAATCTACAGCATTCCTGGCCAAGCTCCAGTTGGTCAACGCACCTGGCGTGACGCCTCTTTGGCCAATTGCCGAGACGGAACCAGAGAAACATCGCGACGACACCCTGGGCACGTTCTTCGAACACTACAAAACATTCAACTGGGTTCAAGATGTGCTCATCACGGCCGACGCTCCGATCGGCATGTTCGAGGTTCCGGTCAAGCTGGACACGCAGGTGTGCAAGGGGAGTTGTTATCCCGTGAATCGCGAATGGAGGGTTTCCATCGAGGTCACCAAGGAAGACCCGCTGCCGATGACGCCCGACTTGACCGCGCGACTGGCGGCGAAGAAACCGACCATCGAAGTCGTAAAGATACCGGGTGAAAAGGAGGCGCCTGCCGAACGGGAGGTCGGCGGCCCGGACAAGGCGGTCGGCGCGCCTAAAAATGCCACGGGGGCCCAGGAGTCGTCGATCATCGAGGAAGGCCTGATCAACGATTCCCATGAGGATTACAAAGCCAAAATCGGCACGATTGGCGATCAGATCGACGTCATCAAAATGCCCGACGGCGCGGGCTTTGCCGAGCTGATTCAATTCATGCTGACCGGCATGTTCTGGGGTGCGATCTCGCTCATCACGCCGTGCGTCTTCCCGATGATCCCAATCACCGTCAGCTTCTTCCTCAAGAAATCGGAGCAGGAACACAATCGTCCGATCGTGCTGGCCTCCGTCTACTCGCTGACGATCGTGATCGTCTTGACGCTCGCGGCGGCATTTCTGCTCTGGTTCTTCCGCTTGCTCAGCGTCCATCCGATCACGAACTTTATCGTCGGCGGCCTCTTCATCTACTTCGCCCTGAGCCTATTCGGCATGTATGAGATTGAACTGCCACACTTCCTAGCGCGATACACGTCGGCGCATGAAGGCAAAGGCGGCCTCGCCGGTACGATCTTCATGGCCTTGACGTTCACGATCATCAGCTTCGCCTGCGTCGCTCCGTTCCTGGGCGGCTTCAGCGGCACTGCGGCGGCGGCTCGGCCCTGGTGGCATAACCTGCTCGGCGGCCTGGCATTCTCGGCTACCTTTGCCTCCCCCTTCTTTGTCCTGGCGCTCTTCCCCGCCCTACTGCGCAAGATGCCCAAGAGCGGATCCTGGCTCAACGTTGTCAAGGTCGTCATGGGCTTCCTCGAACTCGCCGCCGCCTTCAAGTTCTTCCGTACCGCGGAACTTGTCAGCACGTCGGGCACGCCGTCTCTGTTCACTTTTGACCTGGTCCTCGGCCTATGGATCGCCCTGTGCGTGTTATGCGGACTCTACCTCATCGGCATCTTCCGGCTGCCGCACGACACGCCGGAGGAGCATATCACCGTACCGCGCCTCCTCTTATCAGGCGTCTTTCTCGGGCTGGCGATATACCTGACGCCGGCGCTGTTCAAAGTCAACTCCGCCAGCCAGCCGCAACGCCCCGGTGGCGCGGTCTACGCCTGGATCGATTCATTCTTGTTGCCGGAATCGCGTGGCGGCGACGGCGAGATCATTCACACGGCCAATCTAGACTATGCAGTGAGAGCCGCGCGCGAGGAGCGAAGAAAGACCGGTCTCCCCAAGCGCATCTTCATCGATTTCACCGGCATCTCCTGCGTGAACTGCAACAAGAACGAACAGAATGTGTTCGCCAAGCCTGCGATTGTGCGGCTCTTTCAGCCCTACATCGTCGTGAAGATGTACACGGACACGGTGCCTGGCCATTACTACGCACCGAAAGTACAAGGGAAGCTGACGACTGACCGCTTGCGGGCCGACGCAAAACAGGTCAACTTACCATTCCAGGTTCGGATTTTCAGCGATGAAAAGCTGCCGCTATATGCCATCCTCGAGCCGGACGGGGATGACCACATTCGCGTGATCGGCGTCTATCCCGAGGGATTGATCAACAACGAGTCCAAATTCGCCGATTTTCTGCGGGATCCCGACAAGAAATGATCCGCGTCCCCTCTAGGCCACGCGGACCGCGCAATTGAAGTAGCAATCACGATCATCCCAATCAGTCTACTAAGATTTCAGCGTTCCCTGCCCCCGCCGGAGATGAGCGTCTGGGGTGAAAATCGTCCCTTTTCCCAATGTTTTTGACATTTCGAGATGTTCATCGGCTGATGAGCACCTCGACTTCTTGGCGGTGTATTGCGTGAGGGTGGGTGTATTGGCGCGCAGCGCAATGCAACCCATTTTTGTGCGCTGGTCACTTCTTCTGTATCCCCTGCGTCCGCGAAATGTCCTGGATCGCGTCCGGCGATACCGGCGTTTTCCGCGCCTCATGCTCGTCCTGCCGGCGCAGCTTCTCACGCTCGGCGGCGACCTCGTCCGACATCGATCGGCCCCACACGTAATAGTGAAGGAGGCACACGAGCAGGAACAGGCCCGCGCCGCCGACCAGGTTGGCGACGATGCCGAGCGTGATCAAGTACAGATAGAACCCGATGATGCCGCCGACGAGCAGCACCAGCGAGATCGCCAGCATGTTCTCGCGCGAGCGCGACGGACGTTCGGGATCTTGTTCCATGCGTGCCTCACCACTCTCTTGTACCGCCTCCTCGATCATTATAGAGTGAAACCATGAACGCCGACACGCTGCCCGTTTTGTTTCGCAGGCAAGCCGACCGGTTCGGCCCGCGCGTCGCCGTGCGCTACAAAAAGTACGGGCTGTACCGCGACTTGCGCTGGGACGAATACCGCGAGCAGATCGATGCGTGTGCGGCCGCCCTCATGCTGTACGGCGTTCAGAAGGGAGACCGCGTCGCGATCCTGGCGGAGAATCGGCACGAATGGCTGGTCGCCGACATGGCGATCCTGTCGATGCGTGCCGTCAACGTACCGCTGCACGCGCCGCTCAGCGCCGCGCAGGTTCAGTGGCAGCTCAACGACGCCGGCGCACGCTGGATCTTCATTTCGAATCTTTCGCAGTATGAAAAGATCCAGCAAGTCCGCAGCGCCCTGCCCGATTTGCAGGGCGTAGTCATTTTCGACGACGCCCCCGCCATCGGCACGCTCTCGTGGCGCGGTTTCCTGCAAATGGGCCGCACTTCGCGTGGTGCAGACGGCGCGCCGGGCAACTGTCGTGCAGCCGAGCCGCCGGCGCCGCGGCCCGACGAACTCGCCACCATCATCTACACCTCCGGCACCACCGGCAATCCCAAGGGGGTCATGCTTTCGCACGGCAATCTGCACAGCAACGCGGCTGCGTTCGCACAGATCTCGCCGTTCAGCCCCGATTCGGTCTTCCTGAACTGGCTCCCCTTCAGCCACATCTATGCCCGCACCGTCGATATCTACGTCACGCTCGCCGTCGGCGCCACCTTGTGCCTGGCGGATTCCGCCGAAACGGTGGTCGCCAACCTCGGCGAAACGCAGCCGACCAACATGTCGGGCGTGCCGCGCTTCTACGAGAAGGTCCTGACCGCCGTGCAACACGACGATCCCGCGATCCTCGGCCAGCGTCTGCGCGCCATCTTCGGCCCGCGCATCGACTTTCTTGGTTCCGGCGGCGCCCCATTGCCCGTGGCGATCGCTCAGGCCTACAAGAACGCCGGCCTGCTGCTGCTGCAAGGCTATGGCCTGACCGAGAGTTCGCCCGTCATTTCGTTCAATCGCAAGGACGCCCACAAGGTCGAATCGGTCGGCCGGCCGATCCCCGGCGTCGAGGTGCGCATCGGCCCCGACGGCGAGCTGCTGTCGCGCGGGCCGCACATCATGATGGGCTACTGGAAGAACCCCTCGGCCACTACCGACGCCATCCAAGACGGCTGGCTCTGCACCGGCGACCTCGGCCGGCTCGACGACGATGGCTTCCTGCACATCACCGGACGCAAAAAGGAATTGCTCGTCCTCTCCAACGGGAAGAAGGTCGTCCCGTCGCAGATCGAAGGCATCCTGCTCGCCGACCCGTGCATCGACCAGGTCGTCGTCTATGGCGAAGGGCGCAACTTCCTGACGGCACTGGTCGTGCCGCACTGGGACAACCTGACGAACGCCATGGCGCCTCCCGGTGCGCCGTCGAAGGACGATCCGACGCTGCGGGCTTTTCTCGAGGCGCGGATTCAGCAAGCTCTGACGGTCGTCGCGACCTGGGAGCAAGTCCGCAAGATCATCGTGTTGGCGGAGCCGTTCAGCGTCGGCCGGGAGGAGATGACGGTGAGCCAAAAGCTGCGCCGCAGCGTGATCTTCGAGCATCACCTGCCAGAGCTGGAAGCGCTGTACCGCGAGTGACGTTGTGGCTTTCCCGATCGTCATGGCCCGCACGCGCGCCATGCTGATTCCACTGCCATTCCCTACTTGTGCCGGCGTTTCGCGCCGTCGTGGTTTACACTTGCCATGAAGGATCATTTCGCACGGATCGCGGCCCCACCCCACTCAATCACGAGGATATCATGAAGACCCTTTCGCTTTGCGCCGCGCTTGTCGTCCTGTGCGGCTTCACGACCACCGTCCACGCCCAGATCATTACCAACGGCGAAATCGAACGCGGCGTCCGTTTTCGCGGCCCCGCCTACGACGGCGAGCCGTACACGCAGCGCTATAACTACGGCCTCGGCGCCGCCCCGCTCTATCTGAACGGCGACGCCCGCGTGCTGTGGTATCTCGATTATCTCGACCGTGCCGATCGTGCCGAGAAGTTCGGCTATGCGATGCCGATCGATCCGTACTTCGACGGTCCGCCCCCCGCGCAGACGGTGCCGGCGGGCCGCATCTTCCTGGGCGGCGGCATTGGCGGCTGGCGGCGCCGCTAGATTGCCGCTTGCGGCTTGGCGTTCGCATAGCGCCGCGCGAGCGCTCATGCAATCCGCTATAATCATTGCATGGCGATGGCGACCGAGGAATTCTTGCTGCAATTGCTCCAGGCGTGTGCCGCGCTTGCACCGGAGCCTCTCTATCCCGTACGATTCGCCAGGGAACAAAACCTCGACCGCGACAAGCTCGACATGGGCCTGGAAGAGCTGCGCCGCCGCGGGCTCGTCAAGCTGACCGATTGGATGAAGGATGGCGGTCAGGGCTACGCGCCGACCGACGCGGGCCAACAGGCATTGATGTCGAAGCGACTGCCGACGGGGCGGGCGGCACCGGTCGAGGCGGAGAAAACCATTGCCCTGACGCACTACGAACGCGGCGAGACGGTACGCCGTTCGGTCTTCGAGCCTACTCCTCCCTATGTCGTGCGGATTCTTCTGGCCGCCAATCTGCTGTACTTCTGTTTCGGCGCTTTTTACGCCTCGAATAATCAACTCGACGTTTCGGATTACCTGCGCGGCGTCTCGCGGACGCCCGACTTCACCACGGACAAAGTCCTCAGCCGACTCGGGGCCTTGCGGCGCGACAAAGTGCTGCCCGGACCACACCAATCCGAACGTCGGCCCGAGTTCGAGCGCATCCTCCTGTTCTGCTTTCTGCACATCGGGCTGCTCCATCTATTCATGAACATGTACTTCCTCTACAGCATCGCCCCGATCATCGAATCAATGTGGGGCTCCCTTCGGTTCCTGGCGCTTTATGCCATCGCCGGCATCGTCAGCGGCTGCGTGGTTCTTCAGTACGACCTGTTCGAGCAGCAGATCAACCTCACGGCCGGCGCGTCCGGCTGCCTGTTCGGCATCTTCATGGCCCTCCTCGTTTGGTTTTATTTCAATCGCAATCATCTTCCCGAAGGGTTGATTCAGGACTGGTCGCGAAATCTCGCCATGAACGCCTTCCTGCTGTTCGCCATCAACTTCTTTCCCGGCGTCAGCTGGCAGGGGCATCTGGGCGGCGCGATCGGCGGCTTGCTGGCGGCGCTGTTGTTGCACCTGAATCGCTTTCATCCGTCGCCCGTCGTCCGCTTCCTGGCGCTCGCGGCACTGCCGATAATTCCGCTCGCGTTCTTCCTGGCGGTGCTCTGGCAGGCAAGACAGGCAGGACTGTTTTAAGAAGTCTCATTTCGTCTCAGCGCCCACCAGCACCTTGCTCGCGTGCAACGTCCCCTTGGCAACCTCCGCGATCGCGAGCAAGCCCCCCGCCTCAGCGAAGATGGCCGCTTCTCCCGGCAGCAGCGCGGTTGGCGCAGCAATTCTTTGTCCACGCATCAAGCACCATGCTGCCGACTCGTCGAGCACGACGCGCGGCAATTCGCTGACCGCGTGCGCCATGGGCAGCAAGCGCTCGCGGGCCTCGGCGGGTTCGGCCTCCAGCGTGATCGCATCGGCTTCCTTGAAACAACCGATCTGCAATCGCCGTAGGGACCTGATGTAGCCGCCACAACCGAGACGCGCTCCGAGATCGCGTGCCAGCGAGCGGATGTACGTCCCCTTGCCGCAGCGCACGACGAGGTCGAGGTGTGGATACGAAAACGCCGCGACATCGATGGCATGGATCGTCACCGGGCGCGGGGTCAGCACAACGTCTTTGCCCTTGCGCGCCAGATCATAGGCGCGCCGGCCGGTGACCTTGGCGGCAGAATACGCGGGAGGAACTTGCTCGATCGTGCCGAGGAAGCCCGCGAGCGCTTGATCCACATCGTCACGCGGAGGGGCCTTCGCATCCGGGACGGGCGTGATCGTACCGTCCGCGTCGTCGGTGTCGCTGGCGGCGCCGAGGACGACGCCGGCGCGATAGATCTTGGCCATGCGCTGCACGTATTCCATCAGGCGCGTGGCCGTGCCGACGCACAGCACCAGGACGCCGGTCGCCAAGGGATCGAGCGTGCCGGCATGGCCGACGCGCGTGCCGCGCGGGAACCAGCCCAGCGCGCGGTTGACGACGTCGCGCGAGGTCATGCTGCCCGGCTTGTCGATCACCAGCAGTCCGTTGTACGACACGGGGAAACCCTGGGAGGAGGTACTCCGAAGCCCAGAGGTTCGGAGTACCTCACCCCTGGGCTTGCTCACTCTTACAATGATAGGATGCCCGAGCGCGATCTATGCGTGATTTTCAACCCCACCGCCGGCAAACGGCGCGGCAGGGCACGGCTTGCGCAGATCCGCAACGCCTGGGGCGCCAACGTCGCCTTCAGGCCCACGCTGCACTCCGGGCACGCCATCGAGCTGGCCGAGCAAGCCGCCCGCGAAGGCTTCGCCGTCGTCGCCGCCGCGGGGGGCGACGGCACCGCTCATGAAGTGCTCACCGGACTCATGCGCGTGCGCAATCTCGACGTGCAATTCTCCATCATCCCGATCGGCTCCGCGAACGATTACGCGTTCAGCCTCAGCCTCGACCAGAAAACCCCGCCGCCCCCGCGCCGCGTCGATGTCGGCGTCGTGCGCGCGCCGAATGGAAAGCAGGCCTACTTCGGCTGCTGCCTCGGCATGGGCCTCAACGGCTGCGTCACCTGGGAGTCACGGCAGATACGCCGGTTGCAAGGAGTCTTCCTCTACGGTCTGGCGACCATTCGCGCCATGATCTATCACTACCGCTACCCGCCGATGACGCTGCACATCGACGACGAGCCCGCCTGGATTGTACCGACGCTGCTCTTTTCCGCGTTGATCGGCAAACGCGAAGGTGGATTCGTGATGGCGCCGAAAGCCGAGGTCGATGACGGCCTGCTCGATTTCGTTCATGCGGCCGATCTGTCGCGCTGGGAGATCTTGCAATTCTTGCCGAGATTGGCGCTGTTCGGGCCGCCGGAAATATATCCGAAGGTGCGACAGGGGCAATGCCGGCGCTTGCGGCTGCGCTCGGAAGCGCCGTTGATCGTACATACGGATGGGGAGTTTTTCTGTTTGCCGTGCGACGGGATTAATGAATTGGAAATCGAAATCATGCCGTCGGCGTTGCCCGTAACGGGATTGGCCTTCGTTTAGCGCCCGCGCGGGCGCTGAGCGAAATGGGTCAAAACTCCATCGCACCGGGCCAGCCGACGTCGGCGACAAAGATCTTGCCGTCGCCGATGCGTCCGGTGCGGGCGGCCTTGGTGATCTTCTCCTCGACTTCTTGCAAGCGCTGATCGCTGACCCAGACGCTGATCTCGACCTTGGGCAGAAACGCCATGCTGTATTCGCTGCCGCGATAGCGTTCGAGATACCCCTTCTGCCGGCTGTAGCCTTTCGCTTCCTGCACGAGGCAGACGCTTACGTCGAGTTCGCCAAGCACCTTCAGCACCGCTTCGGCTGTGATCGGGCGGACGAGGATGGTGAGCTGTTTCATGGAGGCCTCCTCAGGCAGCTTATGGCGCGGCACTTGTTCCGACGATGGCTACGACCTACCACGCCGCGGCGTCTTCGCCGTCGAGGCGCAGCGTCAGACATTTCGCGCTGCCGCCCGCCTTGATGAACTCGTCCAGCTCGACGAACAAACATTCGTAACCCGACGCGCGCAAGTCCTCGGCGAGCCGATCGCTCCCCGCATTGACGACGACCTTCTTGCCGACCACGACCGCATTGCACGCAAACCGCTGCGCCTCCTGTTCGATGACTGGAATCAGCTTTGCGATGTGCTTTTGCAGCACGGTTCGGCCATAGGCGTCGAAGGCGTCCGGAAAGTAAATCGCCTCGCCGGCGGCCAGCGGGCAGAAGCAGGTGTCGAGATGATAGAAGCGTTTGTCAACCAGCTCGACCGGCAGCACCATCCGATGCAAGGCGTTGCCCAGGTGCAGATGCCCGGCCGCATGGCTGCGAATGCGATAACCGGCGAACAGAATCGATCCGCAGAAGAGGGCGTCGCCGGCGCCCTCGAAGTAGATGCCGTCGGGAAGATGTTCCACGGTGAAGCCATTCGCCAGGAACCATGCATCGAAGTGAGGCGTCTCGCGCTGACGCTCAGGATGGGCAAAGCGCGAGCTGAAGAAGCGCTGGCCGAAGATCAGCCCCGCGTTGGCGGTGAAGACGAGATCGGGCAACCCCGGCTGCGGCGTCATCAGTTCGATCTGCACGCCGAGTTTGACGAGCGCGTCGTGCAGATCGCGCCATTGCTGCCGGGCGCGATCCGGGGCGGCGCCGCGCGATCGGCTCATCCACGGGTTGATCTCGTACTCGATCCCGTAGTAATCCGGCGGGCACATCAGAATGCGCGGGGTTGTCATGGAAATTCTCCGCCGCTTGCGGCTTAGCGCTCGCATGGCGCCGCGCGAGCGCTAAGCCGCAAGCGGCGATTTCAACTCGTTCACCAACGCCCGCAGGAACGGCTCCGCGTCGGTGACCACACCGACCGTCTGATGGCTGCCGCGGTCCGCGAGCTTCGTCACCGTCGCCGGGTTAATATCGACACACGCCACCTTCACCGCGGCTGGCAGCAGGTTGCCGGTCGCGATCGAGTGCAGCATCGTCGCGATCATCAGGCAGAAGCCGACGCCCTTGATTTTCTCGCGCATCACATCCTGGGCAACCAGGGTATCGGTGACGACCTCCGGCAACGGGCCATCGTCGCGGATACTGCCGGCGAGGACATACGGAATCTTGTGCTGCACGCACTCGAACATGATGCCGCTCTTGAGGACGCCCTGGTCCACTGCCGTTTGGATGCCGCCGAGCCTGCGGATCCTGTTGATGGCGCGCAGGTGATGCTCGTGCCCTTCCTCGGCGGGGAGACCGCGGTCGAGCCAGACGCCGAGGCTGGTGCCGAAGAGGGCCTGTTCGATGTCGTGGGTGGCGAGGGCATTGCCGGCGAAGAGGACGTCGAGAAAGCCGAAGCGGATGAGTTCGCAGATGTGCTCGACGCTGCCGGTGTGGACAACGGCCGGGCCGAGGACGGCCAGGATCTTCTCGCCCGCCGCCCTAGCGCGTTTCATGGTAGCGGCGATCTCGCGGACGGTGACCCCCTTGGGCTTCTCGCTGGAGACGGCACTCGACATGAACTCGAAGAGACTCGTCCGGGCCGCCGTCTCCGCGGGCAGGACGCGCACGCCTTGATGGCCGACCACGATCGCGTCCCCCTTCTTGACGTGGACCATGGCGAGGCAGCGAGCAGTCGCCGGTCTCCCCTCGCCCTGCGGGAGAGGGGTTGGGGGTGAGGGTAACTCGAGCACGATGCCGCAGTCCATCTCTTGATCGTCCACGTCGATCCAATCCTTGCCGAGCCGAACTTGCGTGCGGTAGTTGGTGGTGCTGTAAAAGCGTTCGGGGAAGGCGCCGTCCATGTCGGCCGGCTCGGTCTCGCAATCCTTCGGCGACGTCGGCACGGCCCCGTGCTCGTGGACGGCACGCAGGATTTCGTCGAGCTGCTGCTGCGCATCGGCCTTGATCTCGATGCGCGCGTGGCTCGGATCGACCTGGCGTTTGCCGAGATCGATTTTCTTGATCGTGTAGGCGCCGCCGCGCGTGAGGATCTCGTCGAGCACCTTGGGCAAGAGCAGCGAGTCGATGATATGGCCTTGCAGCTCGATCTCTTCGACGAACGATTTTGCTTTGGGCATGGCGGCGGTCCTCCGTGCTGTTCATTGTAACAACAACGAGCCGGAAGCGTTAGCGACGGGAGGCCGAGGGTGCGGCCGTTGGCCAGCGCGAGTTCGTCCTATTCATTCAGGGACACCCACGCGATTTTGAACGAATGAACGAAATCGGCCCAAACCATGTTCCACGTGGAACATACCTGGCGAGTATCGTTTTGGCGTTGTCAAGGTGGGTGCGTGGGAAAACGGGGCCAGAAGCGTTAACGTCCGGAGGTCATTGCCGTTGCATCGGCGTCGAAAGCGAATTACAATCACAAGATGAACCGCGAAGAAACGAAAGGCAGAGCATCATGACCACCGACAATTTTCGCAAAGTGCTGCTGGCATTCCTGCACCGCAGACCGTTCAAGCCATTCACGATCGAGTTAAACACCGGCACGCGGTTCGAGATCGACGGCCCCGAAGCCACGGTCATCCGCGAGGGCGTGGCCATTTTCATCGCGCCAGGATTCGTGCCGATCGACTTTGACAACGAAAGCGTTACCGAGATCATCGACTCCCCCGCGCACGCTGCGCCGGGAAAGAAGGATGCGTCCAACGGCCAGTAGTCAATTCATTACCGACGATTCACCGATCCCTCGGCCTGGTTTTTTGCGGCTCTGCGCCTTCGCGTGAGGTTGCAGTCCGCCAAATCTCTTGCTTTTTCGCGCGCCTTGCTGCAACATCATGTTAGGAATGATCCCTTGCAACCGAGATTTGACGATGAAACGCTCCATCCTGGTTGGCATTCTCTTTTTGTCCGCGCTTGGCGTCCCAGCCTTCGAAACCGCCACGCCGCATGCCCTCACCCCAGACCCCTCTCCCGGGGGGAGAGGGGAGCAGGATTTCGCCGCGCGCTTCAAGGTTCCCCCCGGCTTCGTCGTCGAACTCGTCGCCACGCCGCCGCTCGTCGATCATCCGATGATGGCGAACTTCGACGAGCGCGGCCGGCTGTTCGTCGCCGAATCTTCTGGCCTCAACCTCAAGGCGGATGAACTGCTCAAGCAACTTCCAAACAAAGTGCTGCTGCTCGAAGATGTCGATGCGAAGGGGCGCTTCACGAAGAGCCGGGTGTTCGCCGACAAGATGACGTTTCCGAGCGGAGCGTTGCCGTACAACGGTTCGGTCTACGTCACCGCGGCGCCGCACATCTGGAAGCTGCGCGATACGAAGAACGTCGGGGTCGCCGACGAGCGTACCGAGCTGGTCAGCAAGTTCAACTTCATCGGCAACGCGGCCGATCTGCACGGGCCGTTCCTTGGCCCCGATGGCCGAATCTACTGGTGCGACGGCCGGCACGGGCATGAGATCAAGAAGCCTGACGGCAGCGTCTCGAAGGGGAAGGCGGCGCGCATCTTTCGCTGCAAGCCCGACGGCAGCGACGTCGAAGTCGTCTGCGGCGGCGGCATGGACAACCCCGTCGAGATCGCCTTTACCGACGAAGGCGAGCCGCTCGTCACCGTCGATATCCTGCACAACATGCCCTCGCGCAATGACGGCATCATCTTCGCCATCGAAGGCGGCAACTATCCTTGGCACGAAGTCTCCAAGGAGTTCCAGCGCACGGGCGACCTCCTGCCCGCGATCGAAAACCTCGGCTGGGTCGCGCCGTCCGGCATCATGCGCTATCGATCGCTCGCATTCGGCCCAAAATACCAAGGCAGCTTCTTCACCGCCCAGTTCAACCGTCATCGCATCCAGAGCCACATCCTCGAGCGCAAGGGGGCCGGCTTCGTCTGCAAGACCGAGGACTTCCTGACCTCCGACGACAAGAACTTCCACCCGACCGACGCTGTTGAGGACGCCGACGGCAGCATCTTAGTAGTTGACACCGGCGGCTGGTTCCGCATCGGTTGCCCTACGTCGCAGACCGCGAAGCCCGAGTTCAAGGGGGCGATCTATCGCATCCGCAGGGCCGGCCTGATACCCCTCGATGATCCGCGCCTGCTCAGCCTTCGTTGGGACGTATCTGCGAAAGGTCTATCGAGACTTCGTGTCTTCCCGACATTCCCCGTCCGCGACCGTCTGATTCAAGAGTTTTCCAATCGCGGCAAAGAGTCGTTGCCCTACCTTGAATCGATGTTGAAGTCATCTTTGCAGCGAGAACGTCTGGACGCCGTTTGGTCATTGACGCGCATCGAGTTGGACGAAGCGCGCGCGCGGGTCCGGCCCATGGTAAACGACAAGGACCTGAGCGTCAAACTCGCGGCATTGCATTCCGTCGGCCTGTATCGCGACGCCAAGGCGCTACCCGACTTGCTCAAGATCGTCGCGAAGGATCATCCGGCGGCGCAGCGAAATGCGGCAACGGCGCTCGGCCGCATCAAGAACGCAAGCGCTATTGAACCGATCATGACGGCGATGGCGACCAGCAACGGCGATCGCTTTCTCGAACATGCCCTCATCTACGCGCTCATCCAGATCAACGATCAGGACAAGACGGCACCGTTCCTGAAACATGCAGATTCTGCCGTGCGCCGAGCCGCGCTGATCGCCTGCGACCAGATGGACGCAAGCAAGCTGACGCGCGAGGACCTCGCCCACCAGCTCCGCACCGGCGACAAGGCCATCCTGAAGACGGCCATCGACATCGTCGCCTCCCGGCCAAAATGGGCCGGCGAGATCGCCGAACCCTTGCGCGACTGGCTCATCACTCGTGACTCAAAAGCATTTCCGGCCGACAACCTGCGTGCCTTGTTGCAAGCGACTTGCAAAGAGCCCGCCATCCAGAAGTTAATGGTCGAAGCTCTCGAACATGCGGAAACCACTCCCGCCGTCCAGGTTGTTTTGCTGGAAACATTTGCGGCGGCCCCGCTCGCCAAGTTGCCGCCGGCCTGGCTCGAAGTCCTCGACAAGACCCTCGATCACGCGGACGATCGGCTGGTGCTGCAAAGCATCGGGGCCATGCGGGCTCGATCTCTGACGCAGTTCGACAAGAAGCTCGATCGGCTCCTCCTGAATTCGAAGCGCAGCCCCGAGACGCGCGTGCAGGCATTCAGCGCGCTGGCGCCGCGGACCAATCGGGTTGGCGCCGACGCTTTTCTCTTCCTCCTGATTGAACTCAAGGACGATCGCCCGCCGCTGCGCCGCCTGGCCGTCGCCAAGGGCCTGGCCCAGGTCTCGCTCGACGAAGAACAGCTCACGGTCTTGACCGACACGATTGCATTCGCCGGTCCGCTGGAGTTGCCCGCGCTCCTGTCGGCGTTCGAGAAAAATAAATCAGCCGACGTGGGCAAAGCGCTGCTGAAGTCCCTTGAGAAAAGCAAGAGCCTTGCCAGCTTGACTCCAATGGCCATCGACAAAGCGTTTGCCCATTGCTCGGAGGATCTTCGCAAGCAAACGGCGAAGCTTACCGAACGATTGAAGGTCGATGCCGCCAAACAGAACGCCCGCCTCGATGAGCTTGAATCGCTCGCCAAGGGGGGCAGCATCGAGCAAGGCCGCGACATCTACTTCGGCAACAAGGCGTCCTGCTCCGCCTGTCACGCCATCAACAACAAGGGGGGCGGCGTCGGGCCCGACCTCGGCAAGATCGGCGCCATCCGCTCCGGCCGCGACCTGCTTGAATCGATCGTCTTCCCCAGCGCCAGCTTCGCGCGCGGCTTCGAGCCTTATATGGTTGAAACGAAAGCCGGCAAGACGCACGCTGGCATTCTGGCGCGCGAGTCGAGCGAGGCGATTTACTTGCTGACGACGGAGCGCGTCGAGATTCGCATCGCGCGCGACGAGATCGAGGCCTTGGTGCCGGGCCGCGTGTCGATCATGCCGCAGGGTTTGGAGACCGGATTGACGCGGCGCGAGTTGCAGGATTTGCTGGCGTACTTGCAGTCGCTGCGTTGATGCGATACCGCTTGCGGCTTAGCGTTCACATGGCGCCGTGCGAGTGCTAAGCCGCAAGCGGCTATAGCTTCTTCTGAATCAACGCCGAGATATTCGTCAGATCGTCCTTCGAGGTCTTCCAATCCTTTTGCGCCGTGCGCACCGGCTCGAACTTGCCGAGGTCTTCGTAGATGAGGCGCGACACGCCCGGCACATTGTCGTCGCGCGGCGTCGGCGGCTTGGCGTTCAGCTGAGCTTGATATTTCTTATGCCATGTTTTCGCTTCCTGCGGCGCGTCCTTCTTCTTGTTCAGAAGCATTCCATACACGTCGTTGCCGACCTTAAGAAGATTCTCGTTTTCTTCGATCTGCCCGCGCAGCCACGATTCTTCCTTCTTGAATTCCGCCTGCAACGTCTCGTATTCACCGCGTACGTGCTTCAGGCGCTGGCCGAGACGCGTGCCTTCCCAATCCTTGGCGCGTTCCTCGGGCAACGCAAACTCGCGCACCCCTTTCTCCAGCTCCTTGAGTTCTGCATCGTTCTTGGCGAGGTGCGGCTGCTTGAGGATCGTCTGCGAATCTTGATAGACTCGCAAGTACTCGGCAATCTCCTGGCGAGAACGGCTGACCGCATCGCGCGTTTCGAAGGCGAGCACCGAGAACTCGGCGTCCTCCTCGATGTCGGTGAGTCTCTTCTGACGATCCTCCAGCTTCTTGACGGTGCCGGCGAGGCGCTCGACCGAGGTCGCGTTCTTTTTGGGTAGGGCGAACTGGAGCTTCTCGTCGAGCGTGGTCGTTCGGCTCGGAACCTGGAAACTGCTGAGAAAACTGACTGACGCGACGAGCAACGCGACCAAGCCGAACAGGCCGACGAGAACGTTCTGCAGCCGGCCCTGCGAGACGTGCCGGCGTTCCTGGAAATCGCTGGCCGCGATGACGCAATCGCGAAACAGCTCGGCGACGCCGAAAGGTTCCTTCGTTTTGGCGGGCTTGTCCGCGAAGATAGGCTGCTTGATGGAGGTCGCGAGGACGGCGAGCTTGATGGTGCCGAAGCCGGGGCCGTGCTGCTTGAGGAATTTGCGGAAGTTGTCGTCGTACTGGCGCTTGGCGTCGTCGAGCCGTTTGGTCCAAGCGGCCTGGGTGTCTTCTTTTTTCGACAGCAGATCGCACTTGGTCAGCACGACGTAGACAGGCAGATCGGCGATGTCGGTGCGCCGGCCGCGGAATTCGTGCAGGCTCTTCAGCCAGCGGGCGGCCTGGCGAAAATCGTCGTTGAGCTGCTTCTTCGAGGCCGACACATCCACGACGAGCACGACCGCGTCGGCGTCGAGGATCGGCTTCTTCATCGGCTGCGCTTTGGCGAACGGTTCGTCGGCCTGGAGCATTGCGAGGGCCGCCTTGCCGCTGCAATCAAGCACGGTGAAGTCGCTGGCAAAGGGTCCTGACACCTTTTCAGCGGGGTGTACGCGAAAGCGCTGGAGCGCCGGCGATTCGTCGATCAACTCCACTTGCAGCGCGGGGGCAGCTTCGGCGAAAGCAGCGAGCAGAGCTGACTTGCCGGCGCCGGGCGTTCCGAACAGAAGTAGACGAGGTGAAGCCATAAGAGTCAGGGGTCAGGAAGGTCACTCTTTCGGGCCTTGCGTTGGAATCTCGTACTTGCTGGCCAGCTTTTGCAGGCGGCGGGTTGGGTCTTCGTCCGTGTTGAAGACGGCGGTGTCGTCGGTGTGGATGATCTCGATCAGCCTGGGCGGATGCTGCTTGACGTACTCTTCGACCTCTGCCAGCGAGCGCGTCGAGTCGGCGTCTTTGAGTTTGAGAAGATAGAAGCGTTCCTCGCCGTCGTTCTTGAAACGCGGGCCGCCGAGGATTTCGATTTTCAATGGTTCGCGTTTCGGATCGGTCTTCGGCGTGTTGTTCTTGCCGTCCTTGGAGTCCTTGCCGTCCTTGGTATTGCCGTTGGACACGATCTTCTTGTCGCCGCCCTTGTCCTTGCCCTGGCCCGGCCCGCCGCCGGCGCCTGCACCAAACCCGAAGCCGCCGCCGCCGCCGAACAACGTCGGCACGATGATCCACATGAGCACGGCCAGGCCGGCGGCCCCGCTGGCTTTGGCGCCGAACAGGACGGCGCCGGGCGTCGCCCCCTTGAACGACAGCCGATACAGGCCGCGTGTGACCGGATCACACACGAACCAGCCGACGACGGCGCCGCCGATGGTGGCGATGACGCGCACGAAGAAGAGCACGCTGTCGGACCAGATTGAATCGAGAAAGCCCTGGGCAAACATCAGCGATACTCCGCGAGGTTGTTCGCGACCGGGAACATAGCCTTGTAGCGCTTGACTTGGCCGCCGGTCGGATAGCCGCTCGAGAGCCTTTTGTTCTTGACGTCCTCCTCCGTCGGCCGGGTGCGCATGAAGTAATAGTACAACTCGCGTCCCTTCGCATCCTTCTGGTGCCGATCGATCAACTCCTGCGCGTCGTTGTCGGTTGCCAGCTTGATCGGTTTGGCCGGTCGGGTTTCATCATAGAACGCAAGCGAGCCGTCGTTGCGGTCGATATCGATGACGCGAAAGAAGGTCCGCTGCTGCAAATTTTGCTGGCTGGCTTTCTGCAGGGCTTCCAGATCCTTGCGCAGCTTTGCCAACTCATTGAGCTTGGGGCGATCCTCCTCGAATTGCTGCAATTCCTTGGTGCGGCGCACCACTTCGGCTTGCAGGAGGTCGAGCGATTCCGATTGGTCCGATACGATATCGAGCTGCTTGTCCACCTCCGATTCGCTGTTGAATTCCATCAGGAGAAAGATGCAGAACAACAAGATCAGCACGTCGATCAACGGGATGAAGAAACGCGTCACGCTGCGGCGCGGCATGTGGATCATGGGTCAATTCCTTCGCTTACCCATCAGACTCTGAGGTCTTGGGGCGCGGCGTGCCGCTCAAGAGCAGAATCAAATCGCGGCCGAGCATGACGATCCAGGTCGGCAGAATGTTGATGAGGGCCATGAAGAGGCCGGCGCCGGTGGCGGTGATGGCGGGGGCGATCACGCTCGGCTGGATCGTGCCGCCGCCGTGGGCGCTGAAGGCTTCGAGGATGCCGACGACGGTACCGATGAGCCCGAGCATGGGGAACCACTCCGCCGCCTGGGCAAAGTTGGTCAGCCAGCGGTCCGCCCCTTCATCGAAGCTGGTGCCGCGCCAGCGCAGCGCCCGCCAGCACAGGAACATTTGCACGAAGAACAGGAGCACGCCGCCGCCGACGATGAGGATCTCGATCGACCGGTAGTGATCCATGAAGTACGCGAGGGCCTTGAGCGGGATGCACATCAAGACGAGCGCCGCCGCCAGGAACGGCAGCACGCACAGTAGCAGTGGCATCAGGCCGCGTATCAGAAGTTGCCGCACTGGTTCGATCCTTGTAGCCGCTTGCGGCTTAGCGCTCGCATGACGCCGCGCGAGCGCTATGCCGCAAGCGGCAAAACGTTATCGTCCCTTTTCACCCCGCAGATTGTCCGGCAGCGGCTGCACCTTGCCCTCATGATCGACGCAGCCGAGCGTCGTCTCGGCCTCCGCAAGCAGGAGGCCGTCGCGCAACAACTCGTACTTGTGCTCGATCTTGACCAGCGTCGTCCGCACGACGGTGGTTCGCAAGGTCAGCAGGTCGTCGTAGTGAGCCGGTCGGCGATAGCGCACTTGCAGCTTGGTCAGCACAAGAAAAAAGCCCTGGGCCTCGATGTCGCGATAGGTATAGCCCAGATCGCGAAGCAGTTCGGTGCGTCCCTGCTCGAAGTATACCAGGTAATTCGCATGATGCAGCAGCCCCATTTGATCGGTCTCGGCATAACGCACGCGAATGGTGATCTCGCCGCTGGTCATGTATCCTCCCGGCCCAGGCGCCGCTTGCGGCGTTGCGCTCGCAGCGAGAAATCCGCCACAATCGGCGATCAAAGGTAACATTACCACCTCATATCGCAGGTCGGCGCCGGCATGTTGAGCTTCTTGCGCCAGTGTATCCAGAACAGCAGGAACGACGCCGCCGTCGCCAGGAAGTGCAGCCGAAATGCCAGCTTCATCGGCAGCGTGATCGGGTTTCTCGTCATCATGAATTGGGCGTCCACGTAATCGAAGCACAACAGCAAGAACGCGACGCCCAGGATCAGGCCGACAAGCAGATTCTTGAACATCAGGAACGGCGCCAGCTGCGGCTGGGCGGGAACCCAGCCCTTGTCGAACGGCAAGGCCAGGAAGGCCAGCACAAGGCCGGGCAACAGGAGGATCGTGTAAAAGAGCAGATGTGCCTGCTTCACCTCGGCCGTGAGCTTCGCATCGTCGAGCTTTTGCTCGGTGAAAGCCAGGCCCCACAACGTCGGCGCGTGCTTGTCATCAAT
>JACXTT010000961.1_pt1 | contig 49299 bp, 55 predicted proteins | sample 9270951 | NCBI WGS metagenome assembly JACXTT01 (sample SAMN15532306, study PRJNA645909) | rock metagenome | isolation source: weathered quartz diorite | place: Puerto Rico | collected 2017-06-21 | reverse complement strand
CCTCGCCGCATACGCGCCACCCTGAATTGCGACTTGCGCAACACCCGGCAACGGCTTCCGGTCTGGTCCCTGCGACCACGCGAGATCTCCGATGATGAAGATGTCTGGAAACTGTGGCACGGTGAGATCTGGGTTCACCTTGATTCGTCCGGCCCGGTCCGTTTCCCCTTTAGTCCGTTCGGCGAGCTTACGCCCAAATTCGTTCGAGGTAACGCCGCCGGCCCAGAAAACCGTTTTTGCCGCCAGCTTCTCTGTTCCCTGCGCGGTCTTGTAGGTGACCCCATCCTGATAGATGTCTGTCACCATCACGCTCTTCAAAACTTGCACGCCCAGCTTCCCCACCAAGCGTTCCGCTTTGGCAGATAAATCCTCCGGAAAACTGGTCAAGACGCGCGGCCCGCCCTCCAGCAGCAAAATTCTCGCTTCTTGTGGATTGATTTGGCGAAAGTCATTCTTCAGCGTCTCGTTCGCAATTTCCGCCAATGCGCCGGCCAGCTCCACTCCAGTTGCGCCCGCTCCGACGATCACAAATGTCAACCATTTCCGCGCCTCTTCGTCGCTCGCGGCGCGTTCCGCGCGCTCGAACGCATAAAGAATCTTGTGCCTGATCGCGGTGGCTTCTTCCACGGTCTTCAAACTGGGCGCCCACTCCCGCCACGAATCCTTTCCATAGTAAGAGGTTTGCGAGCCTGTTGCGACGATCAGCGAGTCGTACTCAAACGTTCCGCCGTCGCGCAGGATCACGCGCTTCGCGTGTGGGTCTATATCTAACGCCTCGCCCAGCAGCACCCGTACATTCTTTTGCCGGCTTAGCACGCCACGTAATGGCGCTGCAATCTCTCCCGGGGAAAGCGATCCCGTTGCTACCTGGTATAGCAGCGGCTGAAAGAGGTGAAAATTTCTACGGTCAATCAGCGTCACTTCCACCGGGGCACGCTTAAACTTTTGCGCAGCGTTCAGTCCGCCAAATCCGCCTCCCAAGATCACTACTCGGTGTTTCTCCGCCATTGCCGCAGCTCCAGACGCAACCTGGCCAACTCGCTTATCATCCCATGAACCGGGGTATTCTTATGTCGACTTGTTCAGCGGAGTTATGAATTTCCCAGAGCCAACTTTTCCGACATGACCGGCGCGAGCAAGCCCCCGGAAACAACGCGCACTCGGATGCTCCGGCTTCTCGCCTTGCCGGAGGCCGTTGCCTTTACCCTTTTCGTGCTGGCTTACATATGGCGGTTGCAATCAACTACGTTTAATTCGTGGATCGTCTTTCCAGTGTGGCTGGTGCTTAGCTTCGCCCTGCACGGTGACACTCCCAAGACCCTTGGCTGGCGAGCCGACAATTTATTGTCGGCAACTCGCCGCACGGCCGTGGTGTTTGGCATTTTCATTCTGGCAATTTCCGCTGTGGGATTATTTCTGGGCGCGTCTCACCATCTTCCCGCTCATCTTATCGAACCTCGCCGGTTCGCCGGTTATTTTGCATTTTGCCTGCTTCAGGAGGTCGGGCTGCAATCGTTTCTCATGAACCGTCTCTTGGCGGCCTTGCAGAAACCGACTCCCGCCGCCCTCATCGCAGGGACGCTCTTCAGCCTGCTGCACTGGCCGAACCCCGTTCTCGTTCCCCTTACCTTCGTCGGTGGCTCGGCCTTCTGTTGGCTGTTCGCGCGTGAACGTAACATTATTCCCCTGACCGTCGCACAGGCCATCCTCGGATCTATCGTGTGGTGGGCATTCCCGCTGGCGTGGCACCATTCCATGCGCGTTGGCCCAGGCTTTTATTCATTCCAGCTGCACAATCGCTTGTAGTTTGGCCTATAAGTTAAGGTGATCGAACTTTTCCGTGGTTTTCTGCTGACCTTGAGGGGGAATCTTCGCGGATTTGTCCCACACACCGGGGATCTCTAATCCGCACCCGGGACATGCTCCTTTTTCCAGGCGATTTGCCAGCACTTTGTGCCAAGAGCGCCGGATGAGCACTTCGGAGCACTTCGGGCACAAAGTATCTGCTCCATCGCTATAAATATTGCCTTCGTAGACGTACCGCATGCCCATCTCCCGGGCAATGGCCCGCGCCCGGTGAAGCGTCTCCGGAGGAGTTGGCGGCTTGTCCTGCAGCTTGAAGTCCGGATGAAACGCGGTGAAGTGCAAAGGCACGTCAGGCCCGAGATGCGTCAGCACCCATTCCGCAAGTTTGCGCGTCTCTGCCGGATCGTCGTTGAGCGTGGGAATCATCAAATTCGTCAGTTCAAACCACACGTGGGTTTCGTTTCGGAGCCATCCAAGGGTATCCAGCACGGGCTGCAAATGCGTCAGCGTAATTTTCCCGTAGAAATTCTCCGTGAACGCCTTCAAGTCGACGTTCGCCGCGTCGATGTGGTCGTAGATGTCGTGGAACGCCTCGCGGGTAATGTAGCCGTTCGTAACCATCACCGTCTTGAGTCCGTGCTTTTTTGCCTCCTGGCAAATATCAATCACGTATTCGCCCCAGATCGTCGGCTCGTTATACGTGAAGGCAATGGAATCACATCCGTGCTGGAGAGCCAGCAACGGCACGTCCTCAGGGGCGACGTGCTGCGAATGCACTTGATCGCTGCGAGATTTCGAGATGTCCCAGTTTTGACAGAAGAAACAACCCATATTGCAGCCCGCAGTGCCCATGCTGAATACACGCGTTCCAGGCAGGAAGTGGCTGAGAGGTTTTTTCTCGATGGGATCGATTTGCAGCGCGGCGGGAGAGCCGTATCCCAGGCTATACAGCTTGCCGCCCTCATTTACCCGGATAAAGCAGAATCCGGTTTGACCCGGGCGAATGTGGCAGTGCCGGGGACAGAGAAAACAATGAACGCGGCCTTCGGCTTCAGGCTCCCACCACCGGCCTTCGTGCAGCGCCTCGGTTTTTTGGAGGATCTTCAGCGCTTCCATCGATCCTCCTCTCAAACACAAGTATACGCCTGTAGAGAACGCTTTGATTAGTTTGAGGGAGTATAGGAAGGGTCATACCAAACTAGAAGGCTAGGCATGCCGACGTCGGGCGCGGCGCCGTTCGGCCGCCCAATCCACGAAGCTATCCATCTGTGCACGGTATTTCCAGGCCAGATGGAAGAATTTGCTAGCATCCAGCTGTGCGGCCTCGGGTCCTAGAAAAGTCTCGAAACGCCAACGAATATAGGGACTCTTCCACGGGGCCAATCGGTAGCCTCTTGCTGCAATCCAGTAATATCGCAGCGTTTTGAACATGACATTCAGACGGCATTTCTGCCGCCCTTGTTCTCGAGCTTTATTCAGTTTCCCATGGGCGTCGAAAGATGCTCATGCACGAGCAGCCAGTTCGCGCCGCGCTTTTCCCAGATCCCCGTATATCTCACATCCGTTTCTACATTCTTACTGTCTTTTGTTTTTTCAGACAGATGCATTGTAACGGTTGTCCAGGCAAACACCCCGTGACGCTTTACCCGTAGGTCTTTCCCAGCCGTAAGCTTCCCAGACGCCATATTGTCAAAAATTGCCTTCTGAACGCCATCGTGGTACTGCTTCCAACTGTGATAGGAAAATGGAGTTAGGTCATAAAACACCAGACCTTCGTCCTTGGCATAGAACCTCGCGGGCGCGTCTGGGTTGGCCGTGCTCCAAGCCGCGCAATAATCATCGGTGAGCTTGCGAAACGTCGCTTCATCGGTCGCCCTTTGCTGTGCGCGAGCCCCTACAAAAGTGAGCAAACCCCCTGCAATCGCGAAGATTACGTACAAAATCCAGTGGCCTCTCTCGCGCCTTCGGTTCTTTCTTGCTTCCGTCAGTGTTGTCACCTGTAGTCTCCTCGAGAGTGTTGGCGGGTTCCCATACAAGTCTGATTTTCCCGGTTGGCCGACAACCCTAGTTCGATTGCCCGATTTTTGCAAGCAGAATCGCACCCGGCCGGTTTGCTGTCGTCAAACAGCTCTACGCAGCCGCCATTTGCCAGTAGAAATCCGCTATCCGCCGAATCTGTCGTGCATACCCTCCGGCCTGTCGGTAACCTCGCCCTTGTACAAGCAATTCGTACAACGAGGAGGCGGGCATGTTGAAGCAATCGAGTTCAAAATTCAACCTGAAGCAATTCGGGGGAGTAGTGCTGGTTATTGTTGGGGCCAGCGCGTTGCTCGCTTACGGAAGCATCTCAGTGCATTATTTCGGAATGGCACTTAATACGCCCGGGGCAGGAGCTGTGGGAAACTGCGCCGCCCTGGGCCTTGCTGCTCTGCGCATCGTGCGGGTCCTGGCATTCGACCACGCCCTCTTGTTCTCGATGGTCAGCCATATCTTGGTATTATTCCCTTCGCTGGTTGTCTTCGGAGCCGGACTCATGTTGCTGGCAAAGCGATCCACCGGAAATGTTGCCGACGATGGACTGACTTCCTCCGGGTCAGCCAAAGGAGACCAATGAGCGATCTGCGCAATAACCGCGCCCGTGTTGTTGGCGGAGTGATCGTCGGCAGGCGCAGCGACTCCCGCACCGGCCTCGTCTGGGGCGCGTTCATCGTCTTGGTGGGACTCGCGCTGCTTCTCGACCACACGGGATTCCTCCCTGTAAACATCCGCCGCTTATGGCCTGTACTCATCATCTTTCTTGGCATTTCGAATCTATTCTGCGGATCCAGCAACTCCCGTTCGAATCGCGCCTTTGGCGTCTTCTTGATCCTCCTTGGGGCGATTTTCCAACTGAACGCCCTCGGAATCACTCACTTCCGGTTCGCCGATCTCTGGCCTCTTGCGATCATCTTCGTCGGGCTGCTTCTCATGTGGGGGGCGCTCAGACCGCCAGTCGTTGTTATGTCCGATGGCATTCCGGAGAGCAGCGACGCTCTCAATGTGGTGGCGATTTTTGGAGGCGCGGAACGCAGGATCAGCAGCCGCGCGTTCAAGGGAGGAAGGGTCACAGCGATCTTCGGAGGCGTGGAACTCGATTTTCGAGACGCGGATATCGAGGGCGACAAAGCCGTCCTCGAGGTCAATTGCATCTTTGGCGGTGTAGAAATCCGCGTTCCCGCTAGCTGGCATGTCGATTCCCGGAGCCTTCCGATTCTCGGTGGGTTCTCGGACAAGACTCGCCTTGCCGGCGTTGTGGACCCTGCCCCGCCTGGGCCAAAAACACTCGTTGTCAATGGCTCCGTCATCTTGGGAGGCGTGGAGACCCGTAACTGAGTCTCACTTATGCATCCCTTCCTTACGCCCATCAACCGCTTCGGCCTCTATCTGCTTGCTTGGACGCCACTCGCAGCGATCCTGACGTATTTGATGGCCGGGCCGGGAAAGCTGGGGTGGTTCCGTTCCGCAATTTTGATAATTCCACTCTGTCTCGTCTATGAATTTGTCTGCCTTTCAGCCTGGTATTCCTGCAAAGCCGCGCCGATCCAACGCTCCACAATGCAGCGTCTTGCGCTTACTCACGTCACGGCCGCGGCGATCATCAGCTTTCTATGGGTCGAGGCCGCTCGGCTGTTGGCATTTCTTCTGTCACGTATTCCCTCGCTTCAGGGTCTCGATGAACAATTTGCCCCTCAGGTTCCGGTTCTATTCGGCGCGGGCTTCCTTCTCTATCTCCTCTCCGTCGCATTCCACTACCTCATCCTCGCGCTGGAGGAATCCCGCGAAGCGCAATCGCGCGCCCTGGAAACGAGCATTCTCGCGCGGGATGCCGAGTTAAAAGCGCTGAAGGCCCAGGTGAACCCGCATTTTCTATTCAACAGTCTCAACTCCATCAGCGCCCTGACGAGTGTTGATCCGGCGAAAGCCCGGGATATGTGCATTCTCCTCGCTGAATTTCTCCGCATGACGCTCGGGCTCGGTGAAAAAACCAGCATTCCTCTTTCGGAGGAACTCGCCCTTCTTCACCATTATCTGGCCATTGAAGCGGTGCGCTTCGGTTCTCGCCTTCAATTCAAGGAAGAAATTCAGGACGAGGCGAAGGGCTTTCTTCTCCCTCCGCTGCTCCTCCAACCCCTGGTCGAAAACGCCGTTAATCACGGCATCGCCCGCAGCTTGGAGGGCGGCGTGGTCCGGCTTGCCGTCCATTGTCTTGACGGACGCCTCGCTATCGCCATCGAGAATACGTTCGACCCCGAATCCGCGCCCGTTCGCAAAGGAGGCCTCGGCCTGGCAAATGTGCGCCGCAGGCTCGAAGCCCGCTACCCCAATGAATCTGCTATGAGCGTGGTCTCGGAAGATAATCGCTTTCGCGTTGAACTCTCCTGGCCTGCGGAGTTGGAAGAGGTGAAAGCTTGAGCAAAATCTCCGATAAGAAAATTGGCGCGCTTATCGTCGACGACGAGGAACTGGCTCGCCACGTTCTACGCGAGCTACTCGCCTCACATCCTGAGATTCTGGTTCTCGCCGAATGTGCCAACGGTTTCGAGGCTGTGAAGGCTGTGGCGGAGCACAAGCCCGAGCTCATTTTTCTCGACGTGCAGATGCCCAAACTCACTGGATTTGACGTTCTCGATCTAATCGGCACGGATGCGGCGATCATTTTCGTCACTGCCTACGACCAGTACGCCATGCGCGCCTTCGACGTACATGCTGTCGACTATCTTCTGAAACCTATCGGCCGCGAACGGTTCGAGGCTGCACTCGCCCGGGCCAAGACTCACATGGGAGAAAAAATCCCTCACCCGCAAGAGCTTGCCGCGGCAGCCCGCGCCCCGCAGCAGCATCTGGAACGCATTGTCGTGAAGGACGGCACGCGCGTAACGCTGATCCCGGTTTCAAAATTGGACTATGCAGAAAGCCAGGACGACTACGTGGCGCTCGCCACCCAGGGAAAGAAGCATCTCAAACAGCAGACCATCGCCAGCCTGGAAGCCGGACTCGACCCCGCTCTTTTCGTTCGGATTCACCGCTCTTACATCGTGAATCTCGAGCGCGTCGTCCGTATCGAACCCTACGGTAAGGACAGCCGCTTGGCGATTCTCACCGATGGCACGCGTCTCCCGGTGAGCCGCGCAGGTTACGCCCGCCTGAAATCCTTGCTCGACGAGGGCGGCTGAGCATCTCTCCATCAATGCGTAGCGTTGGTTAGCCGCCGCACCCAAATTCGCGAAGTCGCCGGTTTGCCCAGGTGCATCTTGTGGCCTGCGGAACGAATGGTCATGGTCTCATCGTATTCACGATTCTTTACTTCGACGCGGGCTGTCGGCCTTAGCTCCAACCCTTCTAGGAATTCCAGAAACTTTCCGTCCTTTTCATACACGCAAAGAATCTCCCCTTTTTCACCGGCCTGCAGATCGGAAAGCAGCACCGCCCCACTCCGCCGCAACTGCGCGATTCCGCCACGCATAGGCACGCCGTGAGGGCAACTGCTCTTCGTCCCAAACCGCTTGAGCAGCAGGGCCTCAACCTCCGGAGAGATGGCGTGCTCCATTCTCTCTGCTTCGTCATGTGCCTTAGCCCAGGACAGCCCGATCACATCCGTCAATAGTCTCTCCGCCAGTTGATGCCGCAGCGCGAGATGTTCCGCAACCTGCCTTCCCTTTCGCGTCAGATCAATTTTCCCGCTGCGCTCCATTCGAACGTGCCCGTCGCGTGTCATGCGTTTCAGCGCCGCGGTTACCGCTGGAGGCGTAACATTCAACTCTTCGGCCAGTCGAGCGCTTATGGGCGTTTGGTTCTCTTCCAGCATCTCCCAAATTGCTTTGAGGTAATCTTCCTGCGATACGCTGGTCTTTTCGCGTCTCAATCTCTTGTCCTCTCGGAACTCTTTAAGGGCGCTGCTTGCTTTTGGTTCCGCAATCCTTCTGCCAGGGCCGAGACCCGTCTTCTAATCTCTTCGAAGATTCTCTGATAGACCTCGGCATCTTCGCCGTAAGGATCTTCGACCTCCCAATCCTCAACCCTCCCGAAATCGAGAAACACGCGCCCCTTTGGCCGGCCGCTCATATTGATGACTAGGTCCGCCACGTCCCAAGCTTCGCGCAGAATCGGTTTCGATTTTAGCTCATCGCTCGAATATCCGTTTTCAGTCAGCGTTCGCTTCGTCAGCTCCGCGACAAATCCTAGCGGCGCCAATCCAGCACTAGCGGCCTCGATTACGTCGGACGCGTCCCGCCGCGCAATCGCTTCTGCCATAGGGCTGCGGCACGAATTGCCGATGCAGACGAACAAGACGCGAGCCATCCTGCAATTGTAAGCCTGTTTTGATTGTTTGCTGAAAACGAGGACTGCCTTTCAGAAAATCTACGTTTTCGCCGCAGCGAAATCTTGAACGGGACGTTCCACTGCCATCTTTACAAATCGTTCGTGTACGCTGCTGTCTTCCGTCAATTCCGGGTGAAACGTCGCCGCCATTATGTTGGCCCTTTGGACCAGCGCCGGCTTGCCCACATATGTCGCCAGCACGTCCACGCCTGGACCCACGCGTTCGATGATCGGTCCGCGTATGAAAACCATCTCTAGCGGCTCCTTCTTCAGTGTCGAAGGCCCCGTTACCACATCGCTCGCGATTTGCCGTCCATAAGCGTTGCGCAGCACCGTCATATCCAGCAATCCGAGCGATTCCTGCCCTGGATTCTTCACCTCGGTCGCCAGCAGAATCGCTCCCGCGCAAGTTCCGAAGATCGCTCCGTCCTCCGCCGCAAATTCGCGAATGGCCCCGAACAATCCCTCTTCCTGCAAAAACTGCAATTGCGTCGTGCTTTCTCCGCCCGGCAAAATCAAACCGTCGCAACCTTCGAGGTCCGCCGTCGTGCGCACTTCTCGCGTCTCGACGCCTAGCCCCGCGAGCATCGTGGCGTGTGCTTGAAAATCTCCTTGTACCGCAAGGATGCCGATCTTCACTTCCGATTGCTCCTCAACATTTCCTTGTATTCTCTCTTCGCATTCAGCTTGCTTGCGCAGCCTTCTGTACTTGTAGGGGCACCATACATTGTGCCCCTCTGTTCAGCGCTCCTCGGCGTTCTCTGAATCTCTGCGTTATCTTTTCTTTCCGGACTCGACTCCTACTCGCCGCGAATTGTCTCTACCAGCCCCGCGTCGACAGCATGTCCTTCTCTTCGAGCTGCCGAATATCCAGCCCGCGCATCGCTTCGCCGAGTTCCTCATGCGCTTCGAGCACGGCCTTTGCGTCTTCAAAATGGGTCGTGGCTTTCACTACGGCCTTCGCGCGCGCTTCCGGATCGCTGGACTTGAATATTCCCGAGCCCACAAACACCGCCTCCGCGCCCAGCCGTCGCACGAGGGCCGCGTCCGCCGGCGTCGCTATCCCGCCCGCCGAGAAATTTGGCACCGGCAACTTCCCGGTCTTGGCAATCTGCCGCACCAGCTCGAGAGGCGCACCAAGCTCCTTCGCTTCGTGCATCAATTCGTCCTCGCGCAAAGTAGTCAGCTTCTTCATTTGGCTGACAATCGTCCTCATGTGCCGCACCGCTTCCACCACGTTGCCCGATCCCGCTTCGCCTTTGGTTCGAATCATCGCCGCGCCCTCGGCGATTCGCCGGAGCGCTTCTCCGAGATTCCGCGCCCCGCAAACGAAGGGCACGCGAAAATCATGCTTCCACACATGATTTTCTTCATCCGCAGGAGTCAGCACTTCGCTCTCATCGATGAAATCCACTTCCAGCGCCTGCAACACCTCCGCTTCCGCGAAATGACCAATGCGCACCTTGGCCATCACCGGAATCGTCACCGTCGCCATAATCTCGCGAATTACTCTGATGGACGCCATCCGCGCCACGCCGCCTTCCTTGCGGATGTCCGAAGGCACGCGTTCGAGCGCCATCACCGCGCAGGCGCCCGCCTTTTCCGCAATTTTGGCCTGCTCCGCGTTCGTCACGTCCATAATGACGCCGCCCTTGAGCATCTCGGCCAGGCCCACTTTCACTCGCCACTCGTTTGTACTTGCACTCCCACTTCCGTTCACTTTCTTGGGGTCCATTTCGCTTCTCCTCTCCTCGCTTGAACTCTCCAGGGGTTTTTTCACCGCCAAACTTTATCTATTTCTGGTTCAGGACCACAAACCGCCCTTTCCCCCTCGCCAGTACTTCACCTGCCGTGTCCCGAATTTCCCCCGTCAGGAACAAATTTCTTCCTTTTTGCTCTGATTCGAATGCCTCGACCTCAATCTCCGCATCCACCTTCACGGGTTTCAAATACTCCACCGTCAATTCCGCCGTCACTGCACGCACAGTTCGAAACCGGCAAACCTTTCCCATCGCCTCGTCCAGCAGAGTCGCAATAATCCCGCCGTGCGCCATCCCCCCGCCACCCTGATAGCGCTCGCCCAGCACAAACCGCCCCACGATCCGCTGCCGCCCGTTGTCCTGCACGAACGTGAGTTTCATCCCGCCGTCATTCGCTCCGCCGCATCCAAAACATGCGTTCGACGGATTGGGTTTCAACTCGATCGTCTCGTCCAAATTTTCCCCTCGCCGACCTTTCCTTGCTTCGTTTACTCAGACCAGCGCGACCCTGCTCCGCTCCGCCCGACGCACTCCGCGCTGACGCTTACGCATCTCTATCCGCAACAATTCCGCCAGCGTTATCACTGCTCGCGTAATCTGTTTTTCGTCCAGTCCCGCATAGGCCAGCCGCAGCGTGTTCGGCAGCGGGCTCTGCACATAGAAATACCGGCCGGGAGCATACAGCACGTTGCGCTCTTTCGCATGAATCAGCAATTCGCTGGCATCAAATCCCGGAGGCAGCTCGAGCCACAGGCACATCCCGCCCTCCGGACACGTCCAGCGCGTCCCTTCCGGCATGTGTTTTCGCAGCGCCTCATCGAGCGCGAGGAGCCGCGAAGCGTATACCTTGCGCATTTTGGCGACGTGCTTGGTAAATAAGCCACGTCGTAGAAATTCCGCCAGCGTTGCTTGCGCCAGTTGATCCGTATGCAGATCGGTGGACTGTTTCACCACCCGCAACCTCTCAATTGCCGCCGCGGGCGCTACGATCCAGCCCACGCGCAATCCGGGGAAGGCAACCTTGGCGAAACTGTCAATATGAATCACCAAATTCGAGCGGTCCATTTGTTTGAGCGACGCTACGCGCTCGTCCCGGGCGTGCAATCGCGCGTAAATATGGTCCTCGACCACCGGCACCTGGTGCCGGGCAGCCAGCTCCAGAAGCCTCCGCCGCGAAGCCAGCGGCATGGACGTCCCCGTCGGATTCTGGAAATCGGGTGTCACCACCATCAGCTTCACGCGATTCCCCGCAAGCGCTGCCTCTAGTGCCCCTAAATCAATCCCTAGTGCGTTGCCAGGCTCTGCCTGCGTGCGCACCGGAACTGCCAGGCAGCGGGCACGCGCCTGGCTAAAAATCGTCATGGCGCCGGGATACGTCGGATTTTCCAGAATCACCGAATCTCCCGGCCGCACGAAGGCTTTGCTGATTAGATCGAGTGATTGCTGGCAGCCATCCGTTACCAGCAGGTTCTCATCTTTCCCTGTGAAGCCTTCGCGCCGCAGCATCTCCAGCAGTGCTTCCTTGAACGGCCCGTATCCGTCGGAGGAGCCCAGTTTGAGCACATCCGTGGCTTCGCGTCGCAACACGGCGTTCACACAATTTTGCAACTCGTCGATCGGGAAATGCTCTTCCGCTGGCCTGGCCATCACAAACGACAAAGAGCCTTGCGGCTCGCTGGCCGTTAAGCGGCTTAGAATCTCTTCTCCCCGCTCATCGGCAAAGAGCAGTTCCCAGCGGATTCCGTTGCCCCCGTTCAGCACTGGTGGCGCTGGTGGCGTAATCATTAAGCCATTGCCGTTTCCCTTGATGAACGTGCCGCGTCCCACGTGGCCCTGAATCAACCCCTCCGATTCCAGTTCCGCATAGGCGTTCGCCACGGTCGTGCGGTGGACTCCGAGCATCGTCGCCAGTTCGCGGCTGGCCGGAATGCGGTCGCCCTGCCGCAGGTCACCCGCGTGGACGAGCGCCCGAAGCTGATCGCGCAATTGAATGTAGAGGGGAACGTGACTTTCAGGCTGAAGGTGTAAGGGAAGCATTGTCTCTCACCTCCTGCCAATTGTACCTGAAATTGGCCTGAGACAAGAGCCAATTTGTCTCCTCCCCCTTATTCCTCCCCAGCCGGGCCCCAACCCGCGTCTCCCCGGCGGTAGGGGGTAGAATGCAGATGAAGATCGTTTGCAAGGGGAGAAGCCATGATTATTTGTGATCTGTGCGGCGCAACGAAGGACTGTCTTCAGAAGGAGATTGACGGCAAGGAATACGATATCTGCGCCGAATGTTGGAGCCCTCTCGCGCAAAAGCTGAGAGGAAAAGGCAGAGTTAAGGAGCGGGAGACCGTGTCCCTGCCGCCCCCGAGAGTCATCACAGAACGGGAAGACGAAGAACGGAACCCACTGCCTGGAGAGCCGCCGAAGATCTGGGGTGCGGTCGATACGCCACATCAGGAAGACCGTAGCCTCGCATAATCTCTCTGGCCCAAACAATCGTTCCTTCGCCCAGCGTCACACCTCGCTGAAGCAACGCCGCTACGGCCCCGGCGAACCGTCGGGCTGACCGGTCTTCTCCCCTTCTCTGAGGTCGCGCAGGCACAATTTCGTGGGATCATTATCATCATCATCGCATTGAAAAATCACCTTCAGTGGCAGGTTTTCCTTTCGCATCACGTACGTCCCGCCTTGCATCGCCTCGGAATCGTCATTCGAGGACGTCACCACTGGACTTCCCTCATGCACCCGAATGCGGAACTGCCCCGATGATGGCTCGTAGTTCGCGTAGCTAAAGCATCGTCCAATGCAGGCGCGGTCCACCATGTGATGGACAAACTCCAAACGAGACCCTTCCGTTGTTTCAATGACTCCGATTACCCGCGTTCCGTAAGGCAAGCCAGTCAACAATTGCTCCGCCTGGCCCTCCATTCGATCGAGCTCTCCGGTGTCATGGTACAAAAATATAAGAAAGAACACCGCACAGGCTGCAAAGCCCGCCATTTGCCATTTGCGCGGCCGCAATACGCCCATCGCGCATAGTCCAAGAATCGCCGAAATTGTCGTCAGCCGTGAAACTAATAGTCCGATCCATCCCGCATACCAGGAAACATGGAAGTTTTCAGGCAAAAGCGAAGTCGCACAAAAGGCCAAGAGGTAGAGCTCCAGGACCAAGCGCAGAGGTTCCCAGAATTTCTTTTCCTTTCGCCTCGGGAATGCCTCGCTGGCAAAGCAGATCACTCCCCAAACGAGCGCCGCACAGGACAGTATCCAATACCTATGGCCAAACAGAATCATTTGGTCCGCGCCGTTGAATTTATAAAACGGTATTTCTGGCCAATCGGCCTCAAAGTTCGGATCGTGCCCTAGATACCAGCGGATGAAATAAACACAGCCGGCGGCCGCCACCGGAATCAACAACTGCCACTTCGGACCTAATTTCTTCCATAAAGCGACGTACCCAATCGTCCCCAGCGCCCACAGGAATCCAACGGGGTGTCCCAGAAGCGCCAGTGGCAGCAAAACCGCAGCAATCAGCCAATCCACCCTCCTGCCCCGTGCGGCAAGAGCCAGAATGAAGCATGCCAGACCAATGGAGAGGTAATAATTCATGAATCCCATGTGAAATGTATAGCCGTAGGCGAGCATCGCGATACACGGCGTAAGATTCCACACGGCTCGCTGGGCTACCGCGCTGGCCGCGGTGAATACCCCCCAGAAAAAAATTAGCACGCAGCTGGACACAACAATTTTCTCGGCAACTGCGAAGCCGATCAATTTCCCCAATTCCGAAAGTGTCAAATCGAAGAGGACGTTATTCCACTGCCTCACCATGTAGAGTCCAGGCGCCTGCCCTCTACCGATCAATTCCGACAACCACGCGTTGTACGTGTGACTTGCAAGGTCTCCGGCTTCAATGTGACGGTGCCAAAAGCATGGAACCATCAGCAGAGCGGAAAAAATCACGATTCGCCATTTCGCTTGGCGAAGAAATGGCGTCACGCTGCCAAGTGCAGTGAAGTTCTCATCCATCTCAAATGAAAAGCAGATTCTGGCCTGACGATTAGTTTTCTGGAGGATTCTACTATCCGCGCGTTCAACTGCCACTAAAGATTCAGGTATGGATTAAATGAGGTGTTCCGTCGGAGTCGGGCAAAGGCAGGAAGCTTTGAATCAACTTCGTTCCCATAACCTTAGACAATCCCTACTTCGAGGCGTGCGTCTCGCCGAGACGCTTTAACCTGTCCCGCAATCGTCGTTGCAGCGGTGTGGGGGTATTGGGATTGAACGCCACCAGATACCACAGGGGCTGGCTCCGGTCCTTGCTCAGCCACGTCAGCGTGGACGCATCCGCATTGGGATGCCGCGCAACATTTTCACGGATCGCGCCATAGGGATGTTTCGCGAGCTTATTCAGCGTTTTCGCGTTGGCGCGAGGATGCTCGCTTATCAATCGCAGCAAGTAATAATCTTCTTCCGGCGCTTGCTTGGCCAGCTTCTCCAGCATTTCCGGCTTGGCTTCCGCGCTGAGCACCAGCCCGATTTTTTCGTCCCACGCCGTATTGATGTGATTCAGCTCGCGCGTCCGGGCGTGTATCAATTCTTCCAGAATCCGCCGCTCCTGCTGCATGCGCGCTATTTGTAACTGCGAGCCTTCGAGCGAGTCGAGAACACGTAGTAGGTGCTGGCGTTCGCCAAATACAATTTGCGTGGTGCGCGTGGAGGCACCCTTCTCCTTTTCCTTATGCTGCACCAAGTCGGAACGTCGCATGGTCTCCTAACTCCAACCCGTCCCCCCGAGCTTTCCGAGGTGCCGGGTTTTCGTCTGCTCCAGGCATCCGCTCCACCCGGATTGCAGCGCAAATCGATCTCTTATGACTCTTGCGAATTATGTCCCGGGGCATCCGGTGGGGTAAAGTTACCTCGTAGATTCGTGTGCCCGATGTGCTACCGTCCATTCTAGCCGCAAGAGTCGAGTTTTCCCTGGAGATAATTCGTATGTCGGTTTTTCAAGAACACAAAGAAGAGCTCGAGCAATACGAGCAGATGTTTGGCCGCGAGCGCGGCCGGCTTGCGGTTTCTCTCGATCGCCTGACCAACGCCTTGGTGCTCGTCGGGCAGCATGGTGTGTACTGCACGAGCCAACGAAATCCGACGGTGCCGGCGATGGACATTCGACTGGTCACGCGGGAATTGGCGAACGCAAAAGAGTTAGTGCAGTCGGTTATGGAAGAGCTTCGAAAGACAAGGGAAGAATGGCGCCAATAGAACAGGGTGACACGCTTTTGGAAAAATCATTTGTGATTAAGAAACGGATTCGATTGTCGCTCTTCGCCAATCGTCGTCCGCGGGCCGTGCCCCGGGTGCACCAAAGTTTCGTCCGGAAGCGCCATCAATTTGCCCTCGAGTGATTGCAGTATCTGATCCATCGAGCCACCCCACAAGTCGGTGCGGCCGATGCTCCCCGCGAATAATGTATCCCCGGCAAACAGCTGCGGAGCCGCGATGGTAAGGTTTCCGGCTTCGTGCGGCATGAACAGGCAGACGCTTCCGGGCGTGTGACCCGGCGTGTGCAGCACTCGTGCCTGGAACCCACCCCAATGCAACACATCGCCCTCTCTCAACATCTGATCCACGTCCGTGAGTTCCGGCGGCGCAACTCCGAGAAAAGCAGCCTGTACCTCCATTCCCTGATAGAGCGGCAAATCTTCCCTATGCATCATCACTGGTGCGCCCGTGTACTGGTGCAATTTGCTCAAGCCACCGACATGATCGATGTGTGCGTGTGTGCTGACAATTGCTTTTACCTTGAGCTGGTGACGCCCAATGAGATCCAGAATGCGGCCCACCTCATCACCGGGATCTATGACCAAAGCTTCGCGGGAGACAGGATCACCGATGATCGAACAATTGCACTGCAGCATTCCCACGGGAATGGTGATGTGAATCAGTCCTTTGGAAGCGGCGCTCAACGGTGACGTAGCATCCATGGCGAAACGCAGTATACCATTTGAGCGCGGCGCGGCAGATACTGGACCTCGGCGCTTTGATACACTTATTCCGGGAAAGATCATGCAAGCGACGGGAATGCAAAATGTCCTCGACACGCCCCTTGCTGCAACCCATCGGAATGCGGGAGCGAAGATGGGTGCGTGGTTCGGCTGCTCGATGCCGAGCGAGTTCACGGATTGGCGCAACGAATACGCCTTCGCGCGGAATAACGTAGCCTTCGTTGATAAGAATTACCGGGCATATCTGTCGTTCACCGGGCCGGACCGCGTCCGGTATTTGAACGCCATTCTTACCAACAACATCAAGGATCTGCGCACCGGCCATGGCACCGTTTCGCTTCTGCTGAATCCGCAGGGGCACATCCTGGCGGAAATCGAAACGTACGCGCTGCCCGATTCCCTCTTTTGTGTTTCCTACGCGATGATTCGCGCGCGGCTGATCGAAGTGATCGAAAAATACATCATCATGGATGACGTAACCCTTGTGGATCAGACCGATCGTTTTGCGACTCTGGCGCTGGAAGGACCCAGCTCCGCGGAGGTTGTCCGGGAGGTTTCGAGTGTGGACATCGCAACGCTTGACGAGCTTTCGTTCTGTGACGGAAGTGTTGGCTCGATTCCCTGCCGCATTGTGAAGCGTTCGCCGGCAGGAGTAGCTGGGGCAGAGTTTGTCGTCGAGCGAGATAAAGTGGAATCGCTTTGGCAGATTCTGCTCGCGGGGGTGCGAAAACACGGCGGTGGGCCCATGGGATATAAAGCTCTGAGCGCATTGCGCCTGGAGATGGGAGTGCCGTGGTTTGGCTATGATTTTGGAGAGAAGCAGATCCCTCACGAGGCGGGATTGCAGGATAGCCACATCAGTTACACCAAAGGCTGCTACACGGGACAAGAGATTGTGGAGCGTGTGCGCTCGCGCGGCCATGTGAACAAACAGCGCGTCGAGCTGGTTTTCTCCGGCGACGCCGTACCGGATGCGGCCACGTCCTTGACGCTGGATGGCAAAGAAATGGGCTACATTACACGCGCCGCGCAGGTTTTGGAACCCCCACGCACCCTTGGGATGGGGTACGTCCGCAAGGAAGGTAGCGCCATCGGAACTAATCTGCAGTGGGCGGGTGGCACGGCGAAGGTTGTGCGATTCTCCTCTTAGATTTTCCTCAGTAATTTCTACCCAATTCTGACCGGGACGACGAATATTCCCTACATCCTGTACCCTAATCCCCGGTATCTTGCCCAAAGAGTGCTGGAGTGATTGACTCCAAAAGAGTTGGTGTTTTCACTTCGGAAAAAGAGTGCCCAATAGATTGAAAACAAGAAGGTTGAATGAAGGCAACGGCCGAGAGGAGACGAGACACGCGGCTTGCCCGCCACGACGGGCAGGGGTATTAGATCGGGGCTGGAGCTCAGCGGACAAGTTGAGCAGCGTGGCGCCAAAGTGGAGGACGATGCCTCGTTATCGAGAGTGAAAACAGAATTTCTGTGGGGCAAGGCACCGTTACTGGCGAGTCGCTAAGGAAGTTTCGCGAATTCGGATTTGGCGGCAGTGAGGATGGGGATGCCCCGGTCGGCATCTTTCCAAAGCTTGAAAAAGTCGTTGTAGGCAGCGCGCGCTTTTCCGTTCATCTCTGACTGGCTGGAGCCGGAACCTGGCGGGGTCGAGCCCGGGGCCCCGAAACCCACTCGCGAAGCGTAAGCGCGCGCGAGGCCAAGATGGGCGAGCACGCCGATGGGTTCATTGATCACGATGCCCCGGTGATCGAGGATCTTCTGGAATTCGGCCGCAGCCTCGGCACCGTTCCGGGAGGCCAGATATGCTGTGCCGCGAACATACACAGGATACAAATACGTTGAGAAGTTACTGCTACCCGAAGCGATCCCGAGTTCGTAGGGCGTCGAGACTTGAAGCGCCTCAAGTGCTTTCTTAGTATCGTTCCGGTTGAGATCCAACTGAGCGCGAATCGCCGGCAGATAATTGAACCGAACAATGGTGTCTTCCGGGAATCGCCTAGCCAAATCGTCCGTGAGTGCCTGAGTCCGCGGCGAGTCTCCGGCAACGGCCAGCGCGAGCGCCGCAACGAACTGCGCATCCCGGCCGTTGGAAAGGCCAACGGCCACGGCCGCGCGTTGCTGTGCTTCTGGGGCATTTCCGAAGAGAGCCTCGGCGAGCGCGGCAGAGGCTTCAATGCCCGCCGTCCTCTCCCTCTGTTGGGCCCGCTCGGAGGCATCCAAGGCTTGCCGGTAGAACTCGCGAGCTTTGCTGAGAAGACCGGAATAGGCAGCCGTCTGAGCCTCGAAATAGAGCAGTGAACTCTCGTGTCCCGGCTTTCCCATGGCCCACGCGACCTGGTGCACCATGTGCGGCATGTCATCCTGCAAGAAGGCGATCTGGTACAAGTAGATGCGCATGGAAGGGGAATCGAGATTATTCGCTTGCGCTTCCTCGGCGGCAGCCCGGGCCTCCTTGAGGCGATTCAGATTGATATTGGCAGCTACTAGATTGCTGTAGATCAGGGCATCCGGGGCAGCGACATGCATGGTCTCATCGAATGCCTCGAGCGCCTTGTCGTATTGCCCAAGGCTTTGATAGATGATACCCAGATTATTGGGGGGCACTTCCTCTCGCGGATAGGTCTTGGCCCAGAGCTCGTAGACTTGGCGGGCCTTCTCCAAGTCGCCGGTAACAAAATGAAAGTAATGGGATTCTATATAGAACTTCTCCCGCTCGCTGACGCGGGCGCGAAGCTCGTAAGCCTTCCTGGTGTTCTCCTCTGCAAGGTTTTTTTCGCCAAGATTGTTGAAGGCAGTACCGAGCGTCGCGTAAGCCATGGCGAAACGCGGGTCGAGTTCAATGGCACGCCGGAACAAAGGAATCGAAGCGTTATAGTCGGCTTGGCTGGTGAAGGTCTTGCGTCCCAGGGAGTAGGCCTGAAGAGCTTCGAGTGAGGGAGTAGTGGCCTGCTCAATCGGAGTCGCCAACTTCTGGACGGTCTTAAGTGATTCGCCAAGCCTGCCGCGAAGCTTCGTTGCGGCCTCGCTGAGCGCGGGAAGCACACGTTCCTTGCTGTTGGCGGTGACCTGCTCCCGGAGGAGGGAATCTCCCGTCTGACAATCCACCGCACTGAGGCCGATGACGTATTGACTGCCGAGGCTGGAAATCGAGCCACTCAAGTACGCTTTACTCCCGGAGCGCTCGCATAGATCGCGGGCGATGTCTGGAGTGAGTTTGGTGTCGGGAGGGCGCCCCATGAGGCGCAGGGTTTCCTGAGTGCGCTGCTCGGAAATGAGACTCAAGAACGGCGATTGTTCCAGTTGCACGGCGAGGCCTTGCCTTAGGGTGTCGTCAAAAACGGAATCGCCTGTCTTATTGATGAAATCAGCGAGGACCAGGGTGTCAGTTTCGTTGAGAGCGTGCGCGCGGCGAGTGTTGTAGAGCCAGCCTCCCATGGCCAGGCCAACAACCACCACGGCGGCGACAGTCGCGGTCGCCCACTTATAGCCAAGAATGGCGGGAAGCGGCGGAACCCGGACAGTCACGGTATGGCCCGATTCGATGTTGCGCTTTAGCGCTTGCAAGTCATTGCGAATTTCCGCCGCGGTCTGATACCGCAAATTCCTGTCTTTTTGCAATGCCCTGTCAATGATTTTCTCCAAGTCTGGGGCGATCTCCGGATTCAAGCTGTGTGGCGGCACGGGTGCCCGGCTCAGGATGGCTTCGATGACCGCGCCGCCGGTACTACCGCTGAAGGCTTGCTTTCCGGTAGCCATCTCATAGAGCAAAAGTCCGAGAGCGAACAGGTCGGTGCGAGCGTCCAAATCATCACCCCGGACCTGCTCAGGTGACATGTAGGAAGGAGTCCCGCTGATGAGGCCTACGATGGAGACAGATTCTTCCGCCGAGTTTGGGGAGCCATCGGAATTTTGGGAACTTAGGAGACCCTTGGGGAGGAGCTTGGCAAGACCGAAATCGAGCACCTTCGCCTGGCCGCGTTTGGTCACAAATATATTGGCGGGCTTGATGTCGCGATGGACGATCCCTTGAACGTGTGCGGCATCGAGGGCATCAGCGATCTGTATGCCCAGAATCAGCAGCTCCTCAACAGCGAGCGGCTGGCCGTGAATGTGGTGGCGCAAGGTATCGCCGTCGACGAACTCCATGGCGATGAAAGGCCGGTGGTCCTGCTCGCCAATGTCATAGATGGTGCAAATGTTCTGGTGGTTGAGGGCGGAAGCGGCATGGGATTCGCGGCGGAAGCGTTCTAGGGCGAGCGGATCGTGCAGCAGATTTTCAGGAAGAAATTTCAAGGCGACTGCGCGCTCGAGGCGCACATCCTGAGCCTTGAAGACCACGCCCATACCGCCGGCGCCGAGTTTCTCCAGTATGCGGTAGTGCGAGATGGTTTCGCCAATCATTGCCGGGCACTGGCTCTAAGGAGCCACCAGCAGCGTCAAAGCGTCGGTTCTTCGCCAACCGCAGTGTCGAGCTGATCTTCAGCCTTGCGTCTATCCGTCTTTGGAGGCTTGGGGGATCCCAGGACGCTCAAGACGCGAGTACCTTCCCCATAGGCGTTTTCTGCGGGGAATGTTTCCTGTTCAAGAATAATATTCTTGCTGCAAATCGTGCAGACGAGCGAACCGTAGGCGGCGCCATCCTGCCGCAAGAATCTGTTGAAGCGCATAACTCGGCCACAACAGACGGGAACCCAGACATTAGGAGGCGTCTCCGGGGCCATATTCCCCCTTGCGGAACGTAAACGCGGGGATTATACACCCGAAAGTTGCTCCGCGGGCGGCGGGATCGGGAACAGCCGGGCGGGGCCCTAGTCGAATTCGCGACGGGGCGCGGTTTGCTCTGGGCCAACGCGGCCGGCGACGATCTCTGCTTTGGAGTAGTTCTCCGCGCGAATGGGAGTTGCCGCCAGGCGCCGCAACATTGCGATTTGCCCGATATGACTTAGCGCGTCCGCAACGGGTCCCTGGAAGAGCATTTCGAGGGAGGCGTGAAGAGGCTCGCCGGAGGCGAGGTAATCGTCGAATTTTTGAAGTGACGCGAAGAATCGTTTTACCTCCTCGTTCCAGGGGCGCGGATCCGAATCGCGCCAAGCCTGTGCACCGCGAGCCAGTGTAAGCGCCCAATCGAAAAGATCGCTCAAGTGCGCAAGGATTCTGGCGGGCGTTCGCGTGCTGTCGCCGATCTTGAAGTTGGCAAATGATTCCGGCGCTCCGCGCAAGGCTTTGCCGCCGCGGTAGGCTACGGTTGCAATCGTGTGGCGCAGAAGCTGGCGGGTAGGATCCGAAGTTTGGGGCATGGATCGACTCCTGATGAATTCCCTTCCCTGACAAGGGAGAGAAACGAAAGAGTTTTAACACAGAGTTCAAGCAAGAGGGAATCTCGCTGCTTCGAAAGAGAGGCGGCAGCACAGCTGCCGCACTCCAAAAATTAGGCGAGATTCAGGGCGCGCTTGAAGGAACCTTTTTCGCTGTCGATCTTTTTCTGGAGCTGGAGGATGGCGTAAAGCACTGCTTCCGGCCGCGGCGGGCATCCGGGAACGTACACGTCGACGGGGATCACTTCATTGCAGCCCTGCACGATGGCGTAGTTATTGAAAACTCCGCCAGAGGTGGCGCACGCGCCCATGGAGATCACCCACTTGGGTTCAGGCATTTGATCGTAGAGCTGGCGGATGACGGGAGCCATTTTTTGCGAAAGGCGTCCGGCAACGATCATCAAATCAGCCTGGCGGGGCGAAGGGCGGAACACTTCCGCACCAAAACGGGCCACGTCAAAGCGCGCCGCAGCCATGGACATCATCTCGATGGCGCAGCAAGCCAAACCAAAGCCCAGCGGCCAAATAGAGCTCTTGCGGGCCCAGTTCACCGCTTTGTCGAGCGTGGTGAAAATTATGCCTTCGTCTTCTAGCAGTTCGCCGAAGTCGTCGGGCTTCGTGAGTGTGACGTGCTTACCCAGCGATGTGCTCACAGTGGCCTCGTCTCCTCTATTTTCGCACAGAGACCCGGTGGAAACAAATGTAGGCGGTACGCATCCCTTGCCGAGGCGAAGGCAGCGAGCAGCGTTAAGGGGCGAGCAGGTAGTCGGAAGGAATCACGCGACGGGTGCGGCGGAAGTAAGCAACCACGGAGCCCGGCCAGAGTGTAGTGATTTCACCGGTGCGTTGATCCTGGTACCAACTTTTGCAGCCGCCGGACTGCCACACTGTGCGCGTCATGCGCCGGTAGATTTCCTCCACGAAATGCTGCTGAACCTCGGGGCGAACTTCGATGACGCGTTGCTTTTTCCGGTGCATGAGCCGAAGGCAATTCATGGCGTAGCGGACCTGAGCTTCGATCATGAGGACCACGGAGTTGTGCCCGAGGCCGGTGTTGGGTCCAAGCAGGATGAAGAGATTCGGGAAACCCGCGACGGTGATGCCGAGATAGGCGCTCATTCTTTCGCGCCAAGTATCATGGATTTCCACGCCCTGGCGGCCGACGATGCGGCAGCCGATGAGCGGCTCGGTGGCGCGAAATCCAGTGCCGTAAATCAGGACATCGATCGGCCGCTCGATGCCGTCGCGGGTGACGATGCTGTGTTCACGAACTTCGCTAATGGACTCGGTAACGAGCTCGACGCTTGGCCGACTAAGTGACGGATAGAAATCGTCGGAGACAAGCACCCGCTTGCAGCCAAGTTGATAGTTTGGGGCGAGGGCAGCGCGGAGCTTTGGGTCAGGAACTTGCGCTTCGAGGTGACGGCGGGCGATTTTCTCCGCTTGTTCGCGGACGAACCGATTGCCGAGAAAGCCAAAGACGCGAAGTTCCTGGCGCCAGAAAATGAACTGACGAAAGGCCCGCATCACACCGGGAATGCGGCGGAAGCGGCTTCTCCATTTTTCGTTGATGGGAAAATCTGGACGGGGAATGATCCACGCAGGCGTGCGCTGGAAGAGATAAAGTTTGCCGGTCCGCGGAGCGATTTGCGGGACGAACTGAATTGCACTTGCGCCCGTGCCGACCACGGCGACGTTCTTGCCGGTCAGGTCGACATCGTGATTCCAGGTCGACGAGTGAAAGACCGGGCCTTGGAATCTTTCGAGCCCTTTGATTTCCGGATAGTGCGGCACATGAAGCGCGCCCATGCCGGAAACCAGCACGCGCGCGTCGATGCGCGCGCCATCGTAAGTCGTCACTCGCCAGAGGCTCGAGTTTTCATCCCACACACTTTCCTGGAACTTCGTATTGAGCCAGATGTGCGGTGCAAGCCGGTGGCGCTCGATGCAATGCTGCAGATACTCCTGAATTTCCGGTTGTCCCGGATACATGCGCGACCAATCGGGAGAGGGATCGAAAGAAAAAGAATAAAGATGCGAGGGAATATCACAGGCGCAGCCGGGATAACGATTGTCGTACCAAGTGCCGCCGATGTCGTCTCTTTTTTCGATGATAAGAAACGAGTCCATGCCGGCTTTACGGAGCTGGATGCCCATGCAGATGCCAGAAAAGCCCGCTCCGATGATGAGCACGTCGACTGTGACATCGCCCGATTGTGGATTTTTTGTTGAGCTAGCGGCCATGGGAGGGTGCACTTTCTCTGATAGGTTCGGCGGTGGATGCGTGCGCCTGTAAAAACTCGGCGCTCTCGCGGAGCGATTGGCGCGCTTCGGGAATCTTGTGTGGCGCGAGTTGCCACGCGTGAGGAACGACAGGCCAAACTTTCAGCTCAACGCTGACGCCTGCGGCTCGGGCGCGTTCGGCGAGGCGCGTGGCATCATCCCGCAGAACCTCGTCGAAGCCGACGTGGATGAGAAGCGGTGGAAGGCCGGTGAGATCGGAGTACAGAGGAGACCCGAGAGGATTGCGAGGGTCGGTGTCTCCTAGATAGAACCGGGCCGAAGCAGCGATATCATTCCCATCAAACATGGCGCAGCGCTTCGTGTTCGTGCGCACAGAGTTTCCCGTGGCCGCAAGATCGGTCCAGGGAGAAAACAGAACGGCGGCCGACGGAAGCGGAGAGGAAGCAGCGCGAAGCGCAAGAAGAAGCGAAAGAGCGAGGCCAGCGCCCGCGGAATCGCCTGCCACAAAAATTCGCTGTGAGGGAGACCCCGGCGCGAGAAGGCCGCGGTAGGCTGCGACGGCATCATCAACCGCGGCGGGAAAGGGATTTTCAGGGGCAAGGCGATAGTTAGGAGCGAACACGCGAAAACCTTGCTGCGCGAAAGACGCCGTGATAGGCCGATGTGTTTCGGCGGAACAGCCGAAATAGCCGCCGCCGTGCAAGTAAAGAAGGGCATCGTCAGCCGGTTGCGGCCCTTCGACCCATTCCCCCGAGATGCCGTTTAACTTCGCGGAAGAAATGCGGACATTGAACGGCACTTTGTAGGGATCCGGACGCAGAATCTTTCGCGCGAGGCGATAGTCGCTCACGCCGCGAAGCCTACGCTTGACGCGCCACTTGATGAGCCAAACAGAAAGGTAAGCCTGGAAGCTGGCCATTGGGTTTCACTTCTACTGTTCAACGCCGAGCATGAGGTGAGGATATCAGATATACGTAGAATCCAAACTAGGCAGAACCATCGAGACGCCAATCTAGGTCAAGAAATTCACACACGAAGAACGACCTTGCCGAACTGCTCGCCCGATTCGAGATAAGCGTGAGCGGCGGCGGCATCGGCAAGCGGGAAAACGCGGTCCACGATGGGCTTTAGGCGGCCGGCGGCGACTAGCTTCATCACGGTTTGCAGCTCGGACTTTGTGCCCATATACGAGCCGAGGAGAGAAAGCTGCCGGCTGAAGAGAAACCGCAGATCGATCTTGGCGTCGTAGCCGGTTGTGGCGCCGCAGGTCACAAGGCGGCCGGAAGCCGTCAGGCTTGCGAGGCTGTCATCCCAGGTAGCGGTGCCCACGTGTTCGAACACCACGTCAACGCCGCGTTTGCCGGTGAGACGGCGAACTTCGTCGCGGATTTTCTGGGACTTATGGTTGATGGCGTGATCGGCCCCGAGTTGCTTGGCTTTCTCAAGCTTCGCTTCGTTCCCCGCCGTGGCGATGACGCGCGCGCCAAAGAATTTGGCGATTTGGATGGCGGCGCTTCCGACTCCGCTGCCTGCACCCAGGATAAGTACGTCTTCCCCGGGTTGCAGCTCGGCGCGGACTACGAGCATGTGCCAGGCGGTCTGAAAAACAAGCGGGACCGAAGCGGCCTCCTCGAAAGAAAGATTTTCCGGGAAAGGCAAACAGTTCACTTCTGGGCAGCGCACGAACTCCGCACAACCTCCGTCGATCATATAGCCGAGATTCGTGAATTGGCGGCAGCGATTGTCGAGCCCGGCAACACAAGCCGTACATTTGCCGCAACTGACGCCCGGCGCCAGGACAACTTTCTGACCGACACGCACCGTGGTGACGTCCGCGCCAATCTGCGCGATTTCGCCGGCGATGTCGCTGCCGGGGATGTGCGGCAGTGGAAACGGCACGCCTGGGATGCCCATGCGAACCCAGAGATCGAGGTGGTTCAACGCGCACACCTTCACGCGGACGAGAACTTCGCTTGCGCGGACGACCGGCTGCGCGGCGTCTTCGTAGTGCAAGACCTCCGGACCGCCGTGCTGGTGGAAGACAATAGCTTTCATGCTGGCTCCTTGGAGCAGAGCGAGAACTCGCCGTTGGCAACCTACCATGCGAGCAACAACAAAGTAGCATACGTTGACATCAAGAGAAGCGCGCCGTAGGCTGAAGGTAGAGGCAGCACGTGGATCTGTTTGAAGAAGTCGTGAAGTTGAGGCGCGCGGGGCGGCGCGGGGCGCTGGCCACGATCGTGCACACCAACGGTTCGATTCCCAGTTACGAGAGTTCGCGGATGCTGGTGTGCGAAGATGGCTCGATCGCCGGCACCATCGGCGGGGGCTGCGTGGAAGCGGAAGTGTGGGCCGCGGCGAAAGAAGTGATGCAGAAGGAAGCGCCGCGCAAAATGGTCTTCAACCTGAACAATGAGGCCAACTACGACAACGGCCTGATCTGCGGTGGCACGCTCGAGGTTTTCGTGGAGCCCATTCTGCCCCAGCCGGTGGTGGTGTTGTTTGGAGGAGGGCATGTATCCATGGCGGTGGCCAAATCAGCCGCTGCGGCGGGATTTGGCGTCAGCGTGGTGGACGATCGCGAGACGTTCGCCAACGCGCAGCGCTTTCCCATGGCGCAGGCGATCTACACAAGCTACGAAGAAGCGTTCGAAAAAATTCAGCCCAATGAATCGACGTACCTGGTCATCGTGACCCGCGGCCACAAGGAAGACATGCGCGTATTGGCGTGGGCGGTGCGAACCGGGGCGCGCTATGTCGGCATGATTGGCAGCAAACGCAAAGTGATTTCCGTTTACAAGGCGCTGGAAAAAGAGGGCTATCGCGAGGAAGAATTCGAACGAGTCTACGCGCCGATGGGGCTCGATATCGGAGCGCTGGCGCCGGAAGAGATTGCCATCAGCATTGTGGCCGAATTGATCTCCGTCCGCCGCAAGGCACCGGCGCCCGCTCACAAGAAGTTGAAACTCGAACCACGTTCCGCCCTCAGCGCGCACTAAGAGAGGCTTCATGCTCGCCGCGGTCATCCTCTCGGGCGGCGCGTCCGAACGTATGGGCTCGCCGAAAGCACTGGTTCCCTTCCAGGGGAGGACGTTTCTGGAACACCTGCTCGATATCACGAAACATCCGAGTATCGGCGTCAGGCGTGTAGTTTTGGGCGCACATGCCGAATCCATCGCCAGAGAAGTGCATCTCGCGGCTGACGAGATTGTCATCAACAAGGACTGGGCCGCGGGGCAATTGAGTTCGATCCAGGCGGCGATGCGAAGTTTGCCGGAAGGAACCGAGGGAATGCTGCTTTGCCTGGTGGACCATCCCTTGGTCACGGCCAATCTAGTCTCGGAATTACTCGAAAAGTTTCAGGCAAGCCACGCGCCTGTCGTCCTGCCGGTTTACGAAAGAAGGCGAGGGCATCCGGTGATTTTTTCCTCGGCCGTCTATGAAGAGCTGCTCCATGCCCCTCCAGATAAAGGTGCACGCGCGGTAGTTTGGGCGCATCGCGACAAAGTGGCCGAAGTGCCCACCCACGAGGAAGGTTGCGTCTTGAACCTGAACGACCCAGAGACACTGCAACGAGCGAGGGGAGAATTCCTCTAGGGCATCCTCGCGCCAAGTGTCTTCAGGAGCGCGACGAGTGCGTCGGAGGCGAGCTGGGCGCCGTGAAAAGTAGCCGGAGGGAGGCCGCCCAGCGATGCGGAAAGAGATTCCGGCGTGATCGAGCAGAGTTGGGAAACGGTTTGCGCCGTCATTTGTTCCGTCAGCAGCGAGGCGCAGGCGATCGCGGTTGTGCAACCCCGACACAGGAAACGCGCTTCCGTGATCATGCCGTTATCCACGCGGACAGAGAGCTTCAATACGTCTCCACACACGGGGTTTGACGTTTCCACAGCGGCGGTCGCGCCGGGAAGTTCGCCGGCATTCCGGGGATTGCGAAAATGATCGAGGACAGCATCGCTGAACATCACTATCAGTATCTCAGCGAGCCCGCGAATCTTCAACGCGCGACGATGAAGGACTACTTTTGCTAGGGTTTCTTCGGAGGCAGAAATTTCTTCTCCACCGATGCCACCACCACGTAGTTGGGATCCACCATTTCGGTAAGATGAATCTTCCCTACTTTTGAGAGCAGCTCATACGCGTCGAGCTCGGAAAGGCCGTAATCAGCGTGAATCCACCCCACGAGCTCGGTGAAGGCGATGCGCAAGGCATCGTCCACCGGACGATAAATGCCCGCGGTCATGATTTCCTTTTCATTTTCGAAGCGAGGCCAGGCGATCTTTTTTCCCTTAATGACACTAACCTGCAAGCGCGCACGCATGGGCACTTCGATGGCCGTGCCGGCAATTTCCCCGTCTCCCATGGCGGCGTGGCCATCGCCAAAGTAAAGCAAGCCCCCGGCGACATTTACGGGTAAATACAGCGTGTTCCCCACAGAAACCTCGGGAGCGTCCATATTTCCGCCAAACTCAGCGGGAACAACCGAACTCCGCGCTTCGCCGTTTGCAGGTGCCACGCCGATGCAACCAAGAAAGGGATGCAGAGGGATTTTCACTTTGTAGTTCGAATCGAGCGCCTGAAAGGTCGCCGTGTTCGAAGCATGATCGATGGGATAGAACCAGATCCGCTCGGCGAGCGGCGGGTGGAGCATGGGCGTGTAATTGGTTTCGTTGAGCGCGCCGAAACCCGGAGCAAACGCCCCGAGACCCTGATCGCTGTCCACCTGAAGATCCAGGATGTGCACCGCCAGCGTGTCGCCGGGCTCCGCGCCTTCGACGAAAAACGGCCCGCTGAGCGGATTGTCTCCTTTCACGAGAGCCTGCGTGTCACCGGGCTTCTTGATGGCATCGCCAAAGCAATCGAGCGAGTTTGCTTCCAGGATATTGCCGGACTTTAGACGCGCGACCGGCGGAGCGACACAATAGACGTATCTCACGGTGTCGATCGTGGCGTGGTACTGCACGACCTCAGGTTTCGCGGGTGGTGTTTGCGCCGCCAGCGGAAAGGTAAGACAGATCAATGGCAGGATTGCTCGAACAAAGCGCATGCGGGACCTCCTCAGAAAAATGAACAGGAAGTCAAACACACTGAAGAAGGAGTGTCAATCCGCCTCCCTCCCGCAGCGAATGAATCCGGCGAAGCGTCTGCTATCCTTTCCGTGTGAGCACAACAGGCAACTCCGGAAAGAAGCTGCGGATTGTGTCATTGGCCCCGAGCGCAACTTCCATCCTTTGCGCGATCGGCGCGAAACGCTCTCTGGTCGGGGCAACAAAGTGGTGCGCCGGCGTTGCACCTGTGGATGGACTGCCGAAGCTCGGTGATTGCTGGCACATGGACGCAGTGGAAGAAATCCTCCCGCTGAAGCCGAACCTGGTAATTGGATCCGTGCCTTACAAGCAGGAAACTGTCGCGAAGTTGTTGGCACAACCGCTGAATTTCCTGGCGATGAACCCCCGTTCTCTCTCGGACGTCGAGAATGATATTCGGTTACTGGGCGGGATTGTGGCACGGGCAAGCGCAGCGGAGAAGGTAATTTCCCGGATGCGACATGAGTTTCAGCGAATCGCGAATAAAACAAAGCGTTGGAAGCACTGCGTGCCCGTGTACTGCGAAGCGTGGCCGAATCCGCGCATTAGTTCCCCGCCCTGGGTTGCAGAACTCGTCGCTTTGGCGGGCGGCAAAATGTGCGTGCCCGCCGGACAGAGAGTAACGGACGAGCAGGTGGCTGCAAGCCGGCCCGAAGTGATTGTTATGGCGTGGACCGCCACCGGAGACCAAGCAAGTTCAGAAAAAGCGTACAAGGTCAAAGCCTGGAAAGATCTACCGGCCGTGCGCAATAAGCGGGTGTATGTGGTGCGAGATGAACTGCTGAACACTCCGGGTCCACCGCTCGTCGCAGGCGCGCGGGAGCTCGCTCGTATTTTGGCGGGCTACAAAAAATGAGGACCGTAGTGGCAGCGGTAATCGAGCGAAGTGACCGAAGGCTCTTGATCGGTCAAAGGCGACGCAACGACACTTCCCCTCTCAAATGGGAATTTCCCGGCGGCAGGGTCGAGAAAGGCGAAACGCCGGAAGCCGCGCTGGCGCGGGAGTTGCAGGAAGAACTAGGCGTGCAACTGGTGCGCTGCGTTCCTCTTGGAAAAATTCAACATCAATACGCACGCTTGGGCGAAATCCTGGAAATTCTTTTCTATGCGGCCGCCATCAAAGAAGAGGAAGTCACCCCGAAATCATTCGAACGGGTCGCCTGGGTGCTTCCCAAAGAATTGGGCGACTACGATTTCCTCGCCGCAAACGCGCAGCTCATCGCCCATCTCGCCACGGGAAAGATCAAGCCGGCTGAAATTCTCGAGCAATAACAAATAGGACAGGCCGGCCGGAACACCGATGCCCCCAACAACTTACGAAACAACTGGGTTGGATTTATCCGGGTTGATGCCGAGATCCTTGATGGCCTTGTCGAGAACGGAGCGCGCCACCTTGCCATCGATGAACAGTTCGTGAAGCGCGGCAACGGTGATAAACCGCGCATCGACCTCGAAAAACTCCCGCAAGGAAGCGCGGCCCTCGCTCCGCCCGAAGCCATCGGTGCCAAGGCCTGTTAGGCGCCGCGGCATCCACTTGCTGATCATGTTAGGCAACGTCTTCAAGTAATCGGACGCCGCCACTAGCACACCAGGAGTATTCGCTAGGCACTGCGTGACATAGGGAACGCGGGGTTCTTCCGCAGGGTGCAGGCGGTTCCAGCGTTCTACTTCGTTGCCGTCGGTGTAAAGCGCCTTGTAACTGGTCACGCTCCACACGTCGGCGGCCACGCCGAATTTCTCTTCCAGAATTTCCTGGGCGCGCAACGCTTCGTTCAAGATCGAGCCGCTGCCAAAGAGCTGCGCACGCAGCTTCGACTTCGTGTTCGCTGAAGCGTGGTAGCGGTACATTCCCTTCAAGATGCCGTCCTTCACGCCTTCCGGCATCGGCGGCATGGGATACGGTTCATTCATCACGGTAATGTAATAAAATATATTTTCGCTGTCCTTATACATGCGCCGAATCCCATCCTGCAAGATGACGGCAATCTCGTACGCAAACGCCGGGTCGTACGCGCGAAGGTTCGGCACGGGCAGCGCGAGGACATGGCTGTTGCCGTCCTGGTGCTGGAGGCCTTCCCCGGAGAGTGTAGTGCGTCCTGCCGTTCCGCCGAGCAGAAACCCGCGCGTGCGCATGTCCGCCGCAGCCCAGATGAAATCCGCGATGCGTTGGAACCCGAACATTGAGTAGAAAATGAAAAACGGAATCGTGTTGATCCCGTGCGTGGCATAAGCCGAGCCCGCGGCAATGAACGAGGCCATCGAACCCGCTTCCGTGATTCCCTCTTCGAGAATCTGCCCGTCTTTCGCCTCTTTGTAATACAACAGCGTGTTCACATCCACCGGCTCGTAGCGCTGTCCGGCGCTCGAATAAATGCCGACGGTGCGAAAGAGCGACTCCATGCCGAAAGTGCGAGCTTCGTCCGGTACGATGGGAACAACAAGTTTCCCAATCTCGGGGTCGCGCAGCATTTTGCGCAGCATTCCAACAAACGCCATCGTGGTGGAAACTTCCCGGCCCTCGCTGCCATCGAAAAATTCCCTGAAGAGATCGTCATGCTCCGCAGCAATGGGCGCCGAACGCACGCTGCGCTTCGGGACGTAGCCGCCGAGCGCTTCCCGCCGCGCGCGCAGATACCGGATTTCCTCGCTGTCGTCCGCCGGCCGGTAGAACGGCACTTCAATGCAAGCTTCGTCGCTCAGCGGAATTCCGAAGCGCGAGCGAAACTCCCGCAACTCGTCTTCATTCAGCTTTTTCTGCTGGTGCGTGACGTTCTTGCCTTCGCCCGCTTCCCCCAGGCCATAGCCCTTGATCGTTCGCGCCAAGATGACCGTCGGGGTCCCCTTGTGCTCGACGGCCGCCTTGTAAGCCGCGTAAATCTTGCGTGGGTCGTGTCCTCCCAGGCGCAAGCGCCGCAATGCCTCATCGGGAAGCGGCTCGACCAACTGCAGAAGCCGGGGATCGCCCCCGAAGAAATGCTCGCGCACATACGCGCCAGAAGAAACCACCAGCTTCTGGTATTCGCCGTCAACCATCTCGCCCATGCGCTTGACCAACAGCCCTTCGGTATCGCGTTCGAGAATAGGATCCCATTCGCTGCCCCAAAGCACCTTGATGACGTTCCATCGCGCGCCGCGGAACGCCGACTCCAGTTCCTGAATAATTTGCCCGTTGCCACGCACAGGCCCATCGAGCCGCTGCAGGTTGCAGTTCACCACGAAAATCAAATTGTCGAGGTTTTCGCGCGCGGCCAGCGTGATCGCGCCAAGGGATTCCGGCTCGTCGGTTTCGCCGTCGCCGATGAAAGCCCAAACTTTGGCGTCGGTGGCGGGCTTGAGGCCGCGATTTTCCAGATACCGGTTGTAGCGTGCCTGATAAATCGCCATCAGTGGGCTCAACCCCATCGAGACCGTGGGAAACTCCCAAAAATCAGGCATCAGCCACGGGTGGGGATACGAAGACAGTCCGCCGCCGGGTTTTAGTTCACGGCGGAAATTTTCGAGCTGCTGGGCTGAGAGGCGCCCTTCGAGAAATGCGCGGGCATAAATGCCGGGCGCGGCGTGGCCCTGAAAATAAACTGTATCGCCTTCGAATTCCGGAGTGCGCGCGCGAAAGAAGTGATTGAAGCCCACTTCATACAATGTGGCTGCCGAAGCGTAGGTCGAAATGTGGCCCCCGATGTTATGTTCCACGCGATTCGCGCGAACCACCATCGCCAGCGCGTTCCAGCGAATCAGGCTCTTGATTCTCCGCTCAAGCTCCTGGTCACCAGGGAAAAGTGGCTGCAGGCGGACAGGGATGGTATTGGCGTAAGGCGTGTTGGCTGTAAAGGGAAGATCAATTCCCTCGACCGTGGCATGCGCACGAAGCCGTTCGAGGATCTCGCGCGCGACTTCGGGCCCGCTGGATTCGAGCACTGAATCGAGCGATTCGAGCCACTCCTGGATTTCCACGTCGTCCATGGCGTGTTGCTGGGTTGAAGTTTCGTTATCCATAACTGCGGCTGGTCCCTCTTCCTTGATGAATCAGGCCCATCTGGCTCGCGAGCGCGAGCGCCGGATGAGTTTGAAACTTTAGGATACACCCCAGCGCGAATCTCTGCACGACGTGATTGCCAGTTACGGAATGGGTGGGAAATCTCTTATTTGCAAGCAGCTGAAAAAGGCAGAGCTGTCATTCTGAGGGCTTCGTGCAAAGCTTACAGCGTCCGCCCTCCGTCCAGAACGAGCATCTGCCCCGTCATGAACTCCGCCTGGACGACAAATGACACCGCCGACGCAACGTCGGCCGGCCTGCCGGACCTTTGCAGCGGCGCCAGTTTAATAAAATCTCTCTCCCACTCGGGAGGATCCCCCAGCATGGTGATGGTTCCCGGCACAATGGCGTTGACGCGAATCACCGGAGCCAGCGCCTTCGCCAGGCAGCGGGTCAGCATGATGACGCCCGCCTTCGAAACACAATGAGGAATGTACCCCGGCCAGACTAGCAATCCAGCGACATCCGCGAAATTAACGATCACCCCGTGGCCGGATTGCTTGAGCAGTGGAGCAGCGGCCTGCGCGCAGAAAAACGGCGCTTTCAAATTGGAGTCCAGCGACGCGTCCCAAATTTGCTCCGTCGCGGTTTCGAACTCCGTGTGCAGAAAGTTGGCGGCGCTATTCACCAAAATGTCCAGCCGCCCGAAGTTTTGCGCCGTATCTTCAAACAGCCGCTTGATTTCGAAAGTTCTGGTCAAATCCGCATGCAAAGCGATCGCCCGCCGGCCCATCTTATTGATTTGCGCCACCGCATCTTCGGCCTCGGGCTGCGAAGCACGGTAGTGAATGACGACGTCCGCGCCCTCGCCTGCAAGGTGCAGCGCGATCTCGCGTCCGATGCGCTTCGCCGCACCCGTAACCAACGCGACCCTGCCGTTGAGGGGCTCCATTTTATTTACGAGAGATTCAGCCATGTTCCGGCATCGAAAGGTAGCACACTTCCCGAGGCCAACCGAGTCCTAGAAAAAGACCTCAAGGAAGGCCTCCTCCCTCAGAACTGGTAGAATCACCGCCTCGAAGGAGATGCTGCATGAAACTGGACTTGCTGGCGATTGCCGCGCACCCGGATGATGTAGAACTCACCTGCGGTGGCACGCTGCTGAAAATGGCGCAGCGCGGCTACAAAACCGGAATCCTGGACCTCACCGCCGGAGAAATGGGATCCCGCGGCACAGTCGAAACGCGCGCGAAGGAGGCTGCCAAAGCGGCCAAGCTCCTGGGCGTTCAATGGCGCGAAACGCTTGGCGTTCCCGACTCGGACGTTCAGCCCGCGCGTCAGCACAAGATGCGACTGGCCGCAGTTATCCGGCGGCTGCAGCCCAGAACAATCATAATTCCCTACTGGGAAGCGCGCCACCCCGATCATTCCAACGCCTCAACTCTGGCCTACGAAGGATGCTTCCTGGCCGGACTAAAGCAGCTCCCGCTCGGGGGTGAGCCTCACCGCCCCTTCAAGATCCTGTATTCGACCGTTTATGCCAGCGTGCGGCCTACATTCATCGTAGACATCACCGCGCAATATGAGCGGCGCCGGCGCGCCATTCTCGCGTTCGGCTCGCAGTTCCGCCCCGGCAAAGCGGCAAAGAAAGGTAGAGTTTTTCTAGCCATCGACCGCCTCGAGGACGAGATGAACCAACTCGCCCGCCATTATGGCCAGATGATCGGCGTGCGCTATGGCGAGCCTTTCCTTCAAAAGGAGCTAATGCAGGTGGACGACATCCTGAAACTCGACGTCCGCTCGATCTAGCAGGTCACAGAACCAGCCTCGACTTGTCATCCCGAGCGGACCGAGGGATCTGTTTTTTGCAAAGAGTTGGCAAGAATACGATCTCTCCTAAGCGCGCTTCATGCCCACAAGGCTGTCGTTTCGACCCTGCCTGCACAGGTGACCGGAGTGACGTTGACTCTTGCCGTCCCGGAGCGGAGAGATCTCTATTCAAATTCGGTTTTCAAGTAGGTTAGGAAAAAACGAAGAGGAATTCGACCAAACGGATTACCTAAGTCGAATTTTTCGACACTCCACTAAAAATTGTCCTCGTCCATAGCGGGTGTAAAACCCTGAATTGTCTGCCCCTTCGGTGTCCGTTCCACTCGCGCGCGAACATGCGCTTCCCCCTCCGCGCCGGACTTTCGCAGGATCGCCATGGTACTTAGGGCTTCGGAATAGACTCGCGTCACCAGGTAGATATCTCCTGTTCCGTCTTTCCTCCAGAGCTGGCCAATCTGAATCTTCGTTACGCTCATAAAGCAGACATTGAATGTAGAGTGCCCCCGACAACGTGTCAACCGGTGCCGGAGTGCGGATTTAGCGAATCGCATCCCATAAAACCAAGACGAGGATTAATGGAATAATACTGTCCAAAGGGAATGAAGGACAGGTTTGTTCTTAGCGGCACGTAGGAAACCTTCTTGCTCGCGCATACATCCTACAGAGCGAAGGTTGCAGTCATCCGCCTGACGATGGGTGTATAATGCCACGTAGGACAAGAAGTTAGGGGGCCACCATGGAACAGATTCTCAAGAAGGCTTCGGGATTGGCACTTTTAAGCTTGTTGGCGGGCGCACTGGCTACGCCACAGAGTCCACCCCCGACCCCCGACCCCGCAAAGCCGACACCCCCGTCGAAGACAGAGGGTAGCCAACCCCCTGTCGCGTCACCGGACACCGTCAATCCGAAAAACTCCAAGGAAGACGTTTCCGCGATCGGCAACCGCAACGTCGGCAAGGGCGTCAACTTCTATTCGCTCGAGAAGGAAATCGCTCTCGGCAAGCAGCTGGCCCAGGAAGTGGAAAAAACCGAGAAGATGATCGATGACCCCGTGGTCACCGAATACGTGAACCGCGTGGGTCAAAACTTGGTTCGCAATTCCGATGCGCGCGTTCCCTTCACCATCAAGGTCGTTGACTCCGACGTGGTGAACGCTTTTGCGCTGCCGGGCGGTTTCTTCTACGTGAATAGCGGCTTGGTCCTCCGAGCGCAAGAAGAATCGGAGCTTGCCGGGGTAATGGCCCATGAGATTTCTCACGTAACTGCCCGCCACGGCACCAAGCAAGCCACTAAGGGCGACATCATCCAGTTGGCATCTATCCCCGCGATGATCTTCTTACCCTACGGCTGGGCGGGATACGGCATCTACGAAGGCATGAACTTGGCCATCCCACTGACCTTCCTGAAATTCTCTCGTGACGCGGAGCGCGAAGCAGACTTTCTCGGTCTTCAATACATGTATAAGGCCGGCTACGATCCTAACTCCTATGTAACCTTCTTCGAACGCATCCAGGCGGACGAAAAGAGGCGCGCGGGGACCATCCCTAAGGTTTTCTCGACGCACCCGCCTACACCGGACCGCATCGAGGCCGCGCAAAAGGAAATCGCGCGCATCCTTCCTGCGAAGCAGGAGTACATCGTCACGACCTCGGAGTTTGACCAGGTGAAGGCGCGCCTGCGCAATATCATGTTCTCAAAGAAAGCGCGGGACAATGGTCCTGGCAAACCGACCATGCGCACCAAGACCGAACAGGCGGAGAAGCAGAAGACACAGGCGCCCGGCACCGACAATACCAGTGATGACGACCGGCCAACGCTGAAGCGCCGTCCGGATTCGCAGCCATAACGGAATTGCCACTTCAAACGAAGAGGGCGACCACCTGGCCGCCCTTTTTATTTCTTTTGCCTTGAAATTTAGAAGGCATTTTCCAAGTCAATAGCGGCGCTTCTCTTGATGTTCTTCGGTAGCGGCGACAATTCCCATCCGGCGAAGCTCATCGGCGTAATACTTGCGGTACAGCACGTCCCATTCTTCGCTGCCTTCGAGGATCTCCTTTTTTTGCGAGGTGATGCGTTTGCGCACCTCGGCATCCGCTTTCTCTTCGTCTCGGAGCGTGGCCGACAAAATTTGCACTACTTGCTGGCGGATGGTGTCGCGGTCCTCGACGAATTCCACCTCGTCGCTAGACACAAGCACGTCGGTAATCTGGTGGGAAAGACGCACAATTTTTTCGCGGCTCAATCGCATCGCTTCGTAAATTCCTTTGTGTCCATTGAATCTGCCAAGGTAACGTCACGTGGCAAAAAGCTACCGCAAGATGAGCTTGCGGTCGCGCGCCAACTGCGCTTTCACCTTCTTGTACATTTCCTGGTAGGAGACGCTGGTTCGGCGCATCTCGTCCTGATGTTGAATCAGGATTTCGCGAACTTCTTCGTTAAGCCGATCCTCGACGGTAAGCTCTTCCATCATGCGCTGGCGCACGCGCTGCGTGACCGCTGCGGAATCCTTCGTCTCAATTTGACTGCCTTCGACCAGCCGCTTCACCACTTCCGTTGCCATATAGCCGACAAAATCCCGTGCGAGCAGCATCCCTATGCATATCCTTTACACAATTCAAGAAAAACAGTTTACTGGCTGACTCACTAAAGTGCAAGGAAATGCGAGATTTGAAGCGATGCCCGCGCTTGCTAAGAATGAAAGCGGATGTCCCTGCGGCGACTTCCGGAGGGGAAAAAGGAACCCTTTTTCGCTGCGTTGACGCTGTGGACTGCTTCCTGTACGATGAATTGTGCAAGGGCGGTTAGCTCAGCGGTTAGAGCATTCGGTTTACACCCGAAAGGTCGTCCGTTCGAATCGGACACTGCCCACCATCCGCAAGCAGCACATCAGCGGGGACGTAGTTCAGTTGGTTAGAACGCTGCCCTGTCTGCCCTATCACCCAGATCGCTGCGAGGGTGAATCTCCGCGATTTCCAGAAAATCTCGGTTTCTGGCCTGAGTCTTTCATGGTCTTCTCACCAGATCGTTCGAATCACTTTGGACCGAAGGATCTCACGGTCAGCAGTGAGCAGAGGTAGTCCTTCGACTAGTGCGGTGGCTCCGATAATGCGATCAGCTGTATCTTTTGGATAAGTTGCTGGAAGTCCAATGACGCGTACGCACGCGCGGCCACTGATGGGTAGGACGACGAACCGGGCCTCGACTTCCTGCAAGAAGGATTCGAGGCTGATATCGAGGTGAATGCGACTCTTACTCGGGAGCGTCGCCAGCTCCAGGAGGGTCATGTCTGAAATTGCCAAACCGTCTCCATTCTTGCGTGCATCGTCGATCGCCGCCCTTGCCTTCTTTGAGAGCTGGCCTTGGTCAAACGCCAGCCAGACGACCACATGCGTATCGACCAGAATCACTTGAGCTCGCCCCAGTCCTCGGGTACTCGGGCTGTCCTCAGGCGGGGTGCTTAGGAATCCGTTGACGAAGCTGTCGAGGCTGCTTTAACGGCCGTTAAACAACGCACCGTGCCGGGTTTCGCGGGAACAGCCGAAGAACTCGACCCCTTGCTCGCTGAAGGGCTTGCGTCAAAGCAACTCACGGAAGATCAGTTTTGCAGTTCTGTGAGCAATCAAACGGATGCCCTCCTTGCTGAGCATAAGACCGGCCCGCGTTCGTGAAGGTTCTGTATCGACAGACCGCTAGCGACAACATCGTACGTCCAAAAGTTAGCCAGTTGACGGTCACCCATAAATATGGGAACATGCAGGCATGAAGACGACGCTCGAAATTCCCGACGCTATTTTTCGCCGCGCCAAATCCGTTGCTGCCGAACGTGGGATTCCGCTTCGGGCACTCATCTCGGAGGCTCTCGCTGACAAACTCCGGGCTGACAAGGGCAGCGGCAAGCCGTGGATGGCTGCTTTCGGCAAGCTCCGGCGCCTGCGCAAGGAAACGGCCAGGATCAACTGCATAATCGAAGAAGAATTCGAGCAGATCGAGGCCGAGGATCGGCTGTGATCTTGGACACGAATGGGCTTTCAGCCGTGGCAGATGGCGAAGCGACGCTGGAACCCATCCTCCGCAAAGCCGCTCAAATCGCTATTCCCGTTATTGTCTTGGGCGAATACCGGTACGGCATTTCGCACTCCCGCGACCGGAAGCACTACGAAAAGTGGTTGACCGAACACCTCCCGAAATTTCGAATCCTCGATGTCGACGAACGGACCACCATCCCGTACGCTGCGGTTCGCACGGAATTGAAGAGGGCTGGAACGCCGATTCCATCCAACGATGTTTGGATTGCGGCGCTCTGTCGTCAACACTCCCTTCCGCTTTTAAGCCGCGACCGTCATTTCGACGCCGTGCTCGGACTCCGAAGACTGGAGTGGTAATTCTGCTGTACCGCGGGAAAGAGCAAGTGCGTACTAACTCGGCGTGGCGACCGGCTGCAGAGGCGGCGCCGAAAACCCAATGACGCCGTTCGTCTAGCTGAGCGCTGACCCAGTTTCAAGGAGTTTCTCCAGCTTATTGCGGTCGAAACCAACAACCATTTGACCGTCTATCACCGTGACCGGTGTCGTCATGTAACCCAGCTTCTCCAACTCGTTCAAGGCCGCTTCATCGGCAGCAATGTTTCGATCCACAAACGCAGTCTTTTTCTGTGAAAGAAACTCTTTCACTTTCGCGCAGAACATTCAACCCGGCTGACTATAAACGACAATCTTTTTGCTCATCGAGATTCCTCCCCACAGGGGTTACCCGCGCCGGTCTTGCATGCCTATCCTTCTTTAGGAGCCTCGACGCGCCACGCTCGTATAGCGCCATTCCGGAAGAAACGCGATGCCGGCTCCGACGAGAACGAATGGCCAAACCCATAGCCTGTTTACATGAGCCGAACTCACGCCCGGCGGTAGGAACACAACGGCGGCAACTAGGAATAGCGGTCCAGCAATGGCGCAGTGAAGAGTGCGGTTCCTGAACCAGTTGGCGACGCAGCCGATTGCCATTGCCAAAAGGACCGTGGCGGCGGACGACGCATGGAGAGGACGCCAGTAAATTCTGATGACGCTGAGCACTCCCCATGCTATGAGAGACACGGCGAACCAATAGCACATGGCTGCTACTTCTTAGATGCTACACCCTGGAGTATAGTCCAGAGTCAAGCCCAGTCTTCCCTGGCGAGGCGATTTGTAACTATTTGCCCTGGAGCGCATCCCATTTGTTGACTCGGACCGTCTAATCACCCTAGAGTCTTAAGAGATGGCTCGGAAAACTACATTCGTCATGCTGGCGGTCGTCGCGATCCTGCTCCTGCAGTTCGCCGACTGTATGTCCGCCATGACCCACGACCAGCAGAGCATGCAGTGCTGTGGCTCTATGCCCTGTGACCCGTCGAACCAGAGTCACGACTGCTGCAAGTCGATGGCTTCCTCGCAGTCTCCGAGTGTGCTTCCTGCGGCGCACATCACGCTTCATCCGCCAGTAATGGACGTGGCGGATATCTTGCTGACACCGCAGGTCTTGGAGCTTTCCGAGGCGGCCCGCACTGAATTCGCGGCTCCACAGCATTCACCTCCCGAGCTATACACGCTTCATTCCTCCCTCCTGATCTGATCCGCTCCTGAACCGTGCGGCTATGCACGGGTGTCTCTTTTTCCGTCTCGATTGTTCCTTTCATCTGCCGATTCGCTTTCGTTTGCGAGCCCACACACCGAGGCGCCGACGGGCGGTCGTTCGATGCGCACTTTCAGGAGAAGGAAAATGTCTTTGCCTGTGAAATGGAATACGCCCCCGCGCCGTTCGGGGATTGAATTGGTACGAACTCTCTGTGCCTTGGTGCTTCTAGCGGCTCTTGGAAAAGACTCATTTGCCCAAGAACCAGCGCCGCAGCACGAGCACGTTGTAACTCCGTTAGCCAACTTGCTCGAGGAAGCGGAGAAAAACAATCCGCAAATCGAAGCCGCACGGCAGGGCTGGGAAGCGGCCAAGCAAGTTCCAACACAAGTCTCAACGCTGCCAGACCCGCAATTCAATTTGCAACATGTCAGTGTCGGCAGCCCGCGGCCCTTCGCGGGTTACACCGACAGCGACTTTGCCTACCTCGGACTTGGCGTCACTCAAGACATTCCATATCCGGGCAAGTTGAAATTGCGACGCGAGATTGCGAAACGCGAAGCGGACGTATCGCAGCAACAAATCGAATCCGTGCAACGAGCGGTGCTTGCCGAAGTCAAGGCTTCCTATTTCCAGTTGGCGTATCTCGCAAAAACTCTCGCGATTCTTGAAAGCGACGGCGAACTCCTCAAGCAAATCGAACAAGCGGCCGATGCTCGCTATCGCTCCGGCATGGGGACGCAGCAGGATGTGCTGCAAGCCCAACTCCAAAAGACGAAGCTCGTGCGAGAAATTGTCATGCATCATCTGGAGGTCGGGAAACTCGAAGCCCACCTCAAACAACTTCTCAGCCGGCCTCAAGATTCGCCGGACATCGAGCCGGCCGATCTCATGGAAACTCCCCTCTTGCAGAACTACCAGGAACTTCTCGGTGCCGCCAAAACACAAAGCCCGGAACTGGCTGTATCGCAAAAGATGATTGATAAGCAGTCACTCCAAGTCGATCTTGCGCGCAAGGATTTCTATCCCGATTTCAACGTGCAGTACATGTGGCAGAGGACCGATCCTACGCAATTCCGCGCTTACTACATGCTTTCGATGTGTGGAAGTCTCCGTTACGTTCTTTATGCCGGCGATGCCCGCGATGGGTATGGCGGCAATGCGCACTCCCGTCACCTTAAGCGACAAAGGGAGTGGTTTCTATGAAGGACAAGCCCAACTCGACAGTGGCGGCACATGGCAGGTTACCGTCATCGCGAAGAAGAACGGGCAAACCGTCGCCAGCAAGCAACTGAGTGTCAACGCCACGGGAGGAATGTAACGTGATCGCCCGATGGATTGACTGGTGCGCGAAGAATCGCTTTCTCGTTTTTACGGGAACGCTCCTTCTCGTACTCGCCGGAATCTGGTCCCTGCGGCGCATCCCGCTTGATGCGCTGCCGGATATTTCCGACGTACAGGTCATTATTCATACGAGGTGGGCCGGGCAGCCGCCCAGCCTTATCGAGGATCAAGTGACATATTCGATTGTCACGAAGCTTCTTGCTGCACCTCATGTCAAGGCCGTGCGTGCGCAGACAATCCTTGGGGATTCCTATGTATTCGTTGTGTTTGAAGACGGAACCGATCTGTACTGGGCGCGCTCGCGCGTTCTCGAGTACATGCAACAAATCGAAGGAGGCCTGCCGGCCAACGTCCATCCGGTCATCGGCCCGGATGCGACCGGCGCCGGATGGGTGTACGAGTACGTTCTCGTAGATCAGACCCATAAACGCAGTCTCGCCGAGCTGCGCAGCATTCAGGATTGGTACCTGCGCTATCAACTCGAAACCGTTCCTGGTGTTGCCGAAGTCGCAACCATCGGGGGATTCGTCAAGCAGTACCAGGTGAATGTCGATCCCAATAAACTGCGCGCCTACGGTATTCCACTTTCCACCGTCATTGAAAGGGTCCGCGCCAGCACGAACGAAGTCGGCGGACGAGTCCTCGAAATGGGTGGCGCGGAATACATGATTCGCGGTTTGGGCTATTTGCGTTCCCTGAACGATCTCGAAACGGTGCCCGTCGCCACGAAGAACGGTACTGCCGTCAAAATTCGCGATCTCGGCACGGTCACCTTCGGTCCCGATATTCGGGAAGGAGTGGCCGAGTGGCAGGGCGAAGGAGAAACCGTCGCGGGCATTGTCGTGATGCGTGACGGCATGAACGCTTTGAATGTCATTAACGGAGTGAAGAAAAAGCTAGCTGAGACCAAATCCTCGCTGCCTCCCGGTGTCGAAGTCGTTTCCGGCTATGACCGATCGGGATTGATTAACGCGTCCATCGAAACTCTCCAGCGCGACCTTTTGGAAGAAGCCATCATCGTCAGCGTCGTCATCATTATCTTCCTCTTTCATTTCCGCTCCGCGCTGATTCCGATTCTCACCTTGCCGATCGCCGTACTCGCAGCTTTCATCCCAATGTACTACCTCCACGTCAGCTCGAACATCATGTCGCTCGGCGGACTCGCGCTCGCCATCGGCGTTCTCGTCGACGCCGCGATCGTGATGGTCGAAAACGGCTACCGGCAGCTCTCCGAGCTTCAAGCGGAGAGGTCTGTGTCTGAGCCGGAGCGGCGGAGGATTTTGCTCGACTCCGCCAAGCAGGTCGGCCCGGCGATCTTTTTCTCGCTGCTCATCATCGTCGTATCGTTTCTGCCTGTTTTCTTGCTGGAAGCCCAGGAAGGCCGGATGTTCCGCCCGCTCGCTTGGACGAAGACGCTGGCGGTGGGTTTCTCGTCACTGCTGGCCATCACGCTTGTGCCTGTGCTGATGCTTCTCTTCATCCGCGGGCGTCTGCGACCCGAATCGCGGAACCCGCTCTCCCGCGTCACACAAGCTATGTACCTGCCCGTCCTCCGACTCTGTCTGCGGTTTCGCAAAACGACCTTGCTGCTCAACCTGATTTTTCTGGTCGTCACGCTTCCTTTGGCGCTCAAGATCGGCAGTCAGTTCATGCCGCCGCTATTTGAAGGCTCGGCTTTGTACATGCCGACCGCCTTGCCGGGAATTTCCATCGGTCAGGCTTCACAACTGCTGCAAGAACAAGACCGCGTCATCCGCACGTTCCCGGAAGTCGAAACCGTGTTCGGGACGATCGGAAGATCCGACAGCGCCACGGATAACGCTCCGCTCGACATGTACGACACCACCATCATGCTCAAGCCGCCACAGAAGTGGCGGGCAGAGATGACCTACGAAAAACTGATTCAGGAAATGGATGTCAAGCTGCAATTCCCAGGACTGTCCAACACCTGGACAATGCCGGTAGAAAACCGCCTGGACATGGAATTGACCGGAATCAAGACTCCGCTGGGGATGAAAATACAGGGGCCAACTCTCGAAGGCATCCAGCAGGTTGGTGCGCAAATCCAACAGGTCCTTTCGGGTCTTCCGCAAGTTCGATCCGTTTTCTCCGAACATGTTTCGCAAGGCTTTTACGTCAACATCGAAGTCGATCGCGAAGAAGCGGCGCGCTACGGACTCACCGTTGCGGATGTACAACAAGCCGTCACTTCCGGAATCGGCGGCGAAATGGTGACGGAAAACATCGAAGGCCGCGAGCGCTATCCCGTCAACGTCCGTTATAGCCGCGACTTTCGCGACAACGTGGACGAGTTACGGAGAGTATTAATCGGCACACCCTCCGGCGCGCAAATCCCTATCGAGCAAGTGGCACGTATTTCGTTTTCACGCGGGCCCGCCATGATCTGCGATGAGGACGGAGCGCTGACTGGGTACGTCTACATCGACCTCAATTCCAGAAATTACGGCGACTTTGTGAAAGCCGCGAATGACATGCTGAAGCAAAAGCTGCGTCTGCCGGCGGGTCACACCTACAAATGGGCGGGCGAATATGAATTTGAATTGCGAGCCAAGGAGCGCCTGCAAGTGATCTTGCCCGTCGTCTTCTTCGTCATCTTCGTGCTCCTCTACATGGTCTTCCATTCCGTTGCGGAATCGGCAGTGCTCATTTTCCCGACGCTCTACGCGCTAACAGGCGGCCTCATCTTGCAAAAACTGCTTGGCTACAACTTCAGCGTTGCCGTGTGGGTCGGCTATATCGCGCTGTTCGGCATCGCGGTCGAGACCGGCGTCGTTATGGTCGTTTATCTGCACGAAGTGTTGAACCGTCGGCTGGCGAGCGGACGGCCGCTGAAGCACAAAGACATTGAGGAGGCCGTCATCGAAGGTGCGGTCCATCGCTTGCGGCCGAAGCTCATGACGGTATGCGTGGTGCTCGCGAGTCTTATTCCTATTTTGTGGGAAAGCGGCATCGGCTCCGACGTGATGAAACCGATTGCGGCGCCTATCGTCGGCGGCATGATTACATCAACAATTCATGTTTTGATTTTGGTCCCAGTCTTTTTCGCAGTGATGAAGGAGCGCGCTCTGCTGCGCGGGAGGCTGCGTCTGCAGGCGGACAATTCGACAAAAGATTGATCACCTGGTGGCTCGGAAAGTGTGGGACGCCGGGTTGGTGTAACCAGCAGTTTCGACTTGACCCTGGAATCCGTTCCAGCGTTTAGACTCTTCTCGGGGAGGACAGCCCATGCGTTCGGGACAATTGGCGCGTCGAACGGGCGTAAGCACTGACACGTTGCGGCACTACGAGCGTCTTGGACTCTTGCCTCTGCCCCAGCGTACGGCAGGAAATTACCGCGAGTATCCTCCGACATCTCGGGAGAGAGTAGAACTGATTCGACGGGCTTTGACGATTGGTTTTTCCCTCGCCGAATTGAAGACCGTCCTGGCTGTGCGCGATAAGGGCGGTTCACCCTGCCGCCACGTCCGCGACTTGCTGCGTACAAAGATCCGCGACATGAGCCAACAAATCAGGAATCTCGTTTCCTTGCGCGCTGAAATGAATCGATTGTCGAGAGAGTGGGACAAGCGGTTGCGGCGAGCAAAACCCGGACAAGTCGCACACTTGCTGGAGAGCGTGCCGCCGAGGGCACGCGGCAGGGTTGGTTCCGGTGCCTTAGGACTCCGAAGGAAGAAAGGACTCTAGATCATGCGCACGAGGCTGCTTCTTGTCTTGCTAGCCATCCTTCCGGGTATGGCGAGCGCTCAACAGAATCCATCACCAGACCAGGACAAGCGTTCGGAAGATATCGTCAAACGTGGGGAGCATGTGATGGGCTTCTCCCACGAAGCAACGACGCATCACTTCCGACTATTCAAGGACGGGGGAGAAATCGTCGTCACCGCAAAAGACTCGAACGACAAGGCCAGCATCGAGCAGATTCGCATGCACCTGGGACATATCGCCAAGATGTTTTCTTCGGGGAATTTCAAAGCGCCCATGCTCATTCACGACACGAACCCGCCAGGGAAGGAAAAATCATGACTGGAAACATTTGACCTTCATGGAACGCGGCTGAGTCGGAACTCTGCGCAAGGGTTCGCTCAGCGCCACCGAATAACATGATTCCTGCCAGGCCAGCTGCCAAAAACCGAGCGGTGATGACCTGCATACTCCTTACAATCATCTCTCCTCCTCCTTCTAGAGAGCCTTTCATCCGATCCGTCTCCCATAAGACGAGATTTGAGAACCTTCCTTGACGCGGCGCCTCCTTGTAGTCATCTATCTACCATCTGAAGCGGCTGAATCGATTTATATAGAAGGCAAGATCGGCTAGTTTGTCGAAAAACAAGAGGACGCCGACACTCACGAGCATACCTCCGGCAAAACGCTCCACCCAAAGCAAGTGCCGCCTCACTCTCTGAAACACTGTAAGAAAACGGCTCACGCTGAGAGCCACGACAATGAAGGGTACCGCAAAGCCCACGGAGTAAACCGCCAAGAGCTTGGTTCCCTGCCACACTGAGTCTCGGGCCGCAGCCATCATCAGCATTGCTGCCAGTGCAGGCCCAGCGCAAGGCGTCCAACCGAAGGCGAACGCCAGCCCGAGAAAGACAGAGCGGAACTTGCCTTGGCGCACTTCACGCTGAAATCGAATGTCTCGTTGCAAGAAGCGAACAGGAAGCCATCCTAGGAGAACAAGGCCAAAGAAAACGATACCTGCGCCTGCTAGACGATTGACCCATTCACGATGAGCAGAGAGGAAGCGGCCCAAGGTTCCCGCGGAAGCACCGAGCGATATGAACAGCAAGGAGAACCCGAGCACGAAAAGAAAAGCATTGAAGAGTATGGTGCGCCAATGCCATTTCGGGCCTTCCTGCAACTGCTCCGCGCTCGGGCCAGTCATATTCCCTACAAATCCCGGCACCAGCGGCAATACACAGGGAGACAAGAAAGAGGCCATCCCGGCTAGAAATGCGGCGGTGTATGTCAGATCCACAGACTTCTCCATTGATTCAGTGTGCAGCGGACCTGTTAGGTGTAGTCGCAAGAAGTTTCTGAACCGCCTCGGCCATCTTGCCACCATCGAGTAGGCGCGAGCGGTCGAGTCCTTCCCCTTGGTACATCCAGTCGGTCGGGGACGGCGCACGGTTGTCCCAGCGCGCATCTGGTCCGAAAGCCAGGTACACATCCCAGGCAGGCGAGTGATAGGGGAAATCCAGAATTGAGGAGTACTCTTTACCGGAAAACCCGCGCGGATCGATGTAGTGGATGGCTCGGGAATCCGACAGCCGACTTGATTCTTTTAGGCCATTCTTCTGGAGCGTAGGCTCATCCTGAAAGTTCAGCACGGGTATCCACACGACATAAACAGCGAGGCGGTCACTGTGGATTGTCTCCATCACATCCTTCTGAATTTCAGAAGCTCCCCAGCGGCAAGGCGGGCAAGTCGGGTCCACGATCACGATCAGTCGGACTTTTCCAACATCCTGATTGAATCGCGTCCGCAACGGGTCGAGTTTCTGGTCGAGCGCAGGAAGAGTTTGCTGTTGCGCATTCGCCGGTACAGTGTTGAACAGGAACAAAGCGGCGAACAGTGCCAGCACGCCGGTGCGGCCATTTTTGGTTAATTGAATCTTCATTATCTTCTCCCATGAAAACTGTCGGTGGCTCTATCGTGAGGCTGGCGGCACTAATCCGTTCAAACGGTAATAGGTCGCCAAGTTGCCGTAATGTTCGCTTGCGTGAATCAGCGAATCCCCCACGTTGCCTGACGCAGCCTTGCGCTTGAGCGCTTCTTCCAGCTCCTGAAATGATTCTTTCAATTTGGCGAGCGCCTGTGATTTCGAGTGAAAGGCAAATTCGCTCACGTCTTGTTCCGGCTTTCCGAGGTCAGCGGCGGCGTTCAGGTGGTTGTACCGGGCAACGTGCATGACGATTTCCGCAAAAGACCGCGCCTCCTCGCTTGGCCTGTAACCGTACCTGTCTTCAGGAAACTCCTCTGCGGCCTTTACAAAATGATCTCTCACGTACGCCAGGCCGTGCCCCCAAGCAAATGTTCCAGCGGCAGCCTCTCCCGCTGTTTTGGCTCTCTCCTGAGGCCGTGCAGAAGCACCCATGAAAGTCAAAGCGAGACTCAGAATGATAGTTTGCAACGGTCTTGCCATTTCTCCTCCCGTGGTAACCGCGCTCTCCAGCTCCGGCTAGGAAGCGTCAAGTTTGCGATCGTCGTTTGACTCATAAACGAGCGTACATTCTGAAGTTGGGTCCAGAGTCAAGCCCTTTTTTCAGAAACTGAGTTTGCGGGTGGATCCGACGAAATTTCGTAGAAACGATGACAGAAGGTCTTGCCGGACGGCCTGGGTTAGGGCGTTATTGCAGGTCAAAAAGGTTGGCCCAACTCAGGCTCAGCCCGATACGATAAGGCGGCTTGATATGAAGATCTATTTTGGTTTCACTGTGGCGGGAAATCGCAGCTCCTTAGAAGCAGCTCGACAAATTGTGTACCTACTCGCAAAGATGGGGCACGAAGTCTTGACGCGTCATCTGGTCCAAGATGACGCTTGGGAAGCAGACCAGCGCATTACACCTCTAGAGGTGTACGAGCGAGACATGAAGTGGCTCGAGCAGTGCGATCTCTTCATGGCGGAAGTCTCCGGTTCCTCATTCGGAGTGGGTTTCGAGACGGGCTACCTTTTGGGAGCGACCAAGAAGAAAGTAGTGCTCTTCTATCGACGTGATGCTGAGAGGACGATATCTCGCATCATAACGGGGGTTGCGCATCCTAACTGCACTGTGGTGCCATATTGGCAAGTCGAGGAAGTCGGGACTTGGATCAAGACCAGCCTCTCCCGCTAGCAACCCGCTAAGTGAGAGGACAAATCGATTGCGTGTGGGCCCTGGTTGCCCGGCACTGACATACTGGACTCATCGCGCGCTGACTACCGTCGACTCAACACTCCCGCTTTGGGAGCCCAGCGGCGGAGGAGCCAAAGGAAGAGACGCGTTCTTAGAGGAACGCTCCGTCGCTCCGGCGGGACCGCCAGGGACGCGCCGGAGTGTTTCCCAATACTCCAGCCTGTCGCTTTCAGGTGTTGTTCGGCAAAGTCCCTTGGCGCCGCTTCTACCGGAGTGGCAAGCGTGTCGTTCCAGCGATTAAGAAAAGCCATGAAGGCGATGGTCGCGACGATTTCGATGATTTCGTCATCGTCAAAGAAACGACGCAACGCGGCAAGATGTTCTCCGCCAACAGCATTTGGTACCTCCGTCGCAGCTTGCGAGAAGCGCAGCGCAGCGCGTTCGGCGTCGTTAAATTCGGCACTAGTCTCATATTGCCAAGCCGCTTGCACTCTGGCGGTCGGTACACCACGCAATACCGCAAGGTTCGCACAATGAGCGGTGCAGTATTGACAACCGGCTGAGCGGCTGACGATGTACATGATTAAGCTTTTCAAGCCTGGGTCGATCCGGCTCGGTCGCGCCACCACCACTGCAGAAAGCTGGGCGAACGCGGCGAAAAGACCGGGGTCGCGCGCCATTATCAGCATGCTGTTGGGAACGAAACCCATGATCGCCTCGGTAATCTCGAAAACGGTCTCGAAATCCCTGCAGTCGTTACGTTCCAGCGGAGGAATGCGCGCCATGTATTCTTTCACCTCGTTCGCCGGACTGCTTGTGCGTGCTCACCGTGCGCGGAATTCTGAGCAGCTACCTGTGTTGAATAGGCTTGGGAGACCGGCGGAGGTCGAGGGGCTGAACCTTCACCTCCCACCTTACAGGCACCGACATAGGCATGTAGCAAATCGTCTTATCGCAGGCCTGATACTGCAACTCCCCTGCAATCGAAACCGTCTTGTCCGCCGAGAATACTGCTCGGAGGCCATCTCCCGCTTTCGAGGGAGTTATCGTCACATCCTGCATGATCCTAAACTTGCCTTCGAAGACCGGCACTTGTTCCTTGATCGCCTCCAAGTA
>JACXTT010000960.1_pt1 | contig 49330 bp, 50 predicted proteins | sample 9270951 | NCBI WGS metagenome assembly JACXTT01 (sample SAMN15532306, study PRJNA645909) | rock metagenome | isolation source: weathered quartz diorite | place: Puerto Rico | collected 2017-06-21 | reverse complement strand
TTCGCCTCCGCGCGTGCCCTGCGCTCGCTGAAAATCCACTGGTAGCCCTTGGGTGAACAGCAGTTGCTCACCGGTCAGATCCAGCCGCGGCGCCGAAACAACCAGAGCTGGATGGCCGTCGCGATGAGCATCGTCCCTACCCCGACGGCGAACGCCCCGTAGGGGGTCTCGAGGACCTGCGTCAGGTACAAGAAGTTCATTCCGTAAAAACCGGTGAGGAAGCTCAGAGGAAGAAACAGGCTCGCGATCACGGTCAGTGCCTTCGTCGTCTCGTTGACGCGATTGGAGACCGTCGAAAGGTAGACGTCCATCGCGCTCGAGAGCAGGTCGCGCAGGGAGTCGACGGTCTCGTACTGACGCGTGATGTGGTCGTACACGTCGCGGTAGTACAGCGTCATGTCCTGCTGTTGCAGATGGATGCCGTGCGTGATCAGGCGTTGAAACACGTCGCGCTGGGCGCCGAGGAATATCCGAAGCTCGGTGACCGAGTGCTTGAGGTTGTAGATGCTGCTCAGAGACTTCGGCGACGCCTTCTGCACGATGTCGTCCTCGAGCAGGTCGACCTGGTCGTCGAGCTTGTCGAGAACCGGGAACGTCGCGTCGACCAGGGCGTCGATGGCCAGGTAGGTGATGAAGGCGGGCTTGCCGTGGGTCAGCTCTGGGCTCTTGTGGATTCGGTCCTGGAGGTCTTTGAGCTGTGGCGAAGGCTCGTTGTGCACCGTGATCAGGTAGTGCGAGCCGACGAACATGTGGTGCTCGCGCAGCACGATCTCGTCCTGCTGCCATTCGGCCACGAAGAGGACGGTGAAGTTGTAGTCCGTGTACTCGTCGACCTTGGGCCTCTGGTCCTGGTGCCTGATGTCCTCGATGGTCAGGGCATGGAACTTGAAGGTCTCTTCGAGCAGATTGAAGTCCGCCTCGTCGGGCGCTTCGATGTCGAGCCAGAAACCAGCCTCGTGGGCGGAGCTGAAGCACCGAACGATCTCATCGGTTGCGGTCGACTCCTCTCTGCCGCCGGTCGTGATCAGGGTTCGCAAGGCTAGCCAAGTGTGCCGCAACGGCCCGCGCGCCGTGCCGGCCTGACACCATACGACCTGATGCAGCAGCCTTTTGACCCGTCCACGCCGCGGTGGTCGCCCGACCGCATGTGGTGGTGGGACGGGGTGAGGTGGGTTCTCGCCAGGCTCTCATCGCCATGCTCGTCATCGCGGCGGTGCTGACCGGCCTGATGAGCATCTTTGGAACGCTCGGCGTGGCCGGCGGTGCGACCGAAGCGTTCTCGATCGCTCTCTGGCTGCTGTTCGTCGTCCTGTTCGCCGTCTCCCTCGCAGGGCTGGTGGGCGTGCTGCGGCGGTCGGCGTGGGGGAGGTGGGTGGCGCTCGCGGCGGGCATCGCGGTCTGCGTCACATGTCTGGGAGCGGTGATCGGAATCCCGATCATCGTGGCGGCGGCGAGAGCGCCGCTGAGCAAACCCGCCTAAGGCTTCTTGATTCCGGCTGCAGCCGCAGCCAGGCCCAGCGCGACGTAGCTGGCGGCGGCGATGCGACCCGTCCGACTTCGAGCGGCGACGCCTTGGATGAATCGTCTCGACACCGCCGCGGCGCTCATCACGTACGACGCATCGACGGCGATCGCGATTGCGACGTACACGATGCCGAGCACGGCGACCTGGGGCGCGATGGCCTGTGCCAGGTTGAGGAACTGCGGCAGGAAGGCGACGAAGAAAACGGCGACTTTCGGGTTGAGGAGCTGCGTGACGAAGCCCTGCGCGAAAATGCGGCCGAGGCGCGCAGGTTTGGGCGGGGCAGCCGCTCCCGCCTCCCGCCAGCGCTGGACGCCGAGAAAGATCAGATAGGCGGCGCCGGCCAAGCGCAGGAAGGTCAGCGCGGAAACCGAGGCAGAGAGGACGGCGGCGACGCCGGTCGCGGCCGCGGCTATCCACACCACCTCACCCGACTCGATCCCGAGCATCGAGGCGAAGCCGGCCCTGCGCCCCTGGGCGAGGGAGCGAGCCGTGACGTACAGCACCCCCGGGCCCGGGGTGACGGTCAGCAGAAAGGTCGCGAGCGCGAACAGCAGCAGCGTGGTAATGCTCGGCATCAAGGTCTCCATCCAGTGTGCCGTGCCCACACGTCGGCCTGGGCGGTGATGGCGAGGATCACGTCGTCCTTGGCCTCCGTGTAGGCGATGCGGTCGTCGGCCCAGCGCGCCAGGGCCGCATGCTTCGCCTGCAGGTACGCCTCCCTCGCGGTCGCGGTCGCCCGGAGATAATCCACGAAAAGCAGGTGCCGGCGCTCCCATGCGCTGCCGACGTTGCACACGTGGATGTGCACGTCGCGCGGCCGGCGCGGGAACGGCCGGAAAAAACGATGATCGTCATCGCGGCTGCGCAGCTGCACGCCGAGCGATTCGATTGCCGGCACGTACGCCGCCTCGTCGCGCATGTCGTCGACGCTGACCTGGATGTCGATCACGGGCTTGGCAGCCATGCCAGGCACCGCGGTGGAACCGACGTGATCGATCCGCCTGGCGGTCTGCGTGAGGGCGAGCGACAGCCTCCGCTTCCAGGCGTCGAATCGGGCCGGCCACTTCGGGTCGTATGGGGCTAGCTGGATCAGCTCCATACCTCGATCGCTCTCCGGGACGACCTCGAATCCTGGAACCATCTCGCTCAGGGCTCGGTTCGAGAGCCGGAGGCGTTCCTCGACAGGCAGCTGCTCCGCGCTCAAGCCGCGTGGTCGGGCCACGAGCTCGTAGAGGTCGACGACGGTCGGACGGTCACCGGAACGGCGCCGCTCGCGCCATTTCTCGAATGCCGCGTCTTCGCTCAGCGGCGGTCTGTCTCCGACATCTCGTCGATGCTGATCGCGATGCAAAGGAGCAGCACCTCGTCCTGGCCGGGGGCGATGGCGATGCCGTACATGAATTCGGCGGCGAACCACTGTTTCGAGATGGTCGCCACGACCTGTCCGCCGGCGGTGATATGGAACTCGTGGTTCAGGATGTCGCCATGCGCCTCGAGCGTGCCCTCGCCGGCGATTTCCACGGTGAAGCTCTGGCTCAGGACGTTGAAGAACGCCTTCTTGACGGTGGCGACGACCTGCCCGCCCCGCTCGATGTCCATCGTCTTGCGGAGAGTCAGCATCTCCGCCTGCATCCGCGCCACCTCGTTCCCGTTGACGTCCTGCAGGGCGAATGTCTTGGTGAGGACGAGCACCTTGCCATCGAGCTTGTAGACGTTCTCGCCCTGGGCGTTCTGGACCCAGAAGTCTTCGCCGATCGAAAAGAGCTGCCTGCGCAACTGGTAGGTCGACCAGCCTGAAACCGCCATCGCGAACGAAGTCTATTCGCTACTCATACCGCAGGGCTTCGGCGGGTGCGACTTGAGCCGCGGCGCGCGACGGGAGGAAGGTGGTGAGCAGCGTCGCGAGGTACGACCCGACCAGGATCAGCAAGATCTCGACCACCGGCACGTGGAAATCCACCACGCCGAAGCTCTGGTTCGTCACGAAAAAGGTGTAGGACTGCCAAACCCCGACCAGCGCGCCGATGACCAGCCCGATGATCGCGATGAAGCTCGACTCCATGAGGAACGAGCGCTGCACCAGCGAGCGCCGGTAGCCGAGGGCGCGCAGCATGCCGATCTGCTGCCAGCGTTCGACCACGGCCCGCGTGCTGATCACGCCAAGACCGGCGATGCCCACGATCAGACCCAGCGCCAGGAACCCTGTCATCAGCTTGAGCAGGGAGAGGAATCCGCCGACCTGCTGCGCGAGCTGGTCCGCGACGATGACCGGCTCGAGCTGGTCGGCCGCCATGAGCCGGCCGAGGTCGAGCCTCGCCTTCGTCACGTCGACTCCACTGCGCAGCGAGAAGTAGTAGCCGGTGGGGCGCAGCGGCCGGTTGACCGACTGCAGGCCCGACGCGCTTGCCCGGGCGGTCGCGAAGATCCCGCTCTGCTCAGCGGTCCGCGTGGACAGATACAGACCATTCCAGTTGGAATGCGGCATGAAGCCGATGATGGTCAACCGCCAGGGCGTCGTGGTGCCTTTCTGCGTGTCGAAGGTCACGGCTTCGACCTGGAATGGCTGGAAAGAGCGGTCACTTCGCTTGATCCCGGAGATCGTTGCGGGCCGCCCGTTCTGCACGTCCAGCACCGAGGCGTCGACCACCGCGTAGCCGGGGTTGTCGCGCACTGCGTTCCACACCGCGCGGTCGGAGCCGTACCCCGCCGCCCGCGGCGCGATGTCATAGGTGGTGGTCGACAGAAAGCCGTCGTCCACAGCGTGCATTCCCATGAAATCGATTCTTATCCGGTTCTGATTCTGGTCCTGCCTGACAGATCCGTCGGGCAGCACCTGGAGCAGGTGGACGCCGACGCTGTTGTCCTCCCAGCCGACGCCTCTGACGTCGGCGGCCGTGGTCGGGTTCGCGCTGACGCTCGAGGCCAGATCGGTGGGTAGGTCCGTCGAATCGCTCAGGTTGTAGTTGGCGTCAGGTGTGCCCGCGACGATCTGCCATCCACCGTCCAGCTGGTTGCTGTTGGCGAAGTTCTGGACCAGCACGTCCTGGAAGACCGACATGAACACCACCATGAAGGTCACGATGCCGAACATCGCGACCGCCATCCCGGTGCGGAACTTGGTTGCCATGGGGTAGGCCATGCTCGTCCGGGTGATCGGCGCGAGGCTCGCCAGGCGACCGGTGAAGAACATCACGCCGCGAATCAGGAGGTCGCTGTTGTACATCACCAACCAGATCGCACCCAGCAGCACCATGAGCGCCGACAGCGCGAACACTTCCGGCCCGCCGCTCATCGCGTCCAGCTGGACCATGTGCTCCAGCGTCCCGCGCCCGTCGATGTGAATCAGCTTCTCGACGCGCCCGAACGGCTGGCCCCAGTAGACGAGCAGCCCTATCGCGGCAAGCGTGAAGCCCGCGCGCGACGCGATGCCCTGGCGCAGGTGGCCGAGGGTGAGGACCCACCGCAGCAGGAGGCCGGCGCCGACGATCAAGAGGGACACTCCGGCGAAGTACACGAGCTCGATCTGAAGGTTGCTGCCCGCGACCGCAACGGCTGCGCCGGTGGCCAGCGTCATGGGACCGCGGCGGAACAGCGCCCACCAGAAGGCCCTGATTGCGCCCAACGCTCCCAGCGTCACGCGACTGAGAAAGACGAGGGGATCGCCGCGGAACAGCTGCCTGGCGCCGAACCATGCGGTGGCGAAAACGTTCGTGAACATGCGGAGCATGCCGGCATCGCGCTGCTCGCTCTCATCGAGGTCACGGATGGCGGCCACGATGTTCAGGCGGCTCACCCTGTAGGCCGAGATCGAGACGACGGCGAACGTCAGCAGGACGCCCAGGCATGCGGCCATGACAAGGCTTGTCCACTCGACGTGGTACTGGAGCGTGAGCCCGGGATAAAACGTACTGAAGATGGTCGACAGCACGCCCGTCATCAGGAGACCGACGACGACGCCCAGCGCGACGCCGATCACGGTCGCCCCGAGCGTGTAGGCCATGCCCTCGAACAGAAACATCTGCGTCAGGTGACGCCGCTTGAGCCCGACCGCGCGACTCATCCCCATCTCGGCGCGGCGCTCCGACGCGAGCATCACGAAGATCAGGAAGATGAGCAGGACTCCGACGCAGACGGAAAAGAAGCTCACCGCCAGCAGCGCGCCGGTGGCCACGATGCCGCCCTGCTGGGCGAACGTGACCGCGTCGGACTTGTAGGGCTGGAATATCGTCAGATTCAAGCCGTCCGCAAGGGAGTTGTAGCGGCCCAGCTCCTGAGGCGCCGCGGCGGCGACGACGTCACGCAGCGCGCGCTGCATCGACGGATCCGACACGAGGGCTTTGAACTTCGGCGTCAGCGTCGGCTGCTGCGCCTCGGCCAGCAGCGCCCGAAGGCCTTTTGCGCCCGGGCCGGCCGCGGCCTCCTGCAGCGCCGAGTTGATCGGCGGCTCGATGAGCATTCCTTTCAGCGCGACCGCGTCCGAGGTGTCGACATGCAGCGCGCCGACCCGCATGATCAGGTCGTCCTGGGCTTGCTGAAGCTGGTCGGGTGGCGCGCTCTGGGCGACCGCCTGCCGCATGACCCGGTCCACGAACCGATTGCCGGCGAGCGACTTGAACTCATCGGTCACGCCCGGCCTGGCCAGCTCCACCAGCAGGCGCCCGGTGTAGCTCTTGCCCGGGTCGAGAAACGAAGCCTGGTCGTGGATCTTCTGGAGCTGAGCCTTGATCGCCGGTGTGTTCAGGTAGTCCTTCAGCTCTGCGGCGCTCTGCTGGTCGGTGAAGGCGGCGCTCATGTGACGCGCGACCTCATCCCCGATCGCACCCTGTGGCCCGAGGTCGTCCAGGCCGCCGCTGCCCTCGTTGTGGACGAGCACAAGGTTGACGCCTGACGGCCGGTTGAGCAGCGTGCGCATTTCCGCCAGGGGTATGAGCACCGAGTTGACCACCGGCCCGTGGTTGGCGATGCTGGGGTTCACCTCGGTGTCGAGCACGCCCCGCACCGTGACCTGGACCGGGCGGCCGTCGACGTAGAGCTGGAGCTGATCGCCCGTCTTCGCGGCCAGGTGGTCGGCGAGCTGCGTACCGATGAAAGCATCGGTGGCGGAGAGCGCAGACACGTCGAGCACTCCACCGGACCGGCTGTGGACCGTGCCCCACACGGAGCTGAAGTCAGGCCCGACGCCGAAGATCGCCACGTTCTCGGACGACGTCTGGCCGGTGGTGGTGTCCAGCATCGAGCCCGGTGCCACGATCACCGCCGCCGTCGCCTTCACGTTGCGGTCGCCGGCTGCCGCGGCAGCCACGGCGGCGAGCTGGTCTGCGCTGAAAAAGTCGGCATCGGTCACACCCGCTCCCTGAACCGGCCTGGGACCAGGCCGCGTGAACGCCTCATCGATCCCGCCGATCTGCCGCAGCTGGATCGCCTGCAGCGAGTAGGCCGACGTGTCGCCGATCGCAAATGACGACGTGATGATCAGCGTCGCCAGCATGAGCCCGAAGACGATGAGCACAGACTGAGCGCGACGCCGTGGAATGTTGCGCAGCGCCATCCGGAGGAGGATGCGGTTGACCGCAGCGAAGAGAAGAAGCCCGACCAGGATCACGCCGACTGCGCCGGCCATCCACGCCGCGACGGTGATCGGCTCGACGCCGAAGAACGAGCTCACCGCGCAACCTCCGCGATCACGGCCCGGTCCGCGCTGTCGGAGGTGACCTGGCCGTCCAGCATCCTGATGAGGCGCTTGGCCAGGGCCCCGACCTCTTCGGAGTGCGTCACCCAGACGAAGGTCTGGTCGTTCTGCCGGTTCAGCTCGACCATCAGGTCCATGATTCCGGCGCTGGTCTCGCTGTCGAGCGCGCCGGTTGGCTCATCGGCCCACACGATCTGCGGTTTGGTGGCGAGGGCGCGCGCGATGGTGAAGCGCTGGCGCTGGCCGCCGCTCATCTCGGCCGGCCGGTGCTTGGCCCACGCGCCGACACCGACCATCTCGATTGCCTCCGCGGCGCGCTTTCGTGCGAGGGGAGGCCTGACGCCTCCGACGAGCATCGGCAGTTCGACGTTCTCCACTCCCGTCAGCACCGGCAGCAAGTTGTAGGTCTGGAAGACGAAGCCCATGGCGCGTGCGCGGAAGTCGGTATGCTGGTTGTCGGTCAGCTCCTTGAGGTCCTGGCCGGCGATCTTCACCGTCCCGGCGTCGATCACGTCGAGACCGCTGAGGCAGTTCAGGAGCGTGGTCTTGCCGCAGCCGCTCGGGCCCATGACGGCCACGACCTCGCCGCGGTGGACGACCAGGTCGATGCCACGCAGCGCTGCGACCATGTGCCCGCCCGCGTCATATCGCTTCCAGACGTTCTTGGCGTCGATGATTCGGGAGTGGTTCGACAGATTTGGCTCCGTTTTGCGCTGAAACATGCGCGTGATCCTGGCGCTCCCTTGTTGCCGAACTTTGTCCGGTGTGTGTCTTAAGAGAGCACCTTCAGCCGTTGTTTTGTGACGGGTCGGGGCTGAACCGGTAGCCGACGCCCCACACGGTCACGATCCGGTCGCCGAGAGCGCCGAGCTTCTTGCGCAGTCGCGTGACATGCGTGTCTACGGCGCGGTCGAAACCTTCGAAGTCACTGCCCCAGATACGCTCGACGAGGAACTCGCGGCTGAACGCGCGGCCCGGGTTCGAGACCAGCACGGTCAGGAGCTCGAACTCCTTGCGCGTGAGATGCATGGCCACGCCCTCCAGCGTCGCGACATGCGAGCTGACGTCTACGACCAGGGCGCCGACCTGCACCCGCTCTCCTGGGGCCGGAGCCTGCCGCCTGCCCTCCAGGTCGACGCGACGCAGCATCGCCCGGACCCTCGCGAGCAGCTCGCGCAGGCTGAATGGCTTCACCAGGTAGTCGTCGGCGCCGACCTCGAGGCCCAGCACGCGGTCGACCTCGTCACCGCGCGCGGTGACCATGATGATCGGCATCAGGTGTTGCTGCCTCAGCCGCCGGCACACCGCGAGCCCGTCCATGTCAGGCAGCATCCAGTCGAGGAGGACGACGTCGGGCACGCGGCTGGTGACGGCGGCCATCGCAGCCGCGCCATTGTGAACCACGACGACCTCGTGTCCGTCGGCGACGAGCCGGTCGCGTATCACCTGGCTCAGGTCGACCTCGTCCTCCACCACCAGAACCAGCGACATCAGCCGAACGGTGTCACGCCCGGGCCAGGGTCACGGTGAAGCGGCTGCCCTGGCCGGGCGAGCTGTCGACGCTGATCCGTCCGCCCATCGCGTCGACCATCTCGCGCGCGATCGCCAGACCAAGCCCGAATCCGCCCGTGGCGCGCGACCTCGACTCGTCGGTGCGATAGAAGCGGTCGAAGATCTTCGCCGTGTCCTCGGGCGAGATGCCCGGCCCGGTGTCCGAGACGACCACCTCGACAGGCCCTGCCTCGAGCGGCTTGACGTCGATCGCGACGAGGCCGCCTTCCGGCGTGTGCGTGATCGCGTTGCGCACGAGGTTCATGAGCACCTGGGCAAGCCGCCCTCGGTCGGCGAGCACGCTCGGCGCCTCGCCGGTGTTGCAGAGGAGCTGGATGTGCCGCTCGCGCCACGCGAGAGGGGCCATCGCGTCGTGCACCTGGGTCGCGACCTCCACTGCGTTGACGGGTCCGACGTCGAGCTGCAGCCGGCCCGTGTCAGCGCTCGCGAGCGTCAGCAGCTCGTCCACCAGCGCCGCCAGCCGGTCGGTCTCGCGGTTCAGCACATCGAGATAGCGCCGGCGGTCGCCCTCGGGCGGCTCATGGGCGCCGTCGCCTCGCAGGGTGTCGACGTGCGCGCGAATCGTGGCGAGGGGGTTGCGCAGCTCGTGCGACACGTTGAGCACCAGGTCGCGACGGCTGCGGTCGGCGACCTCGGCCCGGGCGCGTTCCTGGGCGGCCTCCTGGCGCGCCGCGGCGAGCGCGGCCTGCGTCTCGCTCATGCCGAGCATCACACGCACGAACCAGACCTGCAGGCGCGCCATCCACCGAGCTGCGTGCAGGGTGAAGAGGAGCACGCCCGCGGCGAGGAAGCTGCCGCCGAGGCTGACCAAGGGCAGCGGGGCCGGAATGTTGCCCGCTCCACCCGCGAAAACCGCCACCAGGAGCGTCACCAGGAACGTCAGCGCCAGGGCGAGCGCACCCAGGACTCCGAACAGGACCCCCACCACGGCGGCAAGGCCCACCCCGAACCCGACGACCGCCTCGATCGCGACAAACGCGAGGCTCTTCCAGGTCACCGGGTTCGCGATCACGTCGATCGCCCGCTGCCGCCACGTGCGATCGGGCGGCCGCTCGGGGGCCATCGGTGTCAGCCGGGCGCCGAACCAGCCCTGGGCCATCGCGCGCTCGACGACGACCCCGCCCCAGATCGCCATCCCGGCCGGGATGAGGAGGAGGAGGCTCCACAGGCTCTCCAGCCCGCGAAACACGATGAAGCCGATGATTCCCGAGTAGACCAGGGCAAGGGGGAGCCTCAGCATCACGTAAGCGAGGCTCAGGTACGTCCGGCCTTCGGTAATGACGGAAAAGATTCGGCGCACCCTGGACATCGACTCTAGGGTGGGAGTGTGGCGTAACTGCGCCGAAACGGTCGCGGATCATGAACGTGCCGTTGTCTCGCGCGTCCTCTTATGTGCGCGCCCGGCTCGCGACCTCCTGGGCCCCGTCTCCCTCGGCTGTCGCGACGTGGCACGCGGCCTCGTGGGCGGGCCGTAGGAGGCGCAGCTGGGGGGTGACGCGCGAGCACTCCTCGATTGCAAAGGGGCAGCGGACGCGAAAGCGGCAGCCTTCGCCCGGGTCGATCACCAGCGGCGGCTCCTGCACCTCGGCCGCGGGCGGCAGCCCAACCGGCGCGCGGGGGTCGGGCACCGCCGACAGCAGCAGCTGCGTGTACGGGTGCTTGGGATGCGCGAGCACGTCCTCGACCGGCCCGCTCTCGGCCACCCGGCCGGCGTACATCACGACCAGACGGTCGGCGACGTAACGGGCGCTCGCGATGTCGTGGGTGATGTAGAGGAAGGAGATCCGCTCCCGCCGGCGCAGCGAGGTCATCAGGTTGAGCACCCCGATCCGGACGGAGACGTCCAGCATCGACACAGGCTCGTCGGCCAGGATCAACTCCGGACGGCAGGCCAGGGCTGACGCGAAACCGATCCGCTGGCGCTGCCCGCCGCTCAGCTCGTACGGATACTTGCCAAGGAACTCGGTCGCGGGCACGAGGCCGACCGCCTCGAGCAGCCGCTCCGCCTCCTGCTCGCGTCCCCGGCGGCTGAAGTCCGGCCGGTGCAGCTTGAGCGCCCGCGTGATCCCGTGCGAGACGCGGTAGACAGGGCTCAGCGATCCATACGGGTCCTGAAAGACCATGGGCACGTCGCTGCGGTACTCGAGGACATCCCGGCGTGACCGGATCGTGCTCAGCGATCGCCCGCGGTGGAAGATCTCGCCGCGGGTCGGCCGGTAGACCCGTGCGATCAGGCGCGCGATCGTGCTCTTGCCGCTGCCGCTCTCGCCGACCAGTGCGACGATCTCGTTCTCGCGGATCGTCAGGTCGACGTCGTCTACGGCGTGCAGATATCGCCGGGAGAGCGGGCCACCGAGATGGAAATGCTTGGTCAGCCCGGCGGTGCGGATGAGCTCCGGGGCGGCCTCGCCGCCGGGTCGCGCGGGCAGGTCAGCGATCGTCATACAGGAAGCAGCGCGCGAGGTCTCTCTCGAGCGCGTAGAACTCGGGCTCTTCGACCTTGCAGCGGGACATCACGTGCGGGCACCGCGGGTGGAACCGGCACCCGGCCGGAGGGTGGGCCAGGTCGGGAGGACTTCCGGGGATGCCTAAGAGCGGCTGCAGCGGACCGGTGATCGATGGAAACGACCGCATGAGGCCGACGGTGTACGGATGCTTGGGGTCGGCGAACACCTGCCGCGTGTCGCCGACCTCCACCACCTGGCCCGCGTACATGACCGCGAGCCGGTCCGAGAAATGGCTGACCAGCGACATGTCGTGGGTCACGAATATGGCCGCGAAGCCGATCTTGCGCTGAAGCTGCTTGATCTGGACCATCAGCGAGCGCTGCGCCACGACGTCGAGCGCCGACGTCGGCTCGTCCATGATCACCAGCTGCGGCGTGAAGACCAGCGCCATCGCGATCATCGCCCGCTGCCGCATGCCGCCGCTGAGCTGGTGCGGATAGCTTTCCAGGTGGACCGGGTCGATTCCGACCAGGCGCAGCACTTCCGCGGAGCGCGCCTTCGCCTCGTGCGAGGCGATGCGCTCGTGCGCTGCGATCGCGTCGCGCAGCTGCGCCCCGATGGTCAGCACCGGATTGAGGGCATTCATCGCGCTCTGCATCACGACCGAGAACTCGCACCACCGCAAATGGCGGAGCTCCTCGTCGGTCATCGTCACCATGTCCTCGCCTTCGAATCGGACCTCGCCGGAGGCGACGCGCGCCGGCGAGCTGAGCAGGCTGGAGATGGCGAAGAGCAGCGTCGATTTCCCGCAGCCCGACTCGCCGACGATGCCGAGAAATTCACCCTTCGCGACGTCCAGCGAAACGCGGTCGACCGCGCGGACAGCTCCGCGGTCCGTGAGGTAGTCGACACAAAGGTGCTTCACCTGGAGCAGCGGCTGGGTCGCTGTCGCGATCACCTCGACCTCTTCACCGGCCGCAGCGCCGGGTTGCTGATCTCGTCGAAGGCGTAGTTGATGAGCGCGAACGCGCCGCCGAGCAACGCGATGCACAGGCCTGGCACGATGGCCCACAGCGGCGAGCCGGCCAGCAGCGCGCCGTTGTTCTCGGCCCAGAAGAGCATCGTGCCCCAGGTGAGGTCGTTGGGGTCGCCCAGGCCCAGGAACTGGAGGCCCGCCGCCGCGAACACCGAGTAGACGGCGGCGCCTAGGAAGTTGGCCACGATGAGCGAGGTCATGTTCGGCAGGACCTCGGCCAGGATGATGTAGAGGTTCCGTTCGCCCCGGACGCGGGCGGCCTCGAGAAACTCGCGGTTGCGCAGCGAGAGCGCCTGAGAACGCAGCTGTCGCGCTCCATATGACCAGCCGGTGATCACGATCACGGCGATGATCACGATCACACCACCGTTCTTGGCGTAAGCCGCGATCACGATCATCAACGGCAGGGTCGGAATGACCAGGAAGACGTCGGTGAACACCGCCAGCACGTGGTCCCACAGACCGCCGAGGTAGGCCGCGCTCACCCCGACCAGCACGGAGATCACGGTGGCGATCATGCCTCCGAGCACCGCGATCAACAGCGACTGCCTGGTGCCCCACAGGAGCTGCGAGAACACGTCCTGGCCGTTGCCCGTGGTGCCGAGCAGGTGCTGCCGCGACGGCGGAAGGATCTGGCCGAACAGGTCTTCCTGCGGGGGATAGGGCGCGACGATCGGGGCGAGCAGGGCCACCAGGGCAAACATCGCGAGCACCACCAGCCCGGCCAGCGCTTTGCGGTTGGAGGCGCCGGAGCGGACCAGGTTGGCGAGGACTCGCGACCGCGAGCCGAGCTGGGAGGCGGCGCGGCTTGGATCGGCGACCAGGTTGACGCTCACGTGGCTAGCCTTCGGCTCGCGTCCGGGGGTCGAGCCACGCGGTAAGGAAGTCCGCGGCCAGGACCGCGACGAGCACGGCCACGGTGATGAGCAGGAAGAGTCCCTGCATCAAAGCGAAGTCCTCGTTGTTTACCGCCTGCAGGAGCATGTAGCCGAGGCCCGGGTAGTTGAAAACGATCTCGACCAGGATCGCTCCGCTGATCACGAAGCCGAGCGACATGGCAAAACCGGTGAGGTTGGGGAGGATCGCGTTTCTGCCCGCGTACATGAACATGATGCGAACGGGCGACAGCCCCTTCGCGCGCGCCATCTTCACGTAGTCCTCGGCGAGGGTCGTGATCATGGTGTTGCGCATGGTCAGGATCCAGCCTCCGATCGATGTGATCACGATCGTCAGGGCCGGGAGGAAGCCGTGCCACACGGCGCTGCGGATGAAGTCCCAGGAAAAGTTGATCTTCAGGTTCAGGTCGTACCCGAACCCGAGCGGAAACCAGTTCAGCGTGAACGCGAAGATCAGGATCGCCACCAGCGCTATCCAGAAGTACGGAAAGGCTGAGACCATGATGAAGACGGGTGGCAGCACGCCGTCGAGCAGGCTGCCTCTGCGCCAGGCGCTCAGCATTCCGACGACCGTGCCGAGCACGAATGCGATGACAGTCGAGATGCCGACGAGCCCGACCGTCCAGGGCAGGCCGAGCATGATCGCCTGGCCGACCGAGGAAGGGAAGTAGCCGAGCGACGTGCCGAGGTTCAGGTGGGCCGTGTTCCAGAGGTAGTCCCAGTACTGCTGGAGGATGCCCTCGTTGGTGTGGAGGCCGAGTGCGATCTCCATCGTCCTGACCGCCTGCGGGCTCGCGCGGCCGTGGAAGCGGATGAGCATCGCCTCCGCCGGGCTGCCGGGCATGACGCGCGGGATGATGAAGTTGAGGGTGAGCGCGGCCCACAGGGTGATGAAGAAGAACTCGAGGCGGCGAACCATGTAGGTCATGGCCCAACCCCGCCAGGTCGGGGAAGGACGAGGACGGCGCGACTGTGATGCCTCGCCGTCCTCAAGATTTCAGCTCGTCTGGTAGAGGTGAACCAGAGTCACGCCCATGTCGGGCAGGTTCCACGGCGCCGGGGCCGAGAATGGGTCGCCCTGGGTGGGCCACCCGCCGATGTGCTTGGTCGAATACTGGTACCAGGCGACGCCCTCGGTCACGGGGATTACCGGCACGTCGTCCAGCATGGCGGCTTCGATCTGGTTCATCAACTGGTGCTGCTTCGCGCCGTCGGTCGTGGCGCCGAACTGGTCGAACAGCGAGTCGACCTGCGAGTTCTTGTAGCGCTCGTAATCGCCGGCCGCAGTCTGTCCGATGTCCGCGGTCGTCGCGCTGTGCAGTGTGTTCCGCAGCTCGTAGTAGGGCGAGGGCCCAGGAGTGGTGGCGATCGATCCGTACGCGAGCTGGTAGTTGCCGGTGAACAGGTTGTTGAAGTAGTCGTTGCTGTTCTGGTCCTGCTCCTTGAGCTCTATCCCGGCGGCTTTGAGGTTTTGCTGCACCACCTGGATGGAAGCCGTCCAGTCGGTGTACCCGGCGATGCTGATGATCGTGAAGGAGAGCCGCTTACCGGAGCCGTCCTTGAAGATTCCGTCAGAGCCTTTCGAGAACCCAGCCTGCGTCAGCAGGCTCGAGGCCTTGCCGGTATCGAACTTGTAGCCCGACTTGGTCAGCGCGGAGCCGTCGAGCCAGCTCGAAAACGTGGGCATGAGGATTCCGGTCTGATTGCCAGGCGGCTCGTAGCCGTACTCGCCGAGCTGCGAAACCTTCGCCCGGTCGATGGCATAGGCCATTGCCTGTCGCAGCTGTTTGTTGTCCAGGGGCGCGACCGTCAGGTTGATCCAGATGTTGATGTTCTGGATCGGTGGGAACCAGTAGTGGTTGTGGCTGCGGTCCTTGGCCACATAGAAGGAGTCGATGTTGGGGATGAACTGGCCGCCCCACTCGGCCTGGCCGGCGGCCAGGAACTGGTTGGCGGGGTCGTTGTCGGTGAACGCCGGGTAGTTGACGGTCTGGATGTGGGGCAGTCCCTTCTGCCAGTAGTTCGGGTTCTTGGTGTAGGTGATGTTCTGCGGCGTGCACTGGCTCATCGTGAATGGGCCGGTGCCCACCGGTTTGTCGACCTTCACCGTGGTCGGATCTTTGAACGTCGACCAGATGTGCTGCGGGACGATGGCCGTCTGTCCGGCGATCTGATAGAAGTACGGGACCGCCGAGCCCTGGAACGTGAAGACGACCTTGTCCGTGCCCTCTTGCTTGACGTCTGAGAGCACAGACCAGTCGGACTGCAGGTCGAGTGAGGAATTGTCCTTCAGGAGCTGGAACGTGTACAGGACGTCCGCGGCGCTGAACGGCTGGCCGTCGCTCCACTGAACTCCAGAGCGGATGGTGAAGGTCAGCGTTTTGTTGTCGCTGCTCCACTGGTACGCGCTCGCGAGATACGGGGTCTTCCTGTCGTTCAGCAGGTTGTCGTAGACGAGTGGCTCATAGATGATGCCGAACGACTCGCCGTTCACCGCGGCGTTGAGCGGGTTGAAGTCGCACGTCCACAGGCTGCCGCTCTCGTTGTCGATGGTCACCGTGCCGCCGGCGGCGGGCTGGCCGCCTCCATTCGAGCCGCCGCCGCATGCCGCCACCACGACCACCGCAGCGAGCATTCCGATGGCGAATTGCCGATGTCCCCTCATGCCGTTTCCTCCTCACCTGTAATGGCGCTCACCCCGTCGCCTCCTGCATCGGGCGCATGGGTGACCGCGCGAAAACCCGATCTCTTGCCACCTCGAGCGCGGTGGCCACGGCGCCGCGAACGACCGCGTCGTCGCCCAACGCCGACACGGCGACCGGCGGCCGGAACGGCAGCAGCTGCCGCAGGGCGCGCTCGATCGGCTCGATCAGCAGGTCGCCGTTCCTGCCGATGCCGCCGCCAAGGATCACGAGCTCCGGGTCGAGCACCGGCGTGACGGTCGCGATCGCGAGGCTGAGCATCGAAGCCTCGGCCTCGACCACCTTGGAGGCGACGGCGCTGCCCCGGCGCGCCGCGACGAAGATGCGCTCGGGGGTCAGGGGCGGGCGCATGCCCAGGCGGCGCGCGGTGCGAACGATGCCGGCCGCTGCCGCGGCTTCCTCGAACGCGCCCCGTCGCCGGTTGGCTGGATCACGCGGGTCTCCCCTGCCCAGAGGCAGGTAGGCGACCTCGCCCGCGGCGCCGTGCGCCCCGCGATAGAGCCGGCCTTCGATGACCAGCGCCATGCCGATTCCTGTGCCGATCGACAGGAACACGAAGTTGCGCACGTTGCGGCCCAGGCCGTGGGTGCCCTCCGCGAGGGCGGCGAGGTTGACGTCGTTCTCGAAGCTGACGTTGGTGCCTAGTTCGTCTCGCACCGCCTGGACCAGCCCGGTCCTTCCCCAGCCAGGCAGGTTCGGCGCCATGGCGACGTAGCCGTGGGCCGGGTCGAACACGCCCGGGCTGCCCAGCGTCGCGTGGGTGACCTGGGACCAGGGGACGCCGGCCTCGGAGGCGAGGCGGCGGGCGATCGCGCCGATCTGACCGATCAGGCTTTTCGCGCTGCCCACCTTGGCGTGCTCGTCGCGCCGCGCCACGATCGTCCCGGCGATGTCGGCGATGGCCGCGCGCACCCACCTGCGTCCGATGTCGATACCGACCACCAGGCCCGCGCTCGGGTTCAGCTCGTAGAGCACGGCGCTTGGTCCTCGCTCGCCACGCGAGCGTCCGACCTCCCGGACGAGGCGAGCGTCGAGCAGTCCGTTGAGAGCCAGGGAGACCGTCGGCTTCGAGAGCCCGCTGACCCTCGCCACCTGGGCCCGCGAAAGCGGTCCCTGGCTGTGGATCAGGTCGAGGATGGTCCGCTCGTTGATGGCGCGGAGGAGACTTGGAGTGCCGACAGTGATGGTCGCGCTCCCACGCAGCACCGCGTGCTGAGGTCTACGGGCCACGGATTCGGGCGCGCCGTCCATAGTTAGGAAGAGTTCCTTACCGAATCTTAACGCCAGCGTCCGGCTCCGTCAAGAGGGGAGATCAGTCAGGTGCGAAGAAGCGGGGAAGGTGGGCCCGGTTCGCCTCGAGCAGCGCGTCGAGCAGCGGGTGCGCGACGTCATACCGCGCCACCAACGGGTTGGCGAGGAGAGCCTTGAGGGCTGCATCGCGGTCTCCATCGACCGCCGCCTTCACGGTGAGCCGCTCGTATGCCTTTATCAGCTGGACGAGCCCGAGCATCGCAGGCTCGAGAGGATCAAGCCGATAGGGAGTTGCGCCGCCGGCTCCGATGCGCGCGGGAATCTCGACCACGGCATCGTCCGGCAGGTCTGGCAGCGCGCCGTCATTCCTGATGTCGACGATCTGCTGGTCCTCGGTCCCTGCGTGGAGCGAGGCGACGAGCTGCGCCGCAGCCTCGCTGTAGTAGGCGCCGCCTCGGCGCTCGAGGAGCTTTGGCTTTTCGGACAGCCCTGTATCGCGGTACATCTCGATCAGGCTGCGCTCGATCTCCATGACTTCCTGGGCGCGCGTCTTCTTGCTGCCCGAAAGCTGCTCGCGCAGCACCTCATCGGTCATGTAGTAGTAGCGGAGGTAATACGAAGGCACGGCACCGAGAAGGTGGATGAGCGCGGCGGGCAGGCCTATCTCCCTCGCGATCTCGTCGGCCCAGCGCTCGATGAGCTCGGGTAGACGATCCACCCCGTCGACGTCGACGGCGCGCTCCCATGTCAGGTGGTTGAGGCCGACGTGGTCCAGCAGGACGCGATCCGGCGTCACGTCGAGCAGGCGAGCGAAACGGCGCTGAAAACCCATCGCCGAATTGCACAGCCCGATCGCCCGATGACCCTGGTCCAGCAAGGCTTGCATCACGATCCCCACCGGATTCGTGAAATCGATCAGCCAGGCTCCCTTCGCGCCCCGCAGTGCCGTCTCCTCCGCGATCTGCAGCACGACCGGGACTGTCCGCAGGGCCTTGGCGAAACCGCCCGGACCGGTCGTCTCCTGGCCGACACAGCCAAACTCGAGCGGCAGCGTCTCGTCCACCAGCCGCGCGGCCTGGCCGCCGACGCGCAGCTGGACGATTACGAAGCTTGCTCCGTCGAGGGCGCGATCGCGGTCTCTCGTCAGGACGAGGCGGCCCGGCCATTCGTGCTTTTCGAGGATGCGCCGCGCCAGCCCGCCGACCACCTCCAGCCTCTCGTCGTCGATGTCGTAAAGGATCAGCTCGTCGACCGGCAGGCGGTCGCGGCGCATGTGAAACCCTTCGATGAGCTCGGGCGTGTACGTGCTGCCGCCACCCACAACCGCAATCTTCACGCCCACATCGCGGCATCCTACGCGAGAATGTGAGAAATTGTTAGGGATGTTTCCTGTTAAGCGCGTCCTGGCGGTCGACGGCGGCGCTTCGAAGGTCGACCTCGCGCTGACCGACGTCGACGGCAACCTCCTGGCTGCCGCACGCCGGCCGGGCAGCTATCACTTCGGTCTCGGGCGCAACGGCTCGCTCGATGCGCTGACCAGGGCGATCGACGGCATGGTGCGCGGGCTTCGCGAAAAGCTGGGCTCCTCCACGCTCGCGTCGACCGGGGTCTTCTGCCTGGCCGGAGCCGACATCCCGATTGACGACCGCCGCATCGCGAACGAGCTCGAGGCGAAGGGGTGGGTCGCGCAGACGATCGTCCGCAACGACACGTTTGCAGTCCTGCGCGCCGGCACCGACCGGAAGTGGGGCGTCGCCGTGGTTTGCGGCACGGGCATGAACTGCGCGGGCATCGGGCGGGAGGGACGGTCGGTGCGTTTCCCGTCGTTCGGCGAGCTGTCCGGCGACCGGGCTCACGGCGGCGGATGGCTGGGTCGCACCGCGCTCGGGGCGGCGATCCGCGCCCGGGACGGACGGGGTCCCCGCACGGTCCTGGAGGAGCTCGTCCCGGCGCACTTCGGCATGTCGCGGCCGACCGCTGTGATGGAGGCGGTGTACGTCGGCGGCCTCGACTACGCAAGGCTGAGCGAGCTTGCTCCCATGGTCATGAAGGCAGCCCAAACGGGCGACTCCGTGGCCCAGCAGTTGATCGACGAGGTCAGCCAGGAGATAGTGATCACCGCCGGCGCGGCCATCCGCCGCCTGCACCTGACGCGGAGCGACGTGCACGTGGTGCTCGGCGGTGGCGTGCTGCGCGGGGCGAACCAGAAGATGCTGGGCCGCATCCGCGAGGGGATCCGGGCCGTCGCTCCCAACGCGCGGATGCTCAAGCTCGAGGCGCCGCCGGTCCTCGGGGCGGCTTTGATCGGCCTCGACGAGATGGGCGCCTCCGAAATTGCCCACCGGCGGCTCCGCACGAGCCTGACCCACCGGAGGCTGTCAACCAGGTAGGCTGTGGTCGAGAAACTGCTCGCGCGCAAGCCTGACGCCGTGGTGGTCGAGATGGGCGTGGCTGCATACAGGCCTCACGGTGCCGGCGGTTACATGGCGACGCACGGCTCGGCGCGAGTCTGCGCCCAGGCCGCGGCGGAGGTCCTGCGTCCTTGAGGAGCCCATGAGCGAGGACCTGCGTCCGCACCTCCGCCAGGTCGCGCGCGCGGTCGAGGAGATAGCGGAGCGGATGGGAGCGGGAGGGGGGCTGCACTACTTCGGTGCCGGGACGAGCGGGTTCATCGCGAAGCTCGACGCCGCCGAATGCCCCGTCACCTTCGGCGTCGCGGCCGACCTGGTGCAGGCCCATTCCGCGGACGAGCCGGACCTGGAAGACGACAGGCGTCTGGGGGTCGCGGCCGCGACACACGCCGGCCTTGGCCGGCATGATGCAGTTGTCGGGATCAGCGCGAGTGGGCGCACAGCCTACGTTCTTAGGGCGTTCGATCGCGCCGGCGCCGACGGCGCGCTGCGCGTGGCGGTCACATGCAATCCCGGCTCGCCTCTGGCGAGGGCCGCCGACGTCGCGATCGACGTCGAGACCGGCCCTGAGGTGATCGCCGGCTCGACGCGATTGAAGGCCGGTACTGTCCAGAAGCTGGTCCTCAACATGCTCAGCACCGCTGTATTCGCGCGCCTCGCTCGCACGCACCGAGGCCGGATGGTGGGGGTGGTGACTTCGAACGACAAGCTGCGGGCGCGGGCCGCGGTTAACGGCGACCTTGGGGTCGTGCTCGCCGAGGCCCGCCGTTCATGAGGATCCTGCTGCGCGGAGCGATCCACGGCGCTAACGGCGCGGACAGCGTGCTGGTCGAGGGCGACGCGATCACCTGGGTGGGCAAGGGGCGAGCGCCGGAGCGGCCCGACGAAGAGTTGGTCGCGGCACCAGGCGAGCTCATTGCGCCTGGCTTCATCGACCTGCAGGTCAACGGTTTCGCGGGCCATGACGCCTCCGACGGCGCGGACGCCATCGCGGCCATGTCGGTAGCCCTGCCGCCGACCGGGGTGACGGCCTTCCTGCCCACCGTGATCTCCGAGCCGGTCGAGGTCGGTGCAGCTTTCACCGCGGCCGTCGGGGCCGCCTCCGAGGCGACCGGGGCGAGAGTGTTGGGTGCACATGTCGAGGGGCCTTTCCTCAATCCGTCGTTCAGGGGCGCCCACCTGCGCAGCCACCTCGCAGAACCGACGGCGGAAAGGGTCGAGGTCCTGCTGGCCGCGCGGCCGCGACTGGTGACGCTTGCGCCCGAGCTGCGAGGAGGACTCGCCGCCATCGAGCGCCTGCATCGCGCGGGCGTCGTGGTCGCGGCCGGGCACACCGGCGCGGACTTCGAGCAGGGCCGCAAGGCCATCGATGCCGGAGTCCGATTTGCAACGCACATCTACAACGCCATGCCGCCGGTCCACCACCGGCGGCCGGGTATCGCGCTCGCCCTGGTGCTCGATCCTCGAGTCACCGCCGGCCTGATCGCCGACGGCGAGCACGTCCACCCGTCGATCTGCGAGCAGCTGATCCGGGTCAAGGGCTCGCGCATCGCGCTCACCACAGACCAGACTTCGGCCGCGGGGGCGCCTGCCGGCACCTACGCGCTCTCGGGGCGGCCGGTGGTCAGTGACGGCAAGGTGGTGCGCCTCGAGGATGGAACCCTGGCGGGGAGCGCGGCGACCATGCCGGACCTCGTGCGTCTCATCGCCCGCCTGGCCGGCGTCGGCACGGCGCGAGCGATCAGCCTTGCCTCGTCGGTGCCCGCGCGGGTCCTCGGCGAGCGCCGCCTCGGGCGGATCGCCGCCGGCGCCTGTGCGGATCTTGTCGTGCTCGACCCAGAGCTCCGCGTGCGGCTCACCATGATCCGAGGGGTGGTGAAATTTCGGCGACCCTCCTAGGCGCGACTCTGCTGGGTCTGGACATCGGCGGCTCCTCCAGCCGGGCCCGGCTGCGCGGCACGGCGCGCGCTGACCTCGATGCCGAAGGTCCGGGAGCCAACGTTGCGGCGCTCGAGTCCCAGGTCGTCGACGACCGGCTCACGGAGCTGCTCGGCAGGCTGGGTCCCATGCAGCCCGCCGCATGCTGCGCCGGCGCGGCGGGGGCGGAAACCCCGGCGGGACGAACTCGGCTCGAGACGCTGCTCGGTCGCCTGCTGCCCGACTGCCGCCTCACCGTGGTTCACGACGCCAGGCTCGTGCTTGCGGCTGCCGGATTCGATGCGGGAATCGCACTGGTCGCCGGCACAGGCTCGGTGGTATACGGCCGCACGCGTGACGGGCGCGAGGCCCAGCGCGGCGGTTGGGGATGGATGATCGGAGACGACGGGGGAGGTGTGTGGATCACGCGCGCGGCAGCGCGAACTGTGCTCGGCCGTGCCGATTCCGGAGTGCCGCTCGGCACGCTGGGCGAAGCGCTGCTCTCTGCCTGCGATTCGCGCGACGCGCGACAGCTGACCGCAACGCTGCATGCCATGCGTGAACCGATGGAGTGGGCCGCCGTCGCGTCGACGGTGTTCGAGACCGCCGGTTCAGACCAGGGAGCGGAGGAGATCATTCGCCGGGCCGCCGCGGTGCTGGCCCTCCTTGTCCGCGGAATTCATGAATCGCTCTCGATCGACGGCCCGGTGGTGCTCGCGGGCGGGCTGCTTCTCCACCAGCCGCTGCTCGAAGCAGCCGTCCGAGCCGAGCTCGGGCTACCGTGCGTGCGTCTCGAGCAGCCACCGGTCGAAGGCGCGCTTCGCCTTGCCGAGGAGCTCCTGGCACGGTGAGCCGTTTCCGGGCCGAGATCGGTGAGCAGGTGCACGTGGCAGAGCGGTTGCTCGAGCGAAGCGCAGCATCAGCGAAAGCGATCGGAGACAGGATTCGCGCCGTCCCGCCGCGAGGGTTCGTCATCGCTGCGCGCGGCAGCTCCGACAACGCCGCGCTCTACGCGAAGTACCTGTTCGGAGTGCGCAACAGGGCGCTGGTGGCGCTCGCCGCGCCATCCCTGTTCACGCATTACGCGCAGCCGCCTCGTCTCGACGGCCAGTGCGTGATCGGAATCTCTCAGTCGGGCGAATCTCCTGACGTCATCGCCGTGGTCGAGGAAGCCAGGCGACAGGGGTCAATGACGGTTGCGATCACGAACAATCCTGCCTCCAGGCTGGCTCGAGCCGCGGAGCTCGTCATGCCGATGGACGCGGGACCTGAGCTCAGCGTGCCGGCGTCGAAGACCTATACCGCGAGCCTGCTTGCGCTGGCGCTGATCTCCCAGTCGGTGAACCCGGAGCGGTCGTTTGCGGCTGCGCTCGCTAACGTACCCCAGGCCATCTCGCGTGCACTCGAGCGGGAGGAGGAGCTGACACCGTTGGTGCCGCCGTTGATGGGCCCGCGCGCGGTCGTTCTCGGCCGCGGTTTCAACTTCTCCACGGCGGAGGAGATCGCGCTGAAGCTCAGCGAGACGAGCTACGTCCTGGCGCGGGCGTGGTCGGTGGCGGATTTCGAGCATGGGCCCATCGCGATCGTCGAGGCGGGCCTTCCAGTCCTCATCGTCGATGGCGGGGGGCGGGTCGCCTCAGACCTCGAATCGTTGAGGGTTCGCCTCGAAGCCACGGGCTGCCACGTGCTGCGCCTATCCGACGCTTCAGGTGTGCCCGAAGTGCTGACACCGATTCCACTGGCGGTGCTCGGACAGCTGCTGGCGCACCAGGTCGCGGTTGCGCGGGGCATCGACCCCGACCGCCCGCGAACGATTCAGAAGGTCACGCGGACCTGGTGACGGCCGCCCCGATCGTCGTGGCCAGCGGCACAGTGAAGCGGAACTCTGAGCCACTGCCGACCACGCTGTCGACCGTGATCCGGCCTCCGTGCATCTCGACGATCTGGCGCGTGATGGCAAGGCCCAGGCCGGTGCCGATGATCTTGCCGGCGTGCTTGTCCTCGTAGCGCTCGTAACGGCCGAACAACCGGCTGATGAACTCGGCTGGTATGCCTGCTCCGTGGTCCCTGACCGCGACTTCCACCGCCCCGCCGTTCAATCGCGTTCGCGCGCAGATCTCCCCTCCGTTGGGTGAGTACTTGATCGCATTGCTGAGCAGGTTACTGAGCACCTGGGTGAGGCGGTCGGAGTCGCCCAGGACTTCGGGCAGACCGGGCTGGAGATCCAGTTTCAGGACATGCTTTGCGCTCGAGAACGCCGCGCGCGCGACGGTGTCGCGGACGATCTGGTTGAGGTCGAGCGGCTTCAGGTCGAGCCGCATCTTGCCTGCCTCCAGCCGATCAAAATCGAGCATCTCGGTGATCATGCGGTTGAGCCGCTGCGCTTCGTTGTAGATCTCACCCGCGAGCGCATGGATCTCGGTCGACTCCATCTCCTGTTCGCGCAAGAGCTCGCTGAAGCCCTGGATGCCGACCAGCGCGGTCCGGAACTCATGGCTGACCATCGAGACGAACTCGCTCTTGAGCCGGTTGAGCTTCTCGAGCTGGGCCAGGTTGGCGACGGCGGTCTCCTCCGCCTCGCGCTTGGCGGTGACATCCTCGAAAGTGGAAATGAAATAGTCGACCGAACCGTTCGCCTTCCGGATCGGGCTGGCGGTCCAGTGGACCCAGAACTGGCTGCCGTCGGCGCGCCGAACCTGGCAGTCGGATTCATAGGTTTCGACCGAGCCGTCGCCGGCCGGTGCGAAGGACCTGAAAACCCGCGACACATACTCCGGGGGCAGGAACGTGTCGGTGCTCGCGCCGAGCAGGACCTGCAGCGGCGCGTACAGCATCGCGGCCAGGCGAGGGTTGGCGTTCGTGATCCTCCTGTCGAGCGCAATCGACGCCACGCCCTGCGGTGCGTGGTCAATCACGGTGTTCAGCATGGATTCGCGCTCCTTGATCCGGGCTTCCGCGCGCCTGCTCTGCCGAAGCAGGGAGCGCGCCTCGGCGTGCGAGAGCAGCTGGCTGGCGAGAAGCACGACCAGGAGGCCGGTTGCGGGAAGCACGGCAAGGGCACTGATGTGACGATGTCCGAGCCAGAGGCTCAGCGCCGTGACGCCCACCGCGGTTACGCCGAAGTAAGGGACGAGCTCCTGCCAGACCGCCATCTCGCTCGTCCGTTCTTTCTGCACGCGCTCCGGCGAGAGCGGAGCGAGGGCGATCAGCGCGTAGCCGTACATCGAGCCGGCGCCCAGGAGGAAGCCGAGCGTGGGCAGGCTCTCAGTCGCGGCGAGGAACGTGGCGGCGCCGTCGGCGAACGCGATGATGGCCAGCCCGAAGACCACGAGCACCAGTCGTCTGTCCTGCATTCGCACGCTGCGACGCACGCTGACGAAGATCACCGTGATGATCGCGACGTCCGACACGGCAGACGCAGCGCCCACCCATGTCGCCAGGAGCGATTCCTGGTTCAGGTATGCCTGGGGCAGCGAAAGGGCGACGCTGATGAAGGTCAGGGACAAAGCCACCATCGCCAGGTCGAGCGCGGCGCGCCGTCGAGTCGCGAACTGATTGGGGATGGCGGGGAAGGCAAGCAGGCCTGCGATCGCGAACGGCACCGCAGCGATGAACCCGAAGTCCGCGATCGACGGGAAAGGCGGCGCTGCGCCGGCCACCACCGTCTCGGCGGCTTCGCCGACCTCCGCGGCGAACGCGGCGCAGGCCGATGCTGCGAGCAGCCCCCACGCCCAGCTGGTTCGGCCGGCCGAGCGCCGCGCCGCGAGCCCGCAGCTGACAAGCGCTGCGAGACCGAACAGCGTCTGTCCGGTGTTTCGGACCAGGTTCATCGTGCCCTCGCCGCCAGGCTGCGCCGCAAGGACAAAGGTGATCGCCGCCAGAGAGGCGACAGCCGTGAGCGCGGCCAGGACGAATCGCCGCATCATCGTGGGACGGGCCGGAAGAGCCAGTCGTCGACGACGACCAGAGAGGGGGTCATCACCTTGAGGCACTCCAGGGCGTCCAGAGCGCTGGTGGCGACCTCGACGGCGAATCCGGCCTCTTCCCACAACCTCCGCGCCAGGCGTCGTTTCCGTTCATCCGACACGACCAGCAACACCCACGGCGTCACCCCGCCGGCCGGTTCGTCGACCGCGTCCGGGGTGATGGCGATCACCGCCGCTCTACACCGCCATCAGGCGATCTACTTCATTCCGCAAGTGATCCAGATCCACCGGCTTGGTCAGGAAGCTGTCGATTCCGCCGGCTTCGAGCTCACTCCTGACTTCATCGGACAGATCCCCCGTCAGCGCGATGGCCTTGATCGGGTGAAGCACGTGGCGCTTGCGCAGGAACTCGAGGACCTCGACGCCGTCATACATGGGCATGTGCACGTCCAGGATCACGAGCTGGAACTCCCCGCTCGTGCCCATCTCGAGCGCGCGGTTGCCGTCGGGTGCGGTATCCACCGTGTACCCGTGGGACTCGAGGAAATAGGTGAGGAGCTCGGCGCTGGCGGGATCGTCATCGGCGACGAGGATTCGATCGTGCCCACTCACAACGCCACCACGCGGCCATCGTCTGTCGAGTCGACGAGGAACTGGGTGACCTGGAGCCCAAAGGTTCTGGTGTCGATCGGTTTGGAGATGTAGCCGGCGCATCCCGCGCTCAACGCCATCTCGCGATCACCGGTCATTGCGTGCGCCGTGAGAGCGACGATCGGGATGGCCGAGGTCATGGGGTCGGCCTTGAGCCGGCGCGTCAGGGAAAGCCCGTCCTCGCCGGGCAGCTGGACGTCCATCAGGATCAGGTCGGGTGGATATTCCCTGAGGCGTTCGAGCGCCTCAGACGCGGAGTCCGCAAGCTCCACGCGGTAACCCTCCAGCTCGAGCACCGCGCGGACCAGCATCTGGTTGGCTTCGTTGTCTTCGACGACCAGGATCAAGCTCTTGTCTTTCACGTCATCCCGTTGCGGTGCGCGACGACCCGCTTGAGCAGGCCGACGATGTCTGTTGTCGCCACCGACCCGTGGCTCAGGATCTGCGAGACCCGTCCGTTGAGAAGGCGCTTATCGGCCTCAGTCAGGTTGGTCGCGGTGAGGACCATGATCGGCGTGTCGCGGGTGGCTGCGTCCGCGCGCAGGGCTTCCACGACATCGAACCCGGTCACCTCCGGCATCATCAGATCGAGAAGCACGAGATCCGGCTTCACCGTCTTCGCCAGCTCGATCGCTTCGCGGCCGCCAGAGGCGGGGACGACCGTGAAGCCCGCCGGTTCCAGCGCCCGAGTGAGCATGGAACGGTTGGCGGCCTCGTCGTCGACCACGAGCACGCGGAGCTCGTCCATGCCGGAGGCGCGGTTCAGGTTGAACCGGTTGAGCCGCGAAACGAGCTCGGTCACGTCGATCGGTTTGACCAGATAGTCGATCGCGCCCAGCGCAAGCCCAAGCTCCGGGTTGTCCACCACGCTGACCACCACGATCGGTATCCGGCTCGTCTTCTCATCGCTCTTGAGGCGGGTGATCACCTCCCAGCCGTCGACCTCGGGCAGGATGATGTCGAGCGTGATGGCGGCCGGCTGCAGCTCCCTCGCACGGGCGAGCGCTTCCTTGCCGGTACGCGCCAGCTCGGTCCGGTAGCCCGCGCCGACCAGCTGGCGGATGAGAAGTTCGGCCGCGGCGGGGTCGTCCTCCACCACCAGGATCAGGGGCCCGGGGCCATGGCCGTTCTTGACGGGGACGGGAACGGGTTTGACGGCGGGCGGCACGCTTGCGCGGAGGGGGAGGCTCAGCGTGAACACGCTGCCCTTGTTGAGGCGGCTCGTCACGCGGATGTCGCCGCCGTGGAGCATCGCGAACCGCCTGGTCAGCGCGAGCCCAAGGCCGGTGCCCTCGTGCTTGCGGCCAGGTCCGTGGTCCAGCTGATGAAACTCCTGGAAGATCGTGTGCTGGTCTGCGTCGGCGATGCCGATCCCTGTGTCCGCGACCGAGATCTCGATCGTGTCCTTCATTCGCAGCGTGCTGATCGCGACGGTGCCGCCCTCCGGCGTGAACTTGATGGCGTTGGAGACCAGGTTGAGCAGCATCTGCTTCACCTTGCCGGCGTCGGCGAGCACCTCGCCAGCCTCGGCGGCCGCTGTTTTCAGAGTGATGCTCTTCTTGGCTGCCAGGGGCTCGACGGTCTTGATGACCTGCTCAACGGATTCTGCGACCGAGATCATGTTCAGCCGCAGCTCCATCTGGCCCGCCTCGACCTTGGAGAGGTCGAGGATGTCGTTGATCAAGCCGAGCAGGTGCTTGCCGCTGGTGAGGATCTGGCCTACGAATCGCTTGCGCGTGGCCTCGTCGAACTGACCTTCGCGTGCATCGGTCAGCAGCTCGGAGAACCCAATGATCGAGTTGAGCGGCGTGCGCAGCTCGTGGCTCATGTTGGCGAGAAAGACGCTCTTGTGCTTGTTGGCCTCGATGAGCGCGGCATTGCTCTCTACGAGCTCCTGGATCAGGTGCCGGCGATCGAGGGCCGTCACGAAAGCGCTCATGAGCTGCTGCATGCGAGTCGTCTCCTCGCCCCCGAATGCAGGAGTGAAGGGACCGGCCAGGACGACGAGGTTGGCCGAGGCGGTCAAACCCTTCACCGGGACGGACAGCAGGTTGCGGTCCACGCCGTCAAGCCGGATTCTGCTGATGCCTTCCGCAAACTGGGCGGCCTGCGGGCCGATCACAGCAACGTGCCCAGAGTCGAGCCCGCGCGTCGCGATCGGCTTGCCGGAAGCGTCGGACAAGATCGCCGACGCGCCGCCGACCAGTCGCGTCGCCCACTCCACGGCGCGATTCGCCAGCGCGTCGCCGTCCTCGCTGATGAGAAGCTCCTCCATGAATCCGCGCAGGCCTTCTTCCTCCCCCGCGCGCCACTGACGGCGGAGCCATGAGGGCGGCGAGAAGCTGGCGTAGAGAAGCGGCACGATGGCCAGAACCAGGAGCTCGACGACGATCTGCACCAGTGGCTGGGCGGCGAGCGAAGCGGTCGCGATCGCGAGGAGCAGGATGGCGACCAGTCCGCCGAAGCCCAGGCTGAGAGAGCGCAGCCGCCAGGCCTGCACAGCCGGAAGGTCACGAGCCACGAGCCAGAAGCGGACGATCGGCTCGCCGACGCATGCGCTCCAGATGAGGATGAGGACGACGGCGATGGCAAACAGCTCCGCCTTGGTCGCAGGCACCGCCTGCGCGGCGATGAGAAGGACGCTGGCAGCCGTTAGGGCGACGGCCGCCACGACATGCCAGCGCCGAGGGAGGGGGATTAGAGAGTTTCGATAGAGGAGAAGCGCGTACGCCGAGCCCATGAACCCGAGCAGGTTGGCGTCGCCGAGCAGCGGGATGGTGAAGGGGAGGTGCGCCTGGAGGCGTCCGATCCCAGAAACGGCGGAGAGCAGCACGATCGCGAGAGCGAGGAATCCCAGCGATGGCTCGCGGCGTCTGAGCCAGCTGATCCCGGTCACCACGCCCAGGCCGACGAATGCGATGGCGACCGTGTCTTGCAGGTAGGGGACCAGCTCTTTCACAAGCCCACCTCAGGCGGCACCCATCCTGGTGACCGCGCCGAAGTCGCTGATGAACACGTCGACGACCTCCGGGTCCCACTGCCGCCTGGCGCCGGCACGGAGGGTCGCCATCGCCTCCTCCGGCGTCTTGCGGGAACGGTAGGGACGGTCCGTGACAAGTGCGTCGAACGCGTCGCACACGGCGACGATTCGGGCCAGGCGCGGTATGTCGGTGCCGGCGAGGCGGTCTGGATAACCCGTCCCGTCGTAGTGCTCGTGGTGGTGGCGGATGATCGGCAGCAGCGCGGCGCCGGACCGCAGCGGAGCCACGATGTTCTCGCCGATGGCCGGATGCATGCGCATCGTAGTCAGCTCGCGGGCGTCGAGCGGCCCTGGCTTGAGCAGGATCGCGTCGGGGATCCCGATCTTGCCGATGTCGTGGATCAGTCCGCCGCGGTAGAGCGCGTCCTGGTCGGCAGCCGGCAGGCCGAGACCCGCGCCGATCCGCCGGGCGGACTCCGCCACCCGCTCCGTGTGAGCTTCCGTGTAGGGATCCTTGGCTTCGACCGCCGCCGCGAGCGCGAAGATCACGTGCTCCGCGCTGTCGAGCGAGTCGTATACACCCTTCAACCGCAGCGCCGAGCGCACGCGGGCAACAAGCTCGACGCGGTCGACCGGTTTGGTCATGTAGTCGTCCGCGCCTGCCTCGAGGGCGCGGATCCGGTCGGAAGTGTGGTCGAGGGAGGTGATCATGACCACGGGCAGGAGTCTCGAGCCCGGGGTCGCCTTGATCCGACGGCAGACCTCGTAACCGTCCATGCCCGGCATCTGCACGTCGAGCAGCACCAGGTCGGGCTGACACGCCTGGATCGCCTTCAGCGCGGCAGCCCCGTCCTCAGCGGTGCGGACCTGGCACTCGACGTCGGCGAGACACGCCTCGATGAGGTCGCGGTTCGCCGCCCCGTCGTCCACCACGAGCACGGTGGGTATCCGGTCAGGCCGGACAACGCGTCGTGTCGGCAGCAGCGCGGAAATGTCATCGCCGCGCCGGCTCGGCCACGCCGCCGGTTTGAGCGCGGCGACAAACGCGGCGGCGGACTGGTAGCGGTCTTCCGGGCGCTTGGCCAGCGCCTTGCGCAGTACATCCTCGACGTGCGCGGAGAGCTCGCCCCTCAGCTCTCGCGTGGCCGGCATCGGCTTGGTCACGTGCGAAAGCAGGGTCGCGGCCGGCGTGTCGGCCTCGAAGGGCACACGCCCGGTCAGCATCTCGTAGGCCACGATCGCGAGCGAGTAGACGTCGGATGCCGCGCCCAGCGGCTCGTCTGCCGCCTGCTCGGGCGACATGTACTCGGGCGTTCCCATGACGGTGCCGGAGCCGGTCAGCCTCCGCATCGAGCCGGCCATCTTGGCGAGGCCGAAGTCGGCGAGCACCGGCGTGCCGTCCTTGTGGATCAGGATGTTGGAAGGCTTGATGTCGCGGTGGAGGATGCCGTGCGCGTGCGCATGGTCGAGCGCTCCGGCCAGCTGCTCGAGCAGCTGGACCACCTCCTGGAGCTCCATGGGCTTGCCCACGCGATCGGCCAGGGTGCCACCATCGACGAGCTCGAAGACCAGGAAGGCGAGGCCGCCCTCGTACCCGAAGTCGAAGATCTCGAGGATGTTGGGGTGCTTGAGCCGCGCCACCGATCGGGCTTCCTGCTGGAACCGCTCGCGGTACTCCGGTTCGTCGGCGAAAAAGTCGGGGAGGACCTTGATTGCGACGTAGCGGTCGAGCGCGGGGTGGTACGCCCGGTACACGGTCGCCATGCCGCCGCGGCCGATGCGCTCCATGACCCGGTAGGGCCCAAGCGTCATCCCTTCTGCCGTGTTCATGAGACCAGGCCCAGGAGAACCAGGGTGGCCACCACGGCTGGGAGGGCGATCAGGGCAAGGGACATTCCCAGCACGCCGAGGGCCATGACCTGACGGCTCGTCCAGCCGTCAGCCGCCCTGCGGTCTGGGGCCCCTACCCAAGTGGTGACCAGGTCCATATAAAGCAACCACGCTCCCTTGGGAGTGAGCGTAAGAAGCTATTGCTTAGCGGTTCACTCTCCGAAGGGCCAATTCACTACCCAGGTGGGTAGTTCTGTTAACCCAACCTGATTAAAGCCACCCTTCCTTGGCCGCGACATGCGCGAGCTCGGTGCGGTTGGCCGCCCCGGTCTTCTGAAAGATCTGGCGCATGTGGAACTTGATCGTGTTCTGGCTGAGATGCACCCTGGCCGCGATGTCGCGGTTGGTCATGCCCTCGACCGCCAGGCGCATGATCTCGGTCTCGATCCGGCTGATCTCGGGCGAGCTCCGGGTGGGCCTGGCGGCCTGCCCAGGCAACCGGCCATGGCGGAGCCGTTCTTGCATGGTCGCGCTGTCGATAGCCACGGCAGCGACGCTGCCCAGGGCATCCAGGAACGAGAGCCATTCCTGGTCCGGGTTCAGGGGCGAGCGGTGAAAGACCTCGAGCGCGCCGAGCAGCCTGCCGCGGCTGATCAGCGGCACTGCCCCGTAGGCCTTGAACCCTTCCCGGGCGAAAAGCGACCGCCGCCGGAACTGGGAGAAGGCGCTCAGGGCCGTGACGGTCTCGATCCGCCTTCCCGTCACGGATCGACCGGGGACTCCGTCGTCGGCCGGCAAACGGTAGTCGGGCACCGCGGTGGCGAGGAAGCCGGTGCTGGCCGAAAGCGCGAGCGTGTTGTCGCTTTCCTCGAGGAGGAGTACGTCCGCCGCGTCCACCTTGAGTTGAGAGGTGACATGGTCGAGGATGACCTTGAGCGTCAGCCTCAGGTCCGGGCTGGCGCTGATCGCCAGGCTCACGCTCTGCAGCGCAGCCAACCGCTCGAGGCGGTTGACCGCGTCCGAATACAGCTGGGCGTTCTCCACGGCGAGCCCGGTTCGATCGGCGATCGCCTGCATCCAGAGCGTGTCCTTTTCGGTCAGGGGGTTGGAGCCCCGCCGCTCGAACAGACCGAGGGTGCCGATCGTGGCGCCGCGAGCCCGCATCGGCACGACGACGATTCCCAGACGGATCTCCGGCGGCTGCCATGGATGCTCGGTGATGTAGGCGCGGACAGAGTCGTTCAGGTAGGCCATCAGGTCTTCAACCGTGATGTCAGGGATCAGCAGGGGCTGGCCCGATTCGATGACGCGGGACGAGATCGGTGTGCCGTCCATGGCTCCGGCGAGCCTCATCGATTCGATGTAGTCGGTGACGTAGCCAGTGTCCTCGTCGTCTTGGTTCGTGACAACGATCTGCATGTCGGCCGGATCCTTGCCCATCACGGACGCGACCCAGATACCTGGCCTCAACTTGCTCAGCGCTCTCGTCACCGTGGTCAGGATCGCCTTGGGCTCCAGTCGGGCCTGGGCGAGGCGGTCGGTCACCTGGTCGACGATGTGGTCGCCCGCCGAGCGGCTCGTCACCCTGCTGCGGGAGATGAGATGCGTGACGTCGGAGAGCGTCGCCACGACCTCATCGCCGGCCTCGTTGGGCACGGCATCGACCTGCATCCACACGTCGGCGCCGCCCGGCCGCAGCGCCCGGACGAGCACGCCTCGAACCGGTTGCTGCGTGCGGAGCGCCGCGACCACCGGATGCACGGTGATCGGGCCCTCGACCGACTCGACCACCAGCCAGCCCGAATCCTCGGCGCTGGCCCCGACGAGGTCCTTGGGGCTCAGTCCGAGCAGGGAACAGGCGTGCGCGTTGGCCTCGACCACGCGTCCGTCGCCGTCGTACACGACGATCGGAACCGGGACTTCGTTAAGTCTCCAGTTTGCGGCCAAGATGGCGGCATTATCTCGCCGAAGCCCGAAGCTTCATTACGTTTAGGCTCAGAATCGGGTCGCCATGGTGACTGCGGAGGCCGAGGCCACGGCCGCGGGCTGGGTCTGCGAGGTGGGCGTCGACCACGCCGGCGAGCGCACCAGGCACACGGTGAAGGTGTCTGCGGCGGAGCTCGCCCGCTGGGGGCGCGGCGACCGGCTGCAGGACGTCGAAGAGCTGGTCCGGCGCAGCTTCGACTTCCTCCTGCGGCGGGAGCCGCCGACCTCGATCCTGCGCAGCTTCGAGCTCTCGGCGATCCAGCGCTACTTCCCGGAGTACGACCGGGAGATCAGGTAGCGGGGTATTCGAGGCTGGGTCCCCACGTCTTCCCACGACCCTCGGGCGTGCGGTCGAGGATGCTCCACAGCGGCCACATGAAGTCGACGTGGCGCTTGTCCTGGCCGTGCTCGGCGTCCGCGAACCACAGCTCGCTGGACCAGAAGTGGCGGATCTTCTTGCCGCGCCTTGTGAAGACGTGGGCCAGCGGCCATTGCTGGCCCGTCTCATCCTCGGCCAGGTAATCGCGATTGAATGTGTTGCCGGCCGAGGACAGGAGCAAGGTGTGGTCCCATCCACGCCAGCGCGCATGCTCGCGGAACCGAGCGATGGGCGCCTTGGCGACAACCGCGAAATTGATCCGCTGGACGATGTGGGGGGAAGCGCCGTCGACCGCGTCGATGATCGAGGTGCACGACGGGCACGGCGTCATGGAGCCGACCCTCTCGGGAAACATGAAGTTGTAGAGGAAGAGCGTGGGCTTGCCTGGCGCGAACAGCTCCGACAGACGCACCTCCTTGACCTCTCCGTCGCCAGGCGGAGATGCCTCGAAGACATAGTCCGTCTTCACCTCACCGCCGGCCGGCAGCCCGCGACGCTGCTCGGCCACCGCGGCGATTTGCCGGCGGAGCTTCACTTCCGCGCGCAGAAGGTTGTTGCGTGCGCGCCGGTACTCGGTGCTCTCACCCGGAAATTTCGTCGTGTCGGTTCTTCGGACCATCGAAGCAGATTATTCAACGTCCTGCAGATGCTGCGCCGTGGGCTGGATAATCCCGTGCGCCATGAGCGGAAGAGTCGAGCACATCCACATCGCCGAGACCGCGGGGGCGCCGACGCACTCGCTCGCGTCGGTCGAGGCAGTCGCCGGGGTCGGGCTGATGGGCGACCGCTACGCGAGGCGTGATGGATTCTGGAAAGACAGCACTGAAGAGAGCCGCGATGTGACCCTGATCGAGGCCGAGGAGATCGAGCGCCTCGCGAGCCAATCCGGAATCGAGCTCGCTCCGGGCCAGTCGCGCCGCAACCTGACCACTCGCGGCGTCAGGCTCAACGACCTGGTGGGCAAGGAGTTCTGGATCGGCGGCGTCCTGGCGCGGGCCACCGAGCTTTGTGAGCCGTGCACGCACCTGGTCGCGCTGACGGGCAAGGCCGTCGTCAAGCCGCTGGCACACAGCGGCGGCCTGCGCGCAGACCTCCTTTCCAGCGGACGGATCAACGTGGGCGACCCGATCCACGTCAAGGAGCAGGCCCCGAGGTAGGCTTCAAACTGCCGTCACATTGAGGGCCTAGTTTCGCGACCTAGGATGGATACGAGCATGACTGAGCCGATCCTCGTCGTGGACGACGACCCCAAGATCGTTTCTCTCGTCAAGACCTACCTCGAGCGCGAGGGCTTTCGCGTCATCACCGCGGCGAACGGCCAGGCTGCGCTGAAGGCGTTCGGCGAGTTTCACCCCGGCCTCATCGTGCTCGACATCATGCTGCCCGAGCTCGACGGGCTTGCCCTGATGCGAATCCTGCGTGAGCGGTCGAGCGTGCCCATCGTCATGCTTTCCGCCCGCGCCCAGGTCGCGGACCGCGTGTTCGGCATCCACGAGGGGGCCGACGACTATCTCGCCAAGCCGTTTTCGCCGGCCGAGCTCGTGGTTCGAGTCAAGGCCGTCCTCCGTCGCGGCAAGGAGCTGAACGGATCGGCGAAGGGCCATGGCGTGATCGAACATGGGGACCTCGTGATCGACCTCGACCGCGTCGAGGTGCGGCGCGAAGGCCAGGCTGTGCCACTGACGCCTGCCGAGTTTCGCCTGCTCGTCGCGCTCGTCCAGGCACACGGCCGGGTACTCACGAGGCAGGCCCTGCTCGACTCGCTTTATGGCCCGCTGCAGGGAGATGCGCTCGAGCGCACGGTCGACGTGCACATCGGGAGGTTGCGCGACAAGCTGGGCGAAGAGGTCGGCACGCCGCGCTACATCATCACCGTGCGCGGCCTTGGTTACCGCGCGGTGGCGTAGCGGGTGAAGCGGCTCCGCAGCCTCGCGACCGGGATCACGCTTGTTTCGATCGCGGTCGCGTTCATCGCCATCGCGATAATCGTCGTGGGCGTGCTCGTGGTGGCGCAGTCCACCTTCGACCGCCTGATGGTCCAGGCCGGGGCGTCTGCGGCCGAAGCGCACGCGATGTTCGACCAGAGCGTCGAGACGATCTTCGTGGTCGCCGTCCTCATCGCGGTCATGATCAGCGTCGGCCTCGCCGTGATCCTCGCCGCGCGGCTCGCGATGCCCCTCCGCCACATGGCGCGAGCCGCGGAGCGCATCGCCGCAGGCGACTACGAAGCCCGGGTGCCGCAGGCTGGTCCGGATGAGCTCGCGTCTCTAGCCGCTTCCTTCAACCAGATGGCGGCCAGCCTTGCCGAGCACGAGCGGGAGCGGAGTGATTTCATCGTCAACGCCGCGCACGAGCTCCGTACTCCACTGACGAATCTCCAGGGCTACCTGGAGGCCCTTCGCGATGGCGTGATCGCCCCGACTCCGGAGCAGTTCGGCTCGCTCCACGAAGAGGCGCAGCGTCTCGTCCGGCTGTCACGCTCGCTCGACGCACTCGCCGACAACGGCCGGGGCGACCAGGTCGCCGCATGCGAGGACATCGACCTGCCGCAGGCCGTCCGGTCGGCGTTGGAAGTGGCGCGCCCTGCGTTCGAGGCGAAGGAGATAGATGTGGACGTGAGCGTTCCGGAAGGTCTGGTCGCCCGGGCCGAGCCGGATGGCCTCACCCAGGTCCTGGCCAACCTGCTGCAGAACGCCTCGCGTTACACGCCGCGCGGCGGCCACGCGTCGATCGCCGCCGACGGAAACCGCACGCGGGTGCTCGTATCGATCACGAACACCGGCGACGGAATTCCCGCGGACGACCTGCCCCATGTTTTCGACCGCTTCTACCGCGTCGAGAAATCGCGCGACGCAGCGCGAGGCGGCGCAGGCATCGGGCTGGCCATCGTCAAACAGCTCGTGGAGGCATATGGCGGCCGGGTCGGTGCGGATTCCAACGGCCACCTCACGCGTTTCTGGTTCAGCCTGCCCGCCGCGTAGCTGTTTCGTCCTTTGTGTGGGACGTGTAACGGCGCGTCACCGTCCCTCAACACCCAACGGTCAGCCTCTCCAGCGAATCGCAATTTCGCGTAGGAGGCGGGTGTATGAAAAGTCGGATTCGTCTGGTCGGTTTGCTGTTTGCGGTGGCGACCGCGGCGATTGCCGCGGCGGTTCCCGCGCAGGCCGCAAAGGGGTCGGAGGACTCCTCGGGCCAAGCGGTGTTCGTACAGACCAACGACTCGGCCGGAAACTCCATCGCCGCGTATCACCGCAACGCGGACGGCACGCTGACGTTCAAGGCGAGCTATCCGACCGGCGGCCGTGGCGGCCGGGCCGCAGGTGCGGGGTCTGATCCCCTGGCGTCGCAGGGGTCGCTCACGCTCATCCCTGAGTCCCTGCTGCTGCTGGCGGTCAACGCCGGGAGCAGCTCCATCTCGGTGTTCCACGTCAGCGGCGACAGACTCGAGCTGGCACAGGTGCTGCCGTCAGGCGGGCCGTTCCCCACCAGCTTCGCGGTGAACGACGACCTGGTCTACGTCCTCGACGCGGGCGGCCAGGGCTTTGTCTCCGGTTACCGGATCGCGGGCCGCGGGCTGCACCCGATCGAGGGCTCGACCCGCACGCTGGGGCTCGCCAACGCCGACGTACCGTTCTTCCTCAGCGCCCCTGCCGAGGCCGGGTTCACGCCGGACGGCGGGCACCTGATCGTGACGACCAAGACGCACAACACCGTCGACGTCTTCTTGGCCGGTCCGGACGGACGGTTGTCGGCGGCGCCGGTCGAAAACCCGGCCGCGCCGGTCCCGTTCGCATTCGACTTCGACCACGCGGGCCGGATGGTCCTGAACTTCGCCGGCACCAGCTCCCTGCAGACCTTCACGGTCAACGCGGACAACACGATCACCCCGGTGAGCGCTGCGGTATCGGATACCAGGGTCGCTCTGTGCTGGGTGATTTCGGCTCGAGGCTACGAATACACAGGCAACACGGGCAGCGGCGACGTGAGCCAGCTTCGCGTGATGAGCGACGGGAGCGTGGTCCTGGTGAACCCGGTAGCGGCCTCCGGCATCCCGGGCGCGACCGACCTGGCCGCGAGCGGGCAGTTCCTCTACGCGCAGAGCGGGGCATCGGGCGCGGTACACGTCTTCAGCATCGGCGCAGGCGGTGCGCTGACACCGATCCAGGTTGTCACCGTCCCCGACGGAGGCAGCCAGGAGGGCATCGCAGCCGCCTGATCCTGGCCCCCCGCGCGAAGGGCCGCCGGCGTGGCGGCCCTTCAGCACACCCTTCCTTATCTATATGTGCGGTTGGCGCTAATCTGCCCTCGTGGCGGGCATGTTCACCGGTTGGAAGGGAGATTTCAGAGGCTTCTTTCTCGGCCTGCGGGCGAACAACAACAAGGCCTACTTCGAAGCCCACCGCCGCCAGTACGAAGACGAGGTCAAGGGCCCGATGCTGGCGCTGCTGGCCGACCTCGAGGCTGAGTTCGGTCCGCCCCATCGGGTGTCACGGCCCAATCGCGACATCCGCTTCTCGGCCGACAAGTCGCCGTACAAGCTGAACATCTACGCGGACCTCGACCGAGGGGGATATGTTGCGCTGGACGCCGAGGGGCTGGTCGCCGCGGGCGGCCGGTACATGGTCGACGACGGCCAGCTCAAAAGACTGCGCGAGGCCGTCGCGGCTGACCGTTCGGGCGAGGCGCTGGTGGCGATCGTCGCCGCGCTGCGCAAGAAGGGCTACGACGTGGAGGGACAGGAGCTCAAGCGCGTGCCGCCGCCTTACCCGCAGGACCATCCCCGAGCCGACCTGCTCCGCCACAAGCGGCTGATCTACTGGAAGCGCTGGCCGGTCGAGCCGTGGATCGCGACTGGCAAGGCCCGCGAACGGGTCGCCCAGGCGTGGCGCGACGGGGCGGAGCTCGACGCCTGGTGTGCTCGTTACATGGACAAGAAGAGCTAGCCCTGCATCTCCGCCAGCAGGCGCGCCGCCTCCCGCGCGTTGGTGGTGCCGTAGTTCGAGAAGCAGTTGTTGTAGACGACGTGTGTCTGGCGCGTCGACTTCGCGATACTGGCGATTTTCGGCGTCCAATCGGCCAGCTCGTCCTCATCGTAGAGATATCGAAATCTCTCCGCGGGAGTGATGTCCCTTTTCTCCCAGTTCTCGGCGTTGCGGCCGTGGAACCGGAAAACGGCAAGCGCCTCGCTCGTCGGCACCACGACCGGCGGCACTGAGCTCTTGAAGCCCTGTGGTTCGTCGACCGCGACGTAGGGGACCTTGTTGTCCTGCAGGAAACGCACCGTGCGCTCGGCGTTCTTCTCGTTGAACCAGCTGCCGTGGCGGAACTCCACGGCGATCGGCAGGTCGAGGCGCCGCCGCGTCTCGAGGATGAGCTCGCGCGCTTCGTTGGACGGGAACACCCATTTGGGGAACTGGACGAATACCGCGCCGAGCTTGCCCGCCTCGATCAACGGTTGCAGGGCGTCGCGGAACTGCTGGTACACGCCATCGAGCAGCTCCGCGGGCATGTCCTTGCGGTATAGGCGCTTTTTCTCTTTCAGCTCTGAAGGGAGCTCTTCCCTGATCGCTTTCGGCAGCCGCGCGAGCTCGGTCGGCTGACCGGTCATCAGTGCGTGGGCCTTGATGTCGAAGACGAAGTCCTTCGGGGTGCGCTCGACCCAGCTCTCGGCGGTGCGCTTGTTGGGCAGCGCGTAGTAGGTCGCGTCGACCTCGACCACCGGGAACTGACTCGCGTAGAAACGCAGCCGCTCCTCGGCGGTGCCTGCTCCCTTCGGATAGAAGACGCCCGGCGCAGTCATCGTAGGGTCGGTCCAGCTCGCGGTCCCGAACCTCACCTCGCCCCGCCCCACGCGAATCGGCGAGTGCGACGCGTCGCCGGCCTCCTCGGCTCTGCGGCGTGCCGGCTCCGCTCCCGGGTCGTGTGGATCGGTCCTGGGCATCGAGGATCAGCCTAGGCGAGCCATTCCGTGACGAAGGCGGGGGAGAGGTGGATGTCGATCTGCCGCAGCCGCTGCCAGCCCGAGTTGACAAATGCGTGGGGCTGGCCCGCCTCGACCACCGCCATCTCTCCCGCCTTCACGACGCGCTTGGACTCGCCGTCGTCAAAGGTGGCGACCCCTTCGACCACGATGAGGATCTCGACGTACGGATGCCGGTGCCGGCGCGGCCCCTCTTCCGGACCCGCGTCCACGAAGATCACGCATGCCCCGACTCCACCGTGCTGCTCGCCGACGAAGTCGCGTGAGATGACGTCATGGGGCAGGTCCTCAGAACGAAAGAACTGGATTGCCACGGACGGCGATGTTAGAGGCTACGCGACCCTCTCCACCAGATCGCCGGGGGTCACCAGCTTCGCCACCGCGAAGAGTATCTCCGTCGCAAGAGCCTCGGCCTCGTCTCGCGCAAGGCCGTTCGCCGAACGTCCTTCGAAAACGAGCCGCACCGGTTCCTGGTTCGTGCGGTTGGAGATGGCGCGAACGACGCCGCCCAACTCGGGTCCAGGGCTGCGCTCGTCTTGCAGAGTCACGGCCACTATCACTGCGCGCGCGCCGGTGATCGGGGTCCCGATCGTGAGTCGCCTTCCCCCGCCGAGCTCGACGATGCCCCCGCGGTGCTGCGTGAACCACTGGTACACCCGCGAGAGGTCACCGGCCCCGTCGGCCTCGATTCGTATCGCGCTCATATCGTCACCAAATCCATGGACCACCGCATCCGCCGCGAAACGTATTGAGGAACCGAATCTGCCCAGCCTTTATTCGTGGCGGAGCAGCGGCTCGACGTCACAGACGCCAGCATCGATGCCTTGCACGACGAGCTCGAGGAAAAATTCGGGGCGGTGAACGCGGTCGTCAACAACGCCGCGGTGCTCTACGACACGTGGCAGAAAGCATCTGACGCCGACCTCGACGTCGTGCGGGAAGCGCTCGACACGAATCTCTTCGGGGCATGGCGGATGTGCACTGCGTTCATCCCCCTGCTTCGCAAGAGCAGGCATGGCCGCATCGTCAACGTTTCGTCGGAGGCGGGCTCGCTGGCCGGCATGGGCGGCGGCACGCCGGCGTATGCGATCAGCAAGGTTGCTCTCAACGCATTGACGTTGATGCTGGCGGCCGAGTTGCGTCGTTCCCGCATCCTGGTCAACGCGGTCTCGCCGGGATGGGTCGCCACGCACATGGGCGGTGCCGGCGGTCGCGCCGTCCGGGAGGGCGCGGCGTCCGTGGTGTGGGCGGTGGAGCTGCCCGACGACGGGCCCACCGGGGGCTTCTTTCGCGACGGCCTGCCCGTGCCGTGGTAGGCCGCCCTTCAGGGTGCCCGTCCGGACAGCATCTCCTCCAGCCGGGTAACGAACGTCGCCTGGGCAGGGAGGATTCTGCGGCGCGCCTCGTCGAGGCCAAACCACGCGGCCCTGTCGACCTCGGGAAACTCCTGCAACTTGCCTGATTGCGGTGGCCATTCGATGACGAACGACACGCTGGTGATGCGCCCGACGTCGAGGTCGCCCCACACCGCCCACGCGTGCACCACCTTGCCGCCGGCCTGGCGGACAGTTCCCAGCGGGATCACTTCGCCATCGGGTGGGGGCTGGCCAAGCTCCTCCTGGAACTCCCGCCGCGCAACGTCAAGCCGAGCCGCGCCGGGGTCGATCTCGCCCTTGGGGATGGACCAGGCCCCGTCGTCTCGCCGCTTCCAGAACGGGCCGCCCGGATGGACCAGCAGCACCTCGATTTTGCCCTCGCGCCGCCTGTAGACGAGCAGCCCGGCGCTCTCCGCCGTCATGCCTGAGGCGAACCCGAAATTCGACGCTCACCGCCCCTCTCGGTTTCTCGACCGTCACCGCGACCGGCGTCGACGCATCGGGCGCCGTGCTCGTGCAGACCGCCTGGTTGGTGCTGACCGGCTAGCACGCTCAGAGCGGCAGGCCGGCCTCGAGGTGGGCCATCGCTCTGTCGGCGAGCTCGATCAGGTCGGCTTTCGGATCAGCTGCGGCGGTGATGATCGCGGACATCATCACCCCGAGCAGCGCGCCCGCAAAGTTGCGCAGCGCGAAATCCGTCGGCGGACGTCCGGCGCGGCTTGCTATTAGCTCAGCGATCTCGTCGACCAGGTCCGCGAACTGGGTGAGCATCGCTGCACGCAGCTCCGGCGTCGATGACATAAGGCCTATGCGCTGCCGCATGACAGTGTCCTGCTCTGGGGTAAGGTGCTTGAACACCGCGGTCATCGCATTGCGAAGCGCGCGGATCGGCTTCGTGCTTTTCGGCTGTGCGTTGAAGGCGGCGAGGATGAGCGGGTCGAGCTCGTCCTGAAACACCACGTCTTCCTTGCTCCGGAAGTAGTTGAAAAAGGTGCTCGGTGAGATCTCGGCCGCCTCGGCGATGTCCTCGATCGTTGTCGCATCAAAGCCGCGTTCCAGGAAGAGGCGCATCGCCTCCCTCTGGATCGCGGCGCGAGTTTTGAGCTTCTTGCGCTCGCGTAAGCCGACACCCACGTCAGGCGACCTCCTCGGCCGTGGTGCTCTCGGCGCGAATCGCGGGCGCCGTTCGTCCCGGCAGGAAGATCAGTGCGAGCACCATCGCGAAAGCCGCCGTGCACGCGGAAACCAGGAGTGCGGCGTCCATCCCCTGCACGAAAGCTTGACGGACCGATGCGAGGAGCGTTGCCGAATGCAGCTTGTCTGCCACGGCGATCCCCGCGAAGAGGCTCCGCCGGACCGCGTCCGCCAGTGTGGGAGGTAGTCCGGCCAGCGTCAGCTGTGACCGGTAGACCGTCACCAGCACGCTGCCGAGGATCGCGGACCCAAACGGGGCGCCGACCTTCTGCATCGCCTGGATCAGCGCCGACGCAACTCCGCTTTGCTCGCTGGGCACAGTCTTCAGGGCGGCCGACGCCGCGGTGGCGAATCCGATCCCCATCCCCAAGCCGACCACGGCCATCCATGCTGCGACGAACCACGCGCTCGAGTCGACGGCAGTGGTCGCGCCGACGAGCAGGCCCGCGGTCGTGATGGCAAACCCCGAGGTCACGGTGAGCTTGGTCCCGACGCGCGCCGCGATTCGATCCGCCGGCACCGCCCCGATGATCAGGCCCACGATGATCGGCAGGAGGCGGACACCCGAAGCCTGAGGATCAAGGCCGACCACTCCCTGCGAGTACTGCGGAATTGTGAATATGAGCCCGATCAGCGCGAGTCCGCCAAGTGCCGCCAGGATGACACCCCACGTAAAGCCCCGTGACTCGAAGAGGCCCAGGTCGATGAGCGGGCGGCCGCCGGGCCGTCGCGTCAGATATCGCTCCCAGCCGAAAAAGGCGACCAGCGCCAGCAGTCCGACTCCCAGGATTGCCAGCGATGCGGGATCGGTCCACCCGTTCCGCCCGAGCTCAATCAACCCGTAGGTCACTCCCGCCAGCCCGCCGCTCGCGAGCAGCATGCCGAACGGATCGATGGCGGGTCGATCGGCGGCCCGGGACTCCGGCACCAGCGCCAGCACGGCTGCCAGGCCGAGGGCCGCGACGGGGACGTTCATCAGAAAGATCCAGCCCCACCAGAAGTTGGTCAGCAGCCAGCCGCCGAAGATCGGCCCGATGGGGAGGGCCAGGAAGTTCGCCGCCGCCCAGATGCCAACCGCGCGAGGCCGCTCCTCCGCGGAGAACAGCACCGTCATCACCGACAGCGCCATCACCACGATCGCCGCGCCGGTGACTCCCAGGACCAGGCGGCCGGCGATGAACTCGCCAGGGTTGACCGAGTAGGCGCAGGAGACGGAGCCGGCGGCGAACAGAACCAGGGCGCCCAGGAGTATTCGCTTGCGTCCGAATCGATCGCCGAGGACCCCGGCCGGGAGCATCCCCGCGGCCAGCGTCAACGCGTATCCCGACGAGAACCACTGGAGGTCCGACTCGGACGCCTTGAGCGAGACCGCCAGTGTGGGCAGCGCCACGCTGAGCACTGTCACGTCCAACCCGACCGCGAGCACTCCGAGTGTGATCGCCGCCAGCGCCCACCATCTCCGACCACCAATCGAGTTCATTTCCCCACCTCCTCCAGCTTTTGAGTTGATCTTATATTAGAATTGCTCTAAAAATCAATAGACTCTAAAAAGATCCCTGTAGTGGGCTGCGCAAGACGCGCGCCGGCGCTGCATGATGTGGGGCAAAGCTATCCGCGAAGAGGAGGGCTCCTGAATGGGCGAAGAGGGCGCCTACGCGCTTTTCTGCGCCACGGTCGACGCTGCGTCGGCAGTGGCCGGAGTCACTGATCCATGGCTGCTCGACAGGATCAAGCGGCCCGAGCGGGTCCACGAGGTCACGATCCCGCTTGTTCGCGATGACGGACGTCGCGAGCTCCTCGTCGGTTATCGAGTCCAGCACAGCTCGGCCCGCGGCCCGTACAAAGGCGGTATCCGCTACCACCCCAACGTCAGCCTCGACGAGGTCAAGGCGCTCGCGGGATGGATGAGCATCAAGACCGCGGTCGTCAACATCCCCATGGGCGGCGGCAAGGGCGGCATCACGGTCGACCCTCACGAGCTCTCGCTGCGCGAGCTCGAAGCGCTCACACGCTCTTACACCGAGCGCATCTGGCGGGTGATCGGTCCCCTGGTCGACATCCCGGCCCCCGACGTCAACACCGACTCGCGGATCATGGATTGGCTCGCCGACGAGTACGGCCGGCTCTCCGGTCTTGCCGACCCCGCGGTCGTGACCGGCAAGACGGTGGAGCACGGCGGGTCGCTGGGCCGGGACAAGGCTACTGCGCGAGGCGGATTCGACGTGCTGGAGGCGGCTCTGCACGCTGCGCACGAAGACCTGCGCGGCAAGCGGGTCGCCATCCAGGGCTTCGGCAACGCAGGCGCCAACGCTGCACTGCTGCTGCAAGACGCGGGAGCGATCATCGTGGCGGCCTCCGACTCGACCGCAGCGCTCATCGCGCCGGCCGGTCTCCCGGTGGGTGAGCTGGCTGCGTTCAAGGACCGCGGCGGACACTTTTGTGACCTGACGCAATTCGAGAGGAAACGAGCGGATGCTCCTCTCTACGAACAGGTCGACATCCTCATTCCGGCAGCGCTCGAGGGCCAGCTCACCGCCGAGACCGCCGAGCGGGTCAATGCGCGATGGATCGTGGAGCTGGCCAACGGGCCGACCACGCCGCAGGCCGACGCCGTGCTGGCGCGGCGAGGGGTGCACGTGCTGCCGGACATCCTGGCCAACGCAGGCGGCGTGGTCGTCAGCTACTTCGAGTGGGTGCAGGACCTGCACTCCGAGCGCTGGCTGCTCGAGGAGGTCGAGGCGCGCCTCGCGGTGGTCATGCGCCGCGCCTACGACGCCGTGACCGAGCTCGCGCAGGCGCAGGGCATCTCGATGAGGCTTGCGGCCTACGCCGTTGCGCTGCAGCGGATCGCGGCGGCCATCAAGGAGACGGAGACCGCGCCGCGCCGGAGCATCAGCACAGTCATCCTTTAGTGGTGGACACCCGGGGTCATAAAGGAGGATCGCTGATGGAGCACGAAGGCAACAAGAAAGCCTGGGACCGCTTCGAGTCGGACATCCAGGGACTCGCCGGCGAGCTGAAGCGCCATTACCGCAGCGCCGGCCACGAGCAGAACGCGGCCGAGCTGAACCGGTCGCTCGACCAGCTTCGCCAGGCGGCTGATGCCGTGTTCAGGTCGCTCGAGACAGCGACTCGCGACCCGGAGGTGCGCACCAGGACGAAGGAGACTGCGCGTTCCTTCGGGGTGGCCATAGCGGAGACGTTTCGCGACCTCAGCGACGAGATCGAGAAGGCGGTGCGCAAGCCCGCCGAGAAGATATAGGGTCGGCCTAGGTCTTCGGCGCGGCCGGCACCGACTGCCGGAGGGTGAGCACGCGCGCGACGTCGGCCGGTGAAACGATGCCGACAAGCTCGCCGTTCTCGAACACGAGCACCCGCTGCTCGAGCCCGGCCCCGATGCGCTGGATGAGCGCTGCCAGGTCCTCGCGAGGACTCGTCACCGGGACTTCGGCGATCGGCCGCGCCACGTCGATCAGGTGCTTCGTGGCGCGATCCGCCGCCGGCAGGCGCACGAGGTCGGAAAGACGGACCACGCCGGTCAGCTTTCCAGAAGGTTCGTGGATCGGATACGTGGTGAAGTTGTGATTTGGCGCCACGGATTCGAGGAACTGCTCGACCGTGACCCAATCCGGCAGCGTGACCACCGGAGACCTCATGGCCGCGGAGACGGGGACCGAACGCAGCAGCGTCCGGACTGTGGAGCCCGCCTCCTCCGACGCGCCGGCCGAGAGCAGGCACCAGCCGAGGATCGCTATCCAGATCCCGTTCGGCGCTTGGCCTAAGAAAACCTCGACGACTCCTCCGGCGATCATCAGGTACGCAAAGACACGGCCCACCCGCACCGCGTTGTGGACGCCGCGCTGCCGGCTGCCGGATCGCCACCACAGCAAGGAGCTCAGGAGCCTTCCACCATCCAGCGGGAACGCGGGGACCAGGTTGAAAAGGCCGAGCGCGAGGTTGACCAACGCGAGCCAACCAAGCAGGGCCGACAGCAGGTCGCTTATCGACACGAGGTAAAAGAGGGCAACGGCGATGGCCGCGATCGCCAGGCTTGTCAGCGGCCCGACTCCAGCGATCAGCGCCTCCGACCCTGCTGTCGCCGGTTCGCCCTCCAGCCTCGACACGCCGCCGAAAAGCCACAGCGTGATGCCCTCGACCTTGACGCCATGGCGCCGCGCCACCAGTGCGTGGGAGAGCTCATGGGCAAGCAGGCAGACGTAGAAAAGGACGGCACCCGCCGCGGCGGCGAGCCAGTAGGTCGCAGCGGCGTGGCCCGGGGCGTCCATCGGGAGCACCGCCGTGGCAAGCGTCCAGGCCAGCAGAGCGAAGATGAAGATCAGGCTCCAGTTCGCACCGATCTCGATTCCAAACAACCGCCCGAGCCGGATGCTGGGGGTCACCTGGAGCGAGTCTACAGTTAGCCGATGCGACCAGCGGCCCGGGCCCGCGCATCCGCGTCAGATGTGAACACCGACCGGCCCGCCGTGCTCTTCGACCTGGATGGCACGCTGATCGACAGCGTCTATCAGCACGTCATCGCCTGGAGAGAGGCGCTGGAGTCAGAAGGCATTGCCCTGTCGATCTGGCGCATCCACCGCCGCATCGGAATGAGCGGCGGGCTGTTCCTGCGCGCCCTCGTGCGCGAGACCGGGCGCGAGCTGAGCGCCGCCGACGCCGATCGCCTCAAGTCACTTCATGAAGACGCCTACCGCCGCCGGATCGCGGAGGTGAGGCCGCTCCCTGGCGCCGAGGGCTTGCTTCGGCTGCTCACCGAGGCAGGTGTGCCCTGGGCGATCGCCACCAGCAGCAGCGAGTCCACTGCCAGGACCTCGCTTCGCTTGCTCGAAATTCCTCCCGGGGTCCCCGTCATCACGCGCGACCACGTGCAGTACGCGAAACCAAACCCGGACCTCTTCCTCGCCGCGGCCGATGCGCTGGGGCGGCCGATCAGCGAGAGCTTTGTCGTCGGCGACAGCGTCTGGGACCAGCTGGCCGCGCAGCGTGCTCATGCACTCGGGATCGGGGTGCTGTCTGGGGGTTACGGGCGCGAGGAACTGGAGACCGCAGGCGCCTACCGCGTGTATGACGATCCACAGGACCTTCTCGAGCACGTCGATGAGCTGGGTATCAGGACGCGCAGCTAGTCACATGAGGTGGCAGATTCGCGAGTACACAGTGAAGCCGGGCGAGATGCAGGAGTGGATCGACGAATGGCGGTCCTGGATTGTCCCGCTGCGCCGTGCGCATGGCTTTCAGGTCCTTGGCGCATGGACCGTCGACGGGACTGATCAGTTCGTCTGGATCCTCAGCTACAACGGTCCGAAGTCGTGGCAGGAGGCCGAGGCGGGCTACTACGAGTCGCCGCAGCGGAAGGCGATCGACCCCAACCCGGCGCGCCACCTCGCGCACACCCAGTCCCGGTTGATGACCTCGACCTAAGCGCCCTCGGTAAGGTTCAGCGATACCTCTATCGTCACGGCAGGCTGAACGGTCGTGAACCCGATGCTCGGGGGCGTGATCCCGAACTCGGTCATGTTGGTCGCGATCGTGCCGGCGATCTGCGTGGTGGTCCCGCTGACCCTCAGCTGCAGGCTCGCCGTGACGTCTTTGGTCACGCCGTGAATCGTGAGCTTGCCGGGGACGGTCACGGTCTCGGCCTGGCCTGTTTCGATGCCGGCCGGAAGCGTCACCGATTGAGCCATGAACACCGCGGTCGGAAACGAGCTCACGCCGAGTGCCCCCTGGACGATGCGGTCTCGGTTCGTGACGTTGTAACCCGCGACCTGGTCGACGCTGGCGAGGCTCGCCAGCTGCACGATCACCGTCGCCGACGTCATCTGGTAGGTTCCGCCGGACTGTGTGATCGAGACCTGGCCGGTGACATCGCTCGTGCGAGCCACCGCCTGGTGTGTCGAGCTCTGGCCCACGAATTGCTCGTTGACCCGGTAGCCGGCCAGCGATCCGGAGGCGATCGTCCACGTTCCGGCGCCGCCCGTGGGCGCGCTCGTGGTGGCGGTGGACGCGGTGGATGAAGGTGATGCGGCAGGCGAGGAAAGGGCGAGAGCGGGCGGCGTGGTCCGCAGGCCGGAGAAGAAGTACGCATAGGCGCCGCCGGCGCCGAGCACGGCGAGCGCCGCCACGGCGACGACCGGGATCCAGAGCTTTCGTGACATCACCCTCAATGTCTGTCAGCCGCCTTGTCCGCTCCTGTGAGCATGCTGGGAAGACGCTGAGAATCGCGGGCTAGGGCTCCTCCGCGCTGATCACTGGGTCGCTGAAGATCTCGTCCTCGTCGCTGTCGGCGAAGAGGTCTCGCACCTCCGCTCCGCTCGTCTCGAAATCGCCGATGTCATCGGTGGAGTCTTCCTCCATCAACTCGCCGGCGCTCCGCGACTCTTCCAGAAATTGCTCGTAGGCGCGCTGTGCTAGGTCGGCGGTCGCGTACTCGTAGAACTCCGTTCCCGCGGGAATCTCGGCGCCTTCCGTGTCGTCGTTGCCATGCCGGAGGATGTAGCTGCGAGCGGTGTCCGGATCGTGCAGCAGAGCGAGATAGCGTTCGCCGGTCAACTTCGCCCGGCGCTCAGCCTGTCCATCATTCTCGAGCCCTAACAGCCGGCTGATGACCTGCTCCTCACTTCGTTCCTGCACGTCTATCTAGACTAGCCCGGTCGAGGTGAAAAGAGTCTCGCCGTCGAGGCCCGCCGGCACGCTGATCGACACCCCGGAGATCACGCCTGACGAACTGCAGCTCGCGGTGCGCAATCACTCGATGCCGCTCGAAGCGCTGCGTTACGCGATCACGCCGCTGGGCCTCCACTACCTGCTGATCCATTTCGACATCCCGATGGTCGATGCCGCCGGCTACAAGCTGGCCGTGGGCGGACACGTGCGCAAGCCTCTGCGCCTGACGCTCGCAAACATCCAGTCGAGGCCCGCGACCACGCTCGCCGTCACTCTCGAATGTGCGGGCAACGGCCGCGCCCTGCTTTCCCCGCGGCCGCTGAGCCAGCCCTGGTTGGGAGAGGCGGTGGGGACGGCGGAGTGGACCGGAACGTCGCTTCGGAATGTGCTCGAGGAAGCCGGGGTGAAAAACGACGCTGTGGAAGTCGTGTTCACCGGGCTCGACTGTGGCGTGCAGGGTGGCGTCGAGCAGTTTTACGAGCGGAGCCTTTCGCTGCCCAATGCGATGCGGGACGAAGTGCTCCTCGCCTACGCGATCAACGGCCGCCCCCTGCCGCCGCAGCACGGTTTTCCCATCCGTCTCATCGTGCCCGGCTGGTACGGCATGACCCACGTCAAGTGGCTGCGGTCGATCACCGCCATCGATCGCGCCTTTGCCGGGTATCAGCAGGCCACCGCTTATCACCACCGCACGGTCGAAGGCGACTCGGGCGAGCCGGTGACACGTATGCTGCCGCGCGCCTTGATGGTGCCTCCCGGCGTGCCCGACTTCATGTCGCGGACGCGATTCGTGGAGCCTTCGATCCAGCTGGTGGAAGGCCGCGCGTGGTCAGGCCGCGCGCCAAGCATCAGGGTCGATTTCAGCCCGGATGGCGGGCGGGAAGGGTCGCGGGGCGCCAAC
>JACXTT010000959.1_pt1 | contig 49335 bp, 52 predicted proteins | sample 9270951 | NCBI WGS metagenome assembly JACXTT01 (sample SAMN15532306, study PRJNA645909) | rock metagenome | isolation source: weathered quartz diorite | place: Puerto Rico | collected 2017-06-21 | reverse complement strand
ATTCGGGCCGAGGACTGCGCCGGCTCCTCCTTGGGTAGGCCGGCGACACTGCGTCCTCGCCGTCTTGCGCGCCCGCGCAGGGCGGAGCAGGTTCCGTCGGGCTTGCCCGATGGATGCGACCCCGGAGCGGGATGCAGCGCCGGTGCAAAGCGCGTTCTCGCTCGCGCCTACACGGTCGCATCCCCTAAGGGGCCCCTGCTCCGCGTTCCGGCGCAAGGCCCGAATCGGTGCGGTCGCGCACGTGAGAATAGATCAGAGCTTCCCTAACTGTGCCCGCCATTGACGCAGGTCTCGCCACGCCCGCTGCGCAGAGCTCCCCGTCCACGGGATCGGCACCTGCCGCAGGCACCTTGCCCACTGCCATCGAGATCCGCGGCCTCTCGCTGACGTTCCAGGCGGCCGACACTCCAGTCGTCGCGCTCGACGACATCAACCTGACCATCCGGCGCGGGGAGTTCGTGTCCTTTATCGGCCCCTCGGGCTGCGGCAAGACCACGCTGTTGCGGGTGGTCGCGGACCTGGAAGCACCCAGCGCGGGCGTGATCAGGGTCAACGGTGTGAGCCCTGAATCCGCGCGCCTCAACCGCGCGTATGGTTACGTGTTCCAGGCGCCCGCGCTCTACGCCTGGCGCAGCGTGCTGCGCAACGTCATGCTGCCGCTCGAGATCATCGGCATGACCGCGGCCGCGCGAAGGACGCGCGCTGCGAGTTACCTGTCGATGGTGGGTCTGGCCGGGTTCGAGCGCAAATTTCCTTGGCAGCTGTCCGGCGGTATGCAGCAGCGGGTGTCGATTGCACGCGCGCTCGCGTTCGAGCCGGAGCTGCTGCTGATGGACGAACCATTCGGCGCGCTCGACGAGATCACGCGCGACCACCTGAATGACCAGCTGCTGCGGTTGTGGGAGCAGACCGGCAAGACTATCGTCTTCGTCACCCACTCGATCTCGGAGGCGGTATTCCTGTCCAATCGGATCGTCGTCATGAGCCCGCGTCCCGGTCGCATTCTCGAGATCATCGCCAACGATCTTCCATCCGGCCGGCGTCTGGACGTTCGCGAGACCACCCAGTTTCTCGAGGTCGCACATCGGGTTCGCCAGGCGCTGCGCGCCGGTCACAGCTATGACGATTGACGCGGCTGCGCTGCCAACTGCGCCTCGAGTTGCAGCTGGCGCGGATCTGTTGCATCGCCTCGGGCCGGTTGCCGGCATCGTCGCTGCGATCATCGTGCTCTGGTACGCAGCGGCGGTCTGGCTCAATGCGCCTCAGGTCATCGATCGGTTCAAGAGCGATGATAAGTCCTGGACGGCGCGCGAGCTGGTCGACGCGACCTGGTCTATGGAACGACCCGTTCTGCCGGCACCGCACCAGATCGCGCAGAACCTCTATGAAACCGTGTTCCAAACGCCGATCGACAGCAAACGCAGCCTGGTGTACCACGCGGGGGTGACGGTGTTGGCGACGCTGCTGGGTTTTCTGTTCGGCTCGGTGCTCGGGATCCTGCTGGCCGTAGGTACCGTGCACTCGCCCGTCCTCGATCGCAGCCTGCTGCCCTGGATCATCGCCTCGCAGACCGTGCCGATCCTGGCGATCGCACCGATGGTCGTAGTCGTGCTGGGCAGCATCGGTTTTGTGGGACTGTTCCCGAAGGCTGTGATCTCGATGTACCTGTGCTTTTTTCCCGTCACGATCGGGATGGTGAAGGGGCTGCGTTCCCCCGATCCGCTGCAGCTGGATCTCATGCGTACCTACAGCGCGAGCCCGGCGCAGGTGTTGCGGAAGCTGCGCTGGCCGGCGGCAATCGATTTCATGTTCGCCAGCCTGAAAGTGGCCATCGCCACCAGCCTGGTGGGCGCCATTGTCGGCGAGCTGCCGACCGGCGCTCAGGCCGGGTTGGGTGCACGCTTGCTCAGCGGCTCGTATTACGGTCAGACCATACAGATCTGGTCGGCCCTGTTCATGGCCTCCATCATCGGCGTGGTGCTCGTGGCTGCGGTCGGTTTCATACAGCATCTGGTCGCGCGCCGCATGGGTAAGCCCGCGTGAATCAGCGCCTGCTGCGCGTTGCGGCGTTGCTGCTGATGGCCGCTGGGTTGATAGCACCGGTGGGTGCCGGCGGGTGGACTGGGAGCGCAGGCGCGCTGATGTGCGCAGTGGCGGCGATCGCGTGCGGCGCGGTGGGTCTGCGTCGGTGGGATACCGCGCTCGAACGTCGATTCACCCTCCTAGGCGTGCTGCTCGGCGCCGTGGCGCCGCTGGCTCTGCTCGATGGTCCGGGACCGTTCGGTACCGCGGCGCCCGGCATCTGGTTCTTTCTCACGGGATGGGTATTGATACTCTGGCGCGGCCTGTCGGTTCTCTCGCGCTTGCCCGGGCGCGGCGCCGCGGCTCTGGCTGCTCCGGCGGCTTTCGGTGTGGCGTTGCTCTATTTGTGGCAGGTCCTGGTTGTCGGATTCGCCGTCCCCCAGGTGTTGTTGCCCACCCCGACACAGGTAGGCCATATCCTGGCGACCCGGCTCGATATCCTGTGGCCCGACTTCCAGCAAACGTTCTTGAAAGCGGTGCTCTCCGGCTACGCCATCGGGTGCACGGCTGGCTTTTTGGTTGCGGTCATTGCCGATCGTGTTCCCTTCCTGGGGCGCGGCCTGCTGCCTTTGAGCGGATTGGTGAGCGCCGTGCCGCTCGTCGGAATCGCGCCGATCCTGGTAATGTGGTTTGGCTTCGACTGGCAGTCGAAAGCGGCGGTAGTGGTGGTGGTAACCTTCTTCCCCATGCTGGTCAACACGCTGGCCGGCTTGGCGGCGGCCGACGCCATGCAACGCGACCTGATGCGAACCTACGCCGCCAGCTACGTTCAGACGCTGATGAAGCTGCGCCTGCCGGCGGCGCTGCCGTTCGTATTCAACGCCCTGAAGATCAACTCGACGCTGGCGCTGATAGCCGCGATCGTGGCCGAGTTCTTCGGCTCACCGATCCTCGGGCTTGGGTTCCGCATCAGCGCGGAGGTTGCCCGCCTGAATGTCGATGTGGTTTGGGCGGTGATTGCGATCGCGGCGCTCGCCGGATCGATGTTCTACGGCGTGATCGCCGTGGTGGAACGTGCCTGCACCTTCTGGCATCCTTCTTACCGCGCATGATCGCCTAACTCTGATGGAGACCAGTAGACGGAGACGAAGATGAAGAAACTGACACGGATTGGGGCAACGATATTGGCACTGAGCGCGGGGCTGGCTTCGGCGCAAGACAAGCTGACGCTGCAGCTGAAGTGGGTGACCCAGGCGCAATTCGCGGGCTATTACGTGGCCAAGGACAAGGGTTACTACAAAGAAGTGGGCCTAGATGTGACGGTGAAAGCGGGCGGTCCGGACATAAATCCGAGCCAGGTAATCGCCGGCGGTGGTGCGGATGTAATCGTGGACTGGATGCCCTCGGCGCTGGCCACGCGCGAAAAGGGCGTGCCGCTGGTCAACATCTCGCAGGTGTTCAAACGCTCGGGGATGATGCTCACCTGTCGCAAGGACTCTGGCGTGAAGACCCCGCAGGACTTCAAGGGACGCACGCTCGGTGTCTGGTTCTATGGCAACGAGTATCCGTTCCTGTCCTGGATGGACAAGCTCGGCTATAAAACTTCCGGCGATGGCAATTCGGTGAAGGTGCTGAAGCAGGGCTTCAACGTCGACCCGCTGCTGCAGAAACAGGCCGACTGCATCTCCACGATGACCTACAACGAGTACTGGCAGCTGATCGAATCGGGCATGAAGCCGGAGCAGCTGATCGTGTTCAAGTACGAGGACCAGGGCGTGGCGACGCTGGAGGACGGTTTGTATGCGATGGAGAAATCGATCGCCGATCCCAAGATGGCGGACAAGCTGGCCCGCTTCCTCAAGGCCTCGCTGAAAGGCTGGGACTACGCGATTAAGCATCAAGACGAGGCGGTCAAGATCGTGCTGGACAACGACGCGTCCGGCGCGCAGACCAAGGGCCATCAGACGACACAGATGCTAGAGATCGCCAAGCTGGTGGAGGGCGGCAAGCTCGGGTATCTGGAGCCCGCCGCCTACGAGCGGACGGTGACGACGCTGCTGACCGGAAAATCTGACCCGGTGATCACCAAGAAGCCTCAGGGGGCCACGACGGACAAGATTTGGCAGGCCGCGCAGAAGTAAGCGTCGTTCCAAAAGAGACGCACAGGAAACGGGGAGGCGTCGCCTCCCCGTTTTCTTTTCCTGCTACGACTGAAGATCGGCCCAGCTACTTGACCGCTTCGCGCGCCACGCTGCGTGGGCGCTTGAGCTCCGCCTGCCGGTTTAGCGCGCTATAGACGGGAGGGAAGGTCGGCCGTGAAATGTAGCGTCCGGCGCCGCGCGTAACATTGAGCTTGCCGTCGGCCCAGGTGAGCTTGCCTTGGCTGATGGTATACGAGGCCACGCCGGTGACCGTCATGCCTTCGAAGATGTTGTAGTCGACCTTCTGGTGGTGAGTCTTGGCTGATATCGTCCGCGTTCCGTTCGGATCCCAAATCACCAAGTCGGCGTCCGCTCCGACGCTGACAGAACCTTTATGCGGGTAGATGTTGAAGATTTGCGCTGCGTTGGTGGACGTGACGCGCACGAACTCGTTCGGCGTGAGCCGGCCGCTGCCGACGCCGTGGTGCCAGAGCACCGACATGCGGTCTTCGACGCCGCCCGTGCCATTGGGAATCTTGGTAAAGTCGTTGCGTCCCATCGCCTTCTGTGGCGCGCAGAAGCAGCAATGGTCGGTGGCGGTAGTCTGCAGGTTGCCCGACTGCAACCCCTGCCACAGCGCCTCCTGATGTCCCTTCGGTCTGAACGGTGGACTCATCACGTGCGCCGCTGCGGTATTCCAGTCCGGGTTCAGATAGACGCTGTCGTCCACGAGCAAATGGCCGGCCAACACCTCCCCGTAAACGCGTTGCCCCTCGCTGCGCGCGCGGGTGATTGCCTGCAGCGACTCCCGGCAGCTGTTGTGTACGATGTAGACCGGCACCTTGATGACTTGTGCGATGCGGATTGCGCGGTTCGCCGCCTCGCCTTCGACTTCGGGTGGCCGCGACAGCGGATGCCCTTCCGGACCGGTGATCCCGGCTTTGATCAGCTGCTGCTGAAGGTGGAATACGAGCTCGCCGTTCTCCGCATGGACCGTGCAGATCGCGCCCAGCTCGCGTGCGCGGGTGAAGCTGTTCACCAGAATCTCGTCGTCGGCCATGATGGCGTTCTTGTACGCCATGAAGTGCTTGAAGCTGTTGACGCCTCGTTCCTTGGTCAGAACGGCCATGTCTTTGTGCACCTGTTCGCTCCACCAGGTGACCGCGACGTGGAACGAATAGTCCGCGCACGCCTTCTCGGCCCATCCGCGCCACGCGTCGTAAGCTTCCAGCAGCGGCTGCTTGGGGTTTGGAATGACGAAGTCGATGATCATGGTGGTTCCGCCAGCCAGCGCCGCCGCGGTCCCGCTGAAGAAATCCTCGCTGGCCACCGTGCCCATGAAGGGCAGCTCCATGTGCGTGTGCGGATCGATGCCGCCCGGCATGACGTATTGCCCGCCAGCGTCGATGACTTTCGCGCTGCCGGGCGCCTCGAGGTTCTCACCTACCGCCTTGATCGAGCCGTCGGCGCAGTACACGTCCGCGCGGATGCTCTGGTCCGCGGTAACGACGGTACCGCCGCGAATGAGTATGGACATGGTGCAGACCTCCTCTGCCTAGCGGCAGGACAAGACTCGAGAACGCATGGGTTTCAGCGAGCAGTGCAGCTCTGGGCTCAGATATCGACCAGTGACGCGTATGCCTCCGGCCGGCGGTCGCGGAAGAACTGCCACAGGTTGCGCACCTCGCGCACCATGTTCATATCCATCTCGGCGCTGACCAACTCGTCCTTGTCGGGCGAGGCCTTGGCGATGATCTTGCCGCGTGGATTGACGAAATAGCTGGAGCCGTAGAACTCGCCGATGTTCCAAGGCGCCTCGCGCCCGACCCGGTTGACTGCACCGATATAGCACCCGTTCGCGACGGCGGCGGCAGGCTGCTCCAACTCCCACAGGTACTGGCTCAGCCCAGCCACCGTGGCCGATGGGTTGACGATGTATTCGGCGCCGTTCAACGCCAGCGCGCGCCAGCCCTCGGGAAAGTGCCGGTCGTAACAGATGTAGACGCCAAGCTTGCAATACGCAGTTTGGAACACGGGCCAGCCGGAGTTGCCCGGCTTGAAGAAGAACTTTTCGTAGAAACCGGCCACCTGGGGGATGTGCGTCTTACGGTATTTACCGAGATAGCTACCGTCGGCATCGATCACCGCCGACGTGTTGTAATACACGCCCGTCATTGCTTCTTCGTACAACGGCGCGACGATGACCATGCGGTGCTTCTTGGCGCGCTCCTGCATCAGCTTGACGGTAGGCCCCTCGGGAATGGGCTCGGCCGACGCATACCACTTGGCATCCTGGCTCGGGCAGAAATAGGGCTGAGTGAAGACCTCCTGCAGGCACAGCACCTGGACGCCGCGCCGTCCGGCTTCGTCGATGAGCGGCAAATGCGCTTCCACCATGGCGTCCCGGATCTGCTCCGGCGATTTGCTGGTGTCGGCCTTCAGGCTCATCTGGATCAAGCCACCGGTCAGGGTTCCCATCGTGCCTCCATGCTGCGGATTCTCATCTTGCGTTGGGAACAATTATGCCGCACGGCATCGGGGCGTGCCAGCCGCGACGGCTCGCGACGGACCACGCGCGTTCGCGGTCGAAGTGGAGCGGTCGGAAGCCTGCTTGAGGCGAAGCCGGAAGGGGTGCGCTAGAGCGGAGGAATCAACCCCCACATACCTTGCACGCTGGGTCCCGTGACAGCTTGACAGTGCGGGTTTGCATGGTGAGCGCGTCGAGCAGCAACAGGCGGGCTTGCAGCGGTTCGCCTACGCCCATGATCAGTTTGAGCGCCTCGGCTGCCTGGATCGATCCGACGATACCCACCAGCGGCGCGAACACACCCATCACCGCGCAGCGCATCTCCTCCACATCGCCGGCCTCGGGAAACAGGCAGCTGTAGCAAGGGCTGTCCTTGCGTCGGAGGTCGAACACGGCAACCTGACCGTCGAAGCGCACCCCCGCACCCGACACGAGAGGTTTCCGGAAGCGGACGCAAGCGCGGTTGATTGCGTGGCGTGTCGCGAAATTATCTGTCGCGTCAACCACGATGTCGGCCTGGTTCACCACCCCCTCGAGACGCGATCCCTGCATCCGTTCGGCGAGCGGGACGACCTTCACCTCGGGATTGATCCGTGCAAGCGTGAGCTGGGCGGACTCGACCTTCGGTGTGCCGATAGCGTCGGTGAAGTGGACGATCTGGCGCTGAAGGTTGGTCAGATCCACGTTGTCGTGATCGCATAGAGTGATGCGGCCGACACCGCTGGCGGCAAGGTACAGCGACACCGGCGAGCCAAGTCCGCCGGCACCGATCACGAGTACATGCGCCGCCAGCAGTTTCTGCTGGCCGTCGATGCCGAGCTCCGGAAGCAGGATATGTCGGCTGTAGCGCAGCAGCTGCTCATCGCTCAGATCGATGTTCGTCGGATCAGGAGCGCCCATCGCATCCCTCGACCGTTATCGGAGCACCGCTCATGGATTCGCTCTATGAAAGAAAAAAGCCGGCAGGTCGAAACCCACCGGCCTTCTGTTTGCCGACCGCTCAGCGTTTGCTGATGATCTGCAGTCCCTTCAACAGGTTCAACGCCTGGTTGAGCTGATAGTCGGTCTTCGAGCCGTACTCGGGTTGGTTGGGCTTGTCTTGCTCGCCCTTGATGTCGGCGCCGCCTTCCTTCGGGGCGGTCGGCTTGGTCGCCGGTTTGGGGCTGTCCTTGCTGTCGCCCTCGTCCTTCTCGGTCGGGTTGATCAGATGGCGTTCGAGGTCTGCCTCGCGCATGCGCAGCGCGGGCTGTTCGACCTCTGCGATAGTCGCCTCTTCGACCGGGATATCGGGAAGAATGCCTTTGGCCTGAATCGAGCGGCCGTTAGGCGTGTAGTAACGCGCCGTGGTGAGCTTGATAGCCGTGTTGTTGCCCAGCGGAAGGATGGTCTGCACCGATCCTTTCCCGAAGGTCTGGGTCCCCATGATGATCGCCCGCTTGTGATCCTGGAGCGCGCCGGCCACGATCTCGGAGGCCGATGCCGAGCCGCCGTTGACGAGCACGACCATGGGCACGGTCTTTACCGACGGGGGCAACTTCTTCAGATAGTCCTCCTTGCTGCCGCGCAGGTAGTATTCGCTGGACGCGTATAGGCGCATTTTCGAGTCCTCGGTGCGGCCGTCGGTGTAGACCACGAGCGCGTTCTGCGGGAGGAAAGCGGCGGAAACAGCCACTGCGGCATTCAGCAGACCACCCGGGTCATTGCGCAGGTCCAGGATAATGCCCTTCATCTGGCCGTTGTTCTGCTTCCACATCGTATCGATGGCTGTGGCCAGCTTCTCGGGCGTGTGCTCTTGGAACTGGGTCACCCGTATGTACGCATAACCGGGTTCGATGACCTTGTACTTGACGCTCTGAATCTGAATTACGGCGCGGGTCAAGGTCACCACCTTGGGCTTCGGATCGCCTTTGCGGATGATGGTGAGCGTGATATCCGTGTTCGGTTTGCCGCGCATGCGCTTGACCGCATCGTTCAGCGTCATGCCTTTCACGTTGGTGTCGTCCAGCTTGATGATGAGGTCGCCGGGCTTCAACCCCGCGCGATAGGCGGGCGTGTCCTCGATCGGGGCGATCACTTTCACGAAGCCATCTTCCATACCGACCTCGATACCGAGCCCGCCGAACTCGCCCTGTGTGCCCACCTGCAGCTCGCGGAAGGCCTCGGCGTCCAGGTAGGCCGAGTGCGGGTCGAGCCCGGAAAGCATGCCGTTGATCGCCTCGGAAATGAGCTTTTTGTCGTCGACCGGTTCGACGTAGTCGCTCTTGACGCGTCCAAACACCTCGGTAAATGCGCGCAGGTCTTCGATGGGGAGCGGAGCGGCGCTCTTCTCGGCCACCGCCGAGAAGTTGAGAGTGATCAGGATGCCGAGAATGGCCCCGAGTGTGATCAGCGCCACTTGCTGAAGTTTGCCGCGCATTGCCTTCTCCTTGAGACGACCTGCTTGCCGAGGGCCGATTCGGCTTATTGGGAATCCTGGCCGGAGAGCTGCTCCTAGTTCAGCGTCACCCAGGTCAGGGGATCGAATGGTTTTCCTTGGAAACGTAGCTCGAAGTATAAACCCGTTTCCGGGTTGCCGCCGGTGGCCCCAACGGCCGCGATCGGGTCGCCTGCTTTGACAATATCCCCGACTTGGCGAAACAGCGCATCGTTGTTGCCATACAGGCTCATGTACCCGCCGCCATGGTCCAGAATCATCAGGTTACCGAACCCGCGCAGCCAGTCTGCAAACACCACCCTGGCGGCCGCGACGGCTCGCACTTCCTGTCCCTGTCTTGCAGCAATAAACAGGCCTTTCGACGACAGACCACTGTCCGCTCGTGGACTGCCGAAGCGATCGGCTAGTTCCCCGATTACGGGTAATCGGAGCCGTCCCTTGAGGCCCGAGAAGTTCTCGCCCGAGCGCACCGGCTCCGGAAGCCGATCGTTGCGCGCTCGACCTTCGCGTTTGGCTGGACGGGCCAGTTCCCGGGCCAGGCGCTCGACGAGCTTGGCCAGCCGTTCTTCGTTGCGCTTGAGGTGACTGATTTCCGAGCGCTGCCGGGAAATCTGGTTCGAGGCCTGTTTCATCATCGCCGCATGTTGCTGGCGCTGCTGCTGGAGCTGTCTTCTCTGCCCCGCTTCGTCGTTCTGCAGGCCGGAGAGCTCCCGGCTCTTCGCCTCGACCTCCGCGGACAGCCGCTCCAAGTCGGAAGCATCTGCGCGAAGCGTGGCAATGACTTCCGCGCGCGCCCGATAGATATAGCTCAGATAGTGCATCTGCCGGGCGATCTCGTTCGGGTCCTGGCGGTTGAGGATGAGGCGCAGCGGCTCGGGTTGACCCGACAGGTACTGCTGATAAAGCTGTTTCGCCAGCAGTGCGTGCTGGGCCTCGGCGCTTTCCAGCGTGCGCGACTTGTTCTGCACCAGCCGCGCGAGGGTCTCTTTCAACACCCGCTGCTGGCCGGCAAGCTCGAACAGACGCCGGTTGGCTTGGCTGATGGCGCGCTCGGATTCGCGCAAAGAGCCCGCCGCCTCCGACTTGGTTTCTTCGGACTCGATGAGTTGCCGCTGCAGCTTGTCGATCCGGCTACGCAACTCCTTGAGCTGATCCGACGGGCCGGCGTTGGCTGCGGCGACAAAAACCAATTGGCCGATCAGCAGCAAGCCGTGCAAGGTCGGCCCTGCCATCGCGCACTACGCTCGCGCCTTACCCTGGGCTGCCACGGCCTGCATCGCTGCAGCGATCTTCTCCTGATCGCCGAGGTAGTAGTGGCGCACTGGCTTGAGCGCCGCGTCCAACTCGTATATCAGCGGTGTCCCGGTCGGAATGTTCAACTCCACGATATCCTGGTCTGAAACGGCGTCCAGGAATTTGATCAGGGCACGAATCGAGTTACCGTGTGCCGCAATCACCACGCGTTTGCCGGCCTTCACGGCAGGGGCGATGCTGCCGGTCCAGTAGGGCAGAAAACGCGCGACCGTATCCTTCAAGCACTCTGTTGCCGGTAGTTGGGCCGGCCCCAGGTCCCGATAGCGGGGGTCGCGCCCGGGCCAGCGTTCGTCGCTCGGGTCCAGCGCTGGTGGCGGGACGTCGTAACTGCGCCGCCAGGTCAGTACCTGTTTGTCACCGAAGCGTGCCGCCGTCTCGGCTTTGTTCAAACCCTGCAACGCGCCGTAATGGCGTTCGTTCAGCCGCCAGGAGTTTTGCACCGGGATCCACATCAGATCCATGTCGTCCAGGACTATCCACAGGGTGCGAACGGCGCGCTTTAGCACCGAAGTGAACGCGATGTCGAAGACAAAGCCCGACTCCCTGAGCAGCCGGCCGGCTGCATGCGCCTCTTTCAGTCCCTGCTCGGACAGGTCGACGTCAGTCCAGCCGGTGAATCGGTTTTCCTTGTTCCAAACGCTTTCTCCGTGACGCAGCAGGATGAGCTTGTACATGGCGGTGGGGGCCTTTCGTACCGAAACAGGTAGACTCCATCTACATTATTGTAGTGGCTTGCCTGCAGCGACTCCAAACCGAGTTTTCGCATCAGTGCGCCACGCTCGGAGGTTTTTCCGCCCCCATCCGTCTGCATGTCCAGCAGCATCTCCCCTGTCGAGAGCGGCAGCCCGGACCCGTCCCCGGGCCGCACACCAGCGCCACGCTCGCGCGAGTTAACGCCCCAGCGCGCGCTGCAGATCAGCCTCGTGCTGGTTGGGCTCATGTGGACTCTGCCGTTCCTGGTCCCGCTCAAGGCCCCACCTATACCCAGCTTTCACGCTGAGATACTGGCGGCCGTCCTGGGGTTGCTCGCGCTCAGCATTCTCCCGATGTTCGCGGGTCGGCTGGAGCTTCCGCGCGTGGCGCTGCTTCCGCTTGGCGTTACCGGTCTGATCGTATTGCAGATGGTGTTGGGCCGGCTGCCCTTTCACCAGGTCGGGTTGCTTGCCGCACTGTATCTGCTGTGGGCCACCGGTCTGGTCATGCTCGCCGGGTTGCTCCGTCGCGAGGTGGGGCTCGCGCGCGTCGCCGGGACGCTGGCCTGGTTTCTTCTGGCGGGCACCCTGCTCGGCGCGTTGATCGCGTGGGCTCAGCACATCGACAGCGATGCCCTGGGGCGCTTTATGATGCCGCGTTCGCCCGACCGAGTATGGGGCAACCTGGGGCAGCCCAACCAGCTCGCCGACTATCTCGTACTGGGCCTCGCGTCCGGCGCATTCTTGTACGCGACTGACAAGCTCCCACTGCGCTGGGCGGTACCTACGACGTTGGCCTTGGCTTACGTACTCAGCCTGACTGGCTCGCGCAGCGCCTGGGTGTATCTGGCCAGCCTGATCGCGTTGTCGGGGACCTTCTGGGCCCTGGATCGGTCACACACCAACCGCCGACTCCTAGCTCTGTGCTCATTGGCGTTGGTGGCCTGCCTGCTTCTGCCGTGGCTCGACAAGCTGTTGCTCGAAGCGAACTTGCCGACTGCCGCGTCGCGTTTGGGCTCGGCTGAGATCATAGCCGAGGAGCGTCCCCGCATCTGGAGAGCTGCCCTGTTGATGTTCCTCGACTCACCACTGCTCGGCATCGGCTTCCGCCAGTTCGGGTGGCACCATTTTGCTCTTAATGCCCAGATGCCGGAGCCGCGTATGCTCGGGTTCACCGATCACGCGCATAACCTGCTCCTGCACGTGCTGGCCGAATTCGGGTTGGTGGGATTTAGCCTGCTGGTCGGCTTTGCAGCCTTGTGGATCGCCGGTTTGGTGCGCCAGCCGCGTACGCCGGCGCACTGGTGGATCTGGGCGATCGTGTTAGTGCTTGGCGTGCACAGCATGCTCGAGTATCCGCTGTGGTACGCGTTTTTCCTCGGTGTTGCCGCGATCGTCTTGGGGCTGGGCGAGCCGCGCACCCTGCCATTGCGCCTTGGCCAGGGCGGGCGAGCCGGTCGGCTGCTCCTGGCTGGGCTCCTGGCGCTTGGGTGGTTGGCGACTGGACAGCTATTTGGCGACTATCTGGTGCTGGAGAATTTTCTGGCCTTCCGCTACCGTTACGTGCACGCGTCCGCAGAACTCAACCGTCAGGCGAAGGAGGCGCTGCTGGAGGTTCACCGTGGGTCCCTGCTGGCTCAATACGTAGAGCTTGGGCTAGCTCGCACGATCAGCGTCGATCCCGATCACCTCGCCGACAAGTTGGCCGTAAATGGTCGGGCGATGCTGCAATTCCCCATCGATGACGTGACCTATCGCCAGGCGATGCTACTGGCGTTGCGCGGCGATCAGGCGGCGGCGCGGCGACAATGGGACCTGGCGGTTGCCTCTTTTCCCGAACTGCGCGACTCCGCTACGCTGGTGGTCAAGCGCCGGGTGGAAGACGGACTCGCCGAGCTGCGCCCGTTGCTGCAATATGCGCAGAAACCGGTTCACGACAGACCCACAGAGGGAGGTGGCAACTGAACGACGCAATCGTGGAGTTCGTGCAGAAAAACATCTGGCTGGTCATGATCGCAGTAGCCAGCGGTGCTCTGTTCATCTGGCCGACCATCGCCAAGCTGTTCTCCCGCGGCCGAGAGGTCGGCGTGGCGGAGGCAGTGCAGCTCATCAACCGCAAGGATGCGGTGATAGTGGACGTACGGGAGCCGAACGAGTTCAAGAGCGGACGCATCCCGCACGCGCGCAACATCCCCGTCGATCGGATCAATGAGCGCGTGAAGGAACTCGAGAAGCTGAAAACCAAACCGCTGCTTCTCGTGTGCCAGACCGGCAGCCGCTCGGCCCAGGCCTGTGGCGGCTTGCTCAAGGACGGTTTCGCCCAGGCCGTGGCGCTGTCCGGGGGTATGGCAGCGTGGCAGCAGGCCGGGATGCCCGTCGAGAAGGACGGTTAGGTAATGCCGTGTAAGGTGCGCATATACATTACTGGGTTTTGTCCATACTGCAGCATGGCCGAACGCCTCCTACGGGACAAGGGCGTCGAAGACATCGAGAAGATCCGCGTCGACCTCGACCCGGCGCAACGCGCTGAGATGATGAAGCGCACGCGACGGCGTACTGTGCCGCAGATCTACGTCGGCGAGACCCACGTCGGAGGGTTCGATGACCTGTCGGCACTGGATCGTGCCGGACGGTTAGACTCGCTGCTACGGGGCGAGACCGCTTAGGGACGAGCTCGCGTAACGCTTGCGCGGTGGGCGGGGCCATGAGTGCGGGTAGGCGTTGCGAATCGGGCCGCTGATCGCGGTGCGCATGGGCTAAAATCCCTGTTTTTCGTGCAAACGAGGCGAGCATGACGGCAGAGCGGGAGCAAGCGCAGCAACCGTTGTTCACGATAGAAAAGATCTACGTCAGGGATCTCTCTCTTGAGGTGCCCAACGCACCGCAGGTCTTCCTGGAACGCGAGGCGCCTAAGGTCGACATTCAGCTCGGGACCCGCGCTGCGCCGCTTCAGGATGGTCACTATGAAGTGGTACTGACGGTCACCACCACGGCAACGCTGGGTGACAAGACCGTGTTTCTCGTGGAGGCGCAGCAGGCCGGAATCTTTCCGGTGCGCAATCTGCCTGGCGAGAGCGTGGAGCCGGTGCTGGGGGGTACGTTCCCGAAGCTCCTCTTCCCGTACCTCCGAGAAGCGGTTTCGGATGCGATAGTGCGTGCGGGGTTTCCTCCCTTCCTGCTGGCCCCGGTCAACTTCGAGTTGCTCTACCAGCAGCGGATGCAGCAGGCGCAGCCGGCGCCTGCAACTACTCAGTAGCGCAAATGCCGTCTTGGCCGGGAGCACGGGCCGGAAACGAATGCGTGGCGCGGATCGCGTTCTTGATCCTGGGCCTGCTTATCAGCGCACACGCCCTCGCTCTCGAGTTCCGTTCGATTGCGCCGCCCGCCGCCGTTCTCTATGACGCGCCGTCGCTGAAAGCGCGCAAGCTCTTCATTCTCAATCAGGGCTACCCGGTCGAGGTGGTAGTCACGCTCGACGCCTGGCTCAAGGTACGCGATGCCTCCGGGGAGCTGGCGTGGATCGAGGCGAAGAACCTATCGACGCAACGTTCAGTAATGGTGAAGGTAGCTCGCGCGGAGGTGCGGCGGGCGCCGGACGAGAACTCTCCCGTGGTCTTCTTCATCGAGCAGGACGGGCTGTTGGAGGTAGTGGACACTGCCGACAACTGGGCGCAGGTCAGGCATCACGATGGCGTCACAGGCTATATCCGGATCACCCAGGTCTGGGGTTTATGAAGCTGGCGGTGCTCGGTGCGGGGGCGTGGGGCACCGCCCTCGCCGTCACGCTCGCTGCACGGCACGAGGCGACGTTGTGGGTTCGCGACCCTGCGCAATGCGAACAGATGCGGGTGAACCGCATGAACCAGCGCTACCTCTCCGGCATCTTTCTACCCAACTCGCTGTACCTCACTAGCGATGTCCGCGCTGCGTGCGCCGGTGCCGAGCTCTCCATTCTCGGCGTCACCGTTGCCGGCCTGCGCGCTGCGTTGCGCGAAGTGGCTGGTGTCGGGCTGGTGCCGGCGATCTGGCTGTGCAAAGGGTTCGAGGCGGGGACGTCGAAGCTGCCCCACCAAGTGGCTGCAGAGGAATTGGCCAATGAAGTGCCGCGCGGGGTTCTGTCCGGGCCCAGCTTCGCGCAGGAGGTCGCGCGCGGTGTCCCGGCGGCCCTGACCCTCGCGGCACAGGATGCAGCCTTTGCTGCCCGCACTGCACGCGAGCTACATAGCCGGCGCTTGCGCGTCTATTCCAGTGACGATGTGACCGGCGTCGAGGTGGGCGCTGCCGTCAAGAACGTTATCGCCATCGCTGCCGGCATCTCGGATGGGCTGGGTTTTGGTGAGAGCGCGCGCGCGGCATTGGTTACCCGCGGGCTCGCGGAGGTGACACGGCTGGGTTTGGGGTTGGGTGGCCGCACCGAGACCTTCATGGGCCTCTCGGGCGTGGGCGATCTGATACTGACCTGCACCGGCAGTCTGTCCCGAAACCGCCAGGTCGGCTTGCGGTTGGCAGCGGGGCAACCCCTGGCCAAGGTCCTCGCGGAACTGGGTCATGTCGCAGAGGGCGTGCACAGCGCTCGAGAGGTGCTCAAGCTGGCACGCGAGGTTTCGGTCGAAATGCCCATCGTCTCAGCCGTTTGCGAGGTGCTCGACGGACGTCTCGCTCCCCAGGCGGCAGTCGACCAGTTGCTTTCGCGCGATCCCAAGCCTGAGCACCGGTCGTAGCGAGCCGAGGAAGAAATCTCGGCACGGCGGCTTCAACCGCCGCCTGCAAACCCAACCTGCCGCCAGGCTTCGTAGACGACCACAGCTACAGCGTTCGACAGGTTCAAGCTGCGGTTGCCCGGCCGCATTGGCACCCTCAACCGCCGATCAGGCGCGAATCCTGCAAGGACGTCCGCCGGCAATCCACGGGTCTCGGGCCCAAACAGGAAGACATCACCGGCCGCGAACCCGATAGCGTCGAAGCGCTGGCTCGCGTGCGAGCTGAAGGCGAAGAGGCGGTGACCAGCCAATGCCTCCCGGCACCTATTCCAGTCTTCATGCACCTGCAGCTCCGCGTATTCGTGATAGTCGAGGCCGGCCCGCCGCAACTCCCGGTCGGTTAGCCCGAACCCAAGCGGCCGGACCAAATGGAGCTTCGCGCCCGTGTTAGCGCACAGGCGGATCACATTTCCCGTGTTCGGGGGTATCTCCGGCTGGTACAGGACGACGTGAAACATTGAGGCGCAAGGTTGTAGGAAACACTCCTAAAGATCAATCGTCTACGAGACGATTATTAGAAATTAGCTAAACAGCGGTTCAGATCTCCAAGGCTTGAGAGCGCGATGCCGAGACCAGAAAAGGTCCGATTGGGCGAAATTCTATTGCAGCAGGGCCTGCTGACCGAGGCACAGCTGAACGAATCCCTCGACGAACAGCGCAAAAGCGGCCGCAAACTCGGCCGTGTGTTCGTGGAGAAGGGGTTCGTGTCCGAGGACCAGATTTCCACCGCATTGGCGCGCCAGCTTCAGGTTCCTTTCGTAAACCTCAGGCACTTTTCACTCAAACCTGAAGTCGCCATGCGTCTGCCTGAAACCCAAGCTCGGCGCTTCCGTGCGATGGTGCTTGAGGACGGGTCGTCTTACTACCGGGTGGCGATGGCCGATCCAACCGACCTGTTCGCCTACGACGAGATCGCTCGCGTCCTCAAACGCGAGATCCAGCTCGCCGTCGTGACGGAAAGCGTCCTGGTTCAAACCATCGACCGCGTCTACCGACGCACCGAACAAATCACCGGCCTCGCCCAGGAATTAGGCCAGGAGATCGGCGACGGGGGCATCGATTTCTCTGCGCTTGGTTTGGGAACGACGGTCGAGGATGCCCCGGTCGTTCGGCTTTTGCAGACAGTGTTCGAGGATGCCGTCGGCGTAAGGGCTTCGGACATCCACATCGAGCCACAGGAGACCCGGCTCATCATCCGGTTTCGCATCGACGGGGTGCTGCACCTGCAGACGGAGGCGGACCCGAAAATCGCTCCGGCTCTCGTGTTGCGGCTCAAGCTGACCTCCGGACTGGACATCTCGGAGAAACGGCTACCCCAGGATGGACGATTCAACATCCGTGTCCGCAACGCCCAGATCGACGTTCGTATCTCGACCATGCCGACCCAGTACGGCGAGTCGGTGGTAATGCGCCTGCTTAATCACAGCAGCGGTTTGCTCGGGTTGGAGCGCTTGGGCATGCCACCAGAAATCCTCGCCCGAGTACGCGACGTTGTGCACAGGCCCAGCGGCATGGTCTTGGTGACTGGACCGACAGGCAGCGGCAAAACCACTACCTTGTATGCTGCCTTGGAGCAAATCAACACTGCGGAACGCAAGATCATCACCGTGGAGGACCCGGTTGAGTATCGCCTGCAGCGCATCAACCAAGTCCAGGTCCAGGAGAAGATCGACCTTAGCTTTGGACGCGTCTTACGCTCAGCCTTGCGCCAGGACCCGGACGTGATTCTGGTGGGCGAGATGCGCGACCAGGAGACTGTCGAAGTGGGTCTGCGTGCGGCGATGACCGGCCACATGGTGCTGTCCACGCTACACACCAACGATGCGATCAGCACGCCGACGCGTCTCCTGGACATGGGTGCCCCGCGCTACATGGTCGCGATGTCGTTGCATCTGGTGCTGGCGCAGCGTCTAGTAAGACTGCTTTGCGAGAGCTGCCTGGAGGAGCATCAGCTGCTGCCGTCCGAGCGCGAGTGGTTACGTCACGAGGTCGGCGAATCGGTGGAGGGCTACAAATATTTGAAAGGCGTCGGCTGCTCTCAGTGCAACAACACCGGCTATCTTGGCCGCACCGGCGTGTACGAGATGCTGGAAATGACGCGGCCCGTAGTCGAGGCGGCCAACTCTGATGACCCGTCGCGGTTCGTCGAGATCGCGCGCAAGCAGATGTACGGACACACGTTGCGTCGCCACGCCGTCACGCTCGCGAGCCAGGGGCGCACCAGCGTCGAAGAGGCCATGAAGGTCTCCTCGCAGCTTGAGGAGTGACCGGTCAATGGCCTACTTTTCCTACAGAGCGCGGGACTCCCGCGGCGAGCTGGTTCAAGGCGTCGTGGAAGGCGCTGACAGCGGCGCGGTAGCGGCGCAGCTCTTCGGCAACGGTGTAACGCCGGTGGAGATCGCCGAAACCAGCGTTCCGACCGAAAGTAAAGGTGGTGGCTTCAACTTGCGCAGGCCAAAGATCACCGCGGTGGACTTGATGCTGTTCAGTCGCCAGATGTATTCCCTGCTGAAGGCGGGTGTGCCGATTCTGCGAGCCCTCGCCGGTCTGCAGGAGTCCAGCATCAACCCCGCGTTCAAGAAGACCCTCAAGGGTGTGCGCGAGAATCTGGAGAGTGGCAGAGACCTGTCGGCGTCGATGCGGCGGCAGGGCAATGCGTTCTCCCCGTTCTATACGGCGATGGTTTATGTCGGTGAAACCACTGGCCGCCTGGAGGAGATCTTCCTGCGCCTGTTCGAGCATCTGGAGTTTCAGGAGCACATGCGCGTGCAGGTGAAATCGGCGTTGCGCTACCCGACTTTCGTCATCGTGGTAATGGCCATCGCAGTGGCTGTGATCAATCTGTTCGTGATCCCCGCCTTCGCAAAGGTCTACCAGGGCTTTGGCGCGAAGCTTCCTGTGATCACGCAGTGGCTGATCGGGTTTTCCAACTTCATGGTCAGCTACTGGTGGGTGATGCTGGGAATAGTGCTGGGGGCAATTGTCGCGTTCAAGCTTTGGGTCGGAACGACGGATGGACGCTACCGATGGGACCGCTCGAAGCTGGGCATTCCGATCGCCGGCAAGATCATTCTCAAGGCTACGCTGGCGCGCTTCGCACGCAGCTTCGCGCTCGCCATCCGCAGCGGCGTGACCGCGGTCCAGAGCCTCACGCTGGTGGCGCAGATTGTGGACAACGCGTATTTGGCGGAGCGCATCGAGAAGATGCGAGAAGGCGTGGAGCGGGGCGAGAGTGTGCTGCGCACGGCGATTGCCGCTGGCGCGTTCACACCGGTGGCGCTGCAAATGATTCTTGTGGGCGAGGAGTCGGGGTCGCTCGACGACATGATGGACGAAGTGGCCGACATGTATACACGCGAAACGGACTACGAGCTGAAGACGTTGAGCGCGCAAATCGAGCCGATCCTGATCGTACTGTTGGGCGTCCTGGTGCTGATCCTGGCCTTGGGCGTCTTCCTGCCCATCTGGGATCTGGGGCGCGCCGCGTTCGGCCGCGCGAGCTAGCGCCCCGAGTGCAAGGGACGGTGCGCAGGCGGTCGCGGATGCGGTCCACGCCAAGCGGTGTCGGGGCCCGGATCAGAGGTTTCAGCGTGTTGGAGCTCGCGGTCTGCGTCGCGCTGATTGGCGTATTCGCCGCATTGCTGCTCGAGCGGATGCTGTACTACCAGGAGGCGGCGGAGAAGGCCGTGATGGAACTTGAAGCCAACAAGCTGAAGCTGGCGTTGCAGGTTCACGTCGGTGATCTCATCGCGCGCAACCGGCCTCTAGACTACCCGCGGATCGCGCGGGAGAACCCGATCGGTTGGCTGGATCGACCTCCGGTTGGATATCGGGGTGAATTCGACGGAGATGTTTCCGCGGATCTGCCGAAGGGAAGCTGGTATTTCGATCGCCCCAACGCCGAGGTCGTTTACCTGGTGAAGCTGGACCGCAACTTGCAGGTGGGATCGCGCGGGAATGCGCGCGTGCGTTGGCGCGTCAAACTGATTCGGCCCGAGGGCGTGGCCGCGAAGGACAGCGCGGTGATGGGAATGCAGTTGGTCCCCGTGGAGCCTTACCGCTGGTTCTGAGTCTGCGTGGCTCCGGAGTCCGCTCGTGAAGGGCGCACGCAAGTCTTGTCAATGCAACTTACAGGGAGAGGGAAATGAGAATTGAGGGCCGAGGCTTTACGCTGATCGAGTTGATCGTGGTGATCACCATATTAGGAATATTGGCTGCGATCGCCCTGCCCAAGTTCGCTGCACTACAGGCCGACGCGCGTATAGCGAAGATCAACGGCGCGCTCGGTTCGATGAAATCGGCGGCGGCGCTGGCGCACTCCATCCAGCTCACTCAGGGGCTAGCAGGCAACACGGCAGTGGTGATGGAAGGCGTGACCATCAATATGGTCAACGGGTACCCGACCGCGGCATCCATCGTGCTGGCCGCTAATATCACCGCGCCCGACTTCAACCTCGGTGCCGTGCCCCCGAACCAGATTCAGGTCTCTACCGACAGCGGTCACCCGAGCTGCTCCATCGTCTATACAGAGGCAGCCGCAGGCGCAGCCCCGGGCTATACCAACGCGCTCGATCCCTCCAGCGTTACCGACCGGGGCAATTGCACCTGAGCGGTGGCGCGAAGCGCCGGCCCGCGATTGGCATGCTTGCTGCTTTCTGGCCTATATAGTTCAAACAGAACCCCCTTTTGCGTTTCCCTTCTACCCCCGTGGAGACATGTATGAGAAGTGTGCAGAAAGGCTTTACGCTGATCGAGCTGATCGTCGTGATCGTGATTCTCGGAATTCTGGCGGCCGTGGCTCTACCCAGGTTCATCGACCTGACGCAGGAGGCGCTGACAGCTTCGACGCAAGGCGTCGCCGGCGCGGTCTCCTCCGCCTCCGCCATCAACTATGGCGCGTTTCAGGCCAACTCTGCCAAAGTCGGGGTGGTCCAGTTGAATGCGGCAGGGGTGTGCAGCTCTGTGACGTTGGGTGGTCTATTGACTGGCGGGTCATTTCCCACGACGGGCAGCGTGACGTACTCAGCCAGCGGTGCTGGCACTTGCGCGGCAGTAGCGGGCGGTACCGTTGTGTCGTGCACCATTACGGGCACGAAGGGGAGCACGAGCGCAACTGCCACCGCGTCGGTCATCTGCACCGGCTAGCCGTGCAAGGCCCTAGTCGGCGGGTGGGATCGAGATGAGTTGCTGAGCACGCGACGCGGCGAAGCAGGATCCGGCAACACCCCGGGTATGGCTACCACGAAGGGGCTCGGCCAGTACGCAAGGTCGAGCCCTTTTGACTGGTAGATGGGTCTCCACGAGTTTTTAGTGCGGAGACCATCGACCTTCAAGTTAGCCTAGCTTCTGTGGTAGTCGCTTGAAATCTTAAGGAAGGACAACGCATGCCGTTGGTTGGGCGTGAACGAGGGGTCGGCCATTGGCTCGCGGTGGGGGTCTACGGGCAGCGCATCGACATCGCTCAGGTCGAGCGCGTGGCCGTGGGACGGCCGGCGGTACAGATCTGCGAGTCGTACGCGAGAAAGGGTTCCGAGGTCGAATCCCTCAAATCGTTGGCCCGGAGCGTGCGGGCAAACCGCTTTCGCTGTTCAGCCATGCTCGACGCCGCCGATTATCAGATGCAGCTGGTGGAGGCGCCGAGCGTGCCCAGGGACGAGATGAAGTCGGCTGTGCGCTGGAAGCTCAAGGATCTGCTCGACTACCCAGTAGACGCAGCGACGGTGGATGTGGCCGATGTTCCCATTGACCGCTCCGGCGCGGCGCGCGCCCACTATGTTTACGCCGTCTCTGCGCGGAACGAACGCGTCAAGGCGCGCATGAAGGCGTTTCAGGATGCAAAGTTTCCCCTTGAGGCCATCGACGTCCCGGAGATGGCTCAGCGCAACATCGCACAACTGTTCGAGGAGCCGGGGCGCGGGCTCGCGCTCCTTGCGTTCGACGATCGGGGAGGGCTCCTGACCGTGACCGCCGACGGCGAATTGTTCATGGCACGACATACCGACGTTTCGGCCGCGCAGCTGACCGAAGTCCGGAGCGACGCAGCTGATCCAACGATAGAGCGATTGGTGCTTGAGCTGCAACGCTCCCTCGATCATTTTGACCGGCAGTTTAGCTACATCTCCGTGTCACGCATGCTGCTGGCACCCCTGCCCGTCGATATCGGCCTCGATGGCCATTTGGCTAACAGTCTCGGTTTGCCCGTGCAGAACTTCGACCTCAGCGACGTGCTCGATTTCCCAGGCGCCCCGGAACTGCGGGATCCGACCCGGCAGGGTTACCGGCTGCACATCATCGGCGCCGCGTTGCGCGACGAGCGAGTCGCTTCGTGACCCAGCAGATCAATCTCTACAACCCGGCGCTGCTGCCGCAGGTTGATGCCTTCTCCGGGCGCGTGGTGCTGCTCGCCCTCGGAGGCACGCTGCTGCTCTCACTGCTTGCCTACACTTGGTCGGCGTGGGATGCCACACGCCTGGCGGGCGACCAGCAGCGGCAACAAGGCCAGTTGAGCGCGCTGCAGTCAGATGTCACGCGATTGGCTCAGGAATCCGCCGGGCGCAAACCAAACCCGCAGCTCGCAGCCGAACTCGAGAGCATCGAGGCGCTGCTTGCGGGGCGAAACGAAGTCATGAGTGTGCTCAGGGGCGGATCCTTAGGCGATACCAGAGGTGTCTCGGAGTACTTTCGCGCGTTCGCACGCGAGACGGTCGATGGCCTGTGGCTGACCGGCTTCAGTATCGTCGGAGCCGGCAATGACATCAGCATCGAAGGCAGGACGTTGAGGGCTGAGTTGCTGCCCGGATATATCGGCAACCTGCGCCGCGAGGAGGTGCTGCGCGGGCACGTGTTTGGGACCCTCAAAATGCAGCTGCCGACGGGCGGTGCGCCCGCCAACGTGACACGCAAGACCGCAGAATTTCTCGAATTCCGGCTCTCCAGCCAAGGACCGGGAGCGGGCGCTGCGTCGCTCCCGGGTAGCGCCCGATGAGCCCCGTGCTGCGAAAGTACATCCAAAAGCTCGACGCACTTACCCGGCGCGAGCGCTGGATGGCGTTCGGGGCCGGCGCGGCGCTGATCCTGTTCGTCGCGTACGAGCTCGGCATCGGACCGGAGCTGCAACGCGCAAAGGATCTTTCGGCTCGCATCGCCGATCAGAAGAGCCAGATCGTTGCCGCCACCGCACAAAGAGCAGAGCTGGAGCGCTTGCTCAAACAGGACCCCGACGTGGCCGTGCGCGAACGCATCGAGGCGAAACGCAAGCAGATCGTGGAGCTCGACAGCCAGCTGTCCAGGCTCCAGCGCACGCTGGTCCCGCCCGAGAGCATGGGTGCCGTTCTGGAGCAGCTGGTGGGAAGGGACGGTCGCGTCCGGATTGTCCGACTCAACAACCTGCCCGTTGCGCCGCTGGTGGAAAAGGACGGCGGCCAGGTCGCGTCTGGACCCAGTTCCGGGCCAGCAGGCGCACCGCCCAGCCCTGCAGCGCAGGACGGCAGCAGGCACGTCTACAAGCATGGCGTTCAGGTCGTCGTCGAGGGGCAATACCTTGATCTGCTCGCCTATGTGGCGCGGCTGGAAAAGCAGCCCTGGCAGGTGTACTGGGGCCGGACCGTCATGACCGCGGACTACCCCAAAGCCCAAGTCGAGCTCACGCTGTATACGCTCAGCCTGGACAAGGCATGGCTGGTGGTGTGACCCATGGCCTGGCTCGTGCTTATCAAAGCTGTCGCCGCATCCGCTCTCGCTTTAGCCGCGGGCGCAGCTTGTGGCCAAGGTATGTCGGACCCGACCAGGCCACCTGCCAGCGCCGGGCCGGTGCAGTCGGGCGCGGCCACTGGGGGACTGGTACTGCAGTCAGTGCTGATTTTTCCCGACGCGCGATCGGCCATTATCAGCGGCGAACATGTATTGCTGGGGCAGAAGATCGGAGGCCAGCGATTGGTGAAGGTAGCCGAAACCGAGGTGGTGTTGCTGCACGGGGCCGAGCGCCGCACCTTGAAGTTGTTTCCGCGCGCCGACAAGCGCCCCGCCATGGCCACACGCAGTATGGAGAACTCAAAACCATGAAGGCGCCCCTCGGATCGACATGCGGCGTGACGGTCGAGAAGGACGCATGATGCACAGACTAGCGTTGGTCCCAATGCTCCTGGCGCTTAGCATCGGCTGCACGCAGCAGAAGGGCGGGCCCATGCCGACGCACTACGAAAACGCGCTCTCTCAGCTGGACAAGGCGGCCACAACCAAGTCCACCGGGAAGCAGCCGGACGCGGTCAGCCAGGCACTGCTGCCGCCGCTGGTGGTGGAGATGCCGAGGGCGGAGGGAAAGCCCGCGGATGCACGCTTCGACCTGGCGGTGAACAACGCGCCGGCCGCCGAAGTGTTCATGGCCATCGCGTCGGGTAGCCCCTACAGCATGATCGTGCATCCGAGCATCAACGAGAAACTGTCCGTCAAACTCAAGGACGTGACGGTGCTCGAAGCCCTGGATACCTTGCGCGACATGTACGGCTACGAGTACAAGGTCACCGGCAATCGGATTCTGATCCAGTCCCTTGCCTTGCAAACGCGGGTGTTCCTGGTCAACTATCTGAACAACACGCGCAAGGGGAAGAGCGAGCTGCGAGTCGCGTCGAGCTCTCCGTCCGATTCCTCCGGCGCCACTCAAGCCGGCGCTATTTCTGCGGTGGGCAGCCCGCAGATGCCTACCGTTCAGTCGCTCTCGGCTAGCAAGGTCGAAACCAACTCCGACGTGAACTTCTGGACCGATCTGGGCAACGCGCTGCGTGCAATTGTCGGGAGCGGTGAAGGCCGGAACATGATCATGAATCCCGAGTCGGGCGTCGTCGTGGTGCGAGCGATGCCCTCCGAGCTGCGCGAAGTGGCGGAATTCCTCCGGACCATGCAGGGCGTCGTGTCGCGCCAGGTCCTGCTCGAGGCCAAGATCATTGACGTCCAGCTGAATGACAGCTTTGCCACGGGCATCAACTGGGCCGCCTTCCACGCCGGGAGCAACAGTCGTTTTGCGGGAGGGATCCAACAGCCCGCCACCAGTCTCTCGACGCAAGGCTCGATGAGTACTTTCACCGCGCTTGGCCCTGACGGTCAGGCCGTACCTAACTCCCTGTTTACTTCCACGCCGGGCTCGCCTGGCAGCGTCATTACGGGCGGGGGCGTGCCGGGAACCCTATTGGGGCTTGCCTTTCAAACTAGCAACTTTGCCGCCCTGATCAACTTTCTGCAGACTCAAGGCGAGCTGCAGGTGCTGTCCAGTCCGCGGATTGCAGCGATCAACAATCAGAAGGCGCTACTCAAGGTCGGCACAGACCAGTTCTTCGTGACTAACGTTACGACTAACCAGACCACCACTGTAAGCGGTCAGATCCAGAACTCGCCCACTATCACCACGCAGCCCTTCTTCTCGGGGGTGGCTCTGGACATCACTCCGCAGATCGACGAAAACAACCAGATCATCCTTCACATACACCCGGCTGTGAGCAACGTGGTGAATCAGAACACCAGCATCAACTTGGGCCAGGCCGGCATCTTCACGCTGCCGCTCGCTGCCAGCACGGTCAGTGAGACCGACACAGTCGTGCGGGTGACCAACGGCAACATCGTGGCCATCGGCGGCCTGATGAAACAGCAGGACCAGCGCAACCGCGGTGGCGTCCCGGGTCTCATGGATATTCCCATCATCGGCTCCCTGTTCAAGAGCACGTCTCGCAGCGGGCTTAAGAGCGAGCTGGTGATTCTGATCAAGCCCACCGTGATCGAGAACGATGAGAGCTGGAAGCCCAGCGTGCAGGAAGCCGCGAACCGCATCCGCGATTTGCGCCACGACGAGTTCGGGCGCTACTGGAAGGAAGAAGTGGTGCGAGAGGGGAGTGAGAGCAGCGGTGGCCAGCCGAACGCTGCCAAGCCGTGAGGCTCGCCGCTAGATTACGCAGGCGCTGACGCGGAGCACGCCATGTACCGTTCCCACTTCGGCTTGCGCGAGCCGCCTTTCGGGATCACGCCTGACACCAGCTTCGCCTTCTCGTGCGCCTCCCACCAAGAGGCGCTGAATACGCTGCTGGTAGCGGTGAGCAACGGCGAGGGGTTTATCAAGATTGCCGGGGAGGTGGGTACCGGTAAGACCCTGCTCTGCCGCCGTTTCCTTGCCACCCTGGATGAGAAGTACGTCACCGCCTATATCCCAAATCCCTACCTTGAGCCGCGGGCGCTGATGCTGGCGCTGGCCGAGGAGCTTCGCGTTGCTATCGGTGCGGGTGCCGAGCAGCACAAGATACTCAAGGAATTGAACCACGCGCTGCTTGAATTCGCCCGTAACGGCAAGCGCGTAGTCGTCTGCCTGGACGAAGCGCAAGCCATGCCGCTAGAGACGCTGGAGGCGCTGCGTCTGCTCAGCAACCTGGAAACCGAGAAACGCAAGTTGTTGCAAGTGGTGCTCTTCGGGCAGCCCGAGCTGGACGACAAGCTGGGCCAGGACTCGGTACGCCAGCTGCGCCAGCGCATCACATTCCAGCACCACCTTGGCGCCCTGAGCCGAAACGAACTGGACTACTACCTCGCGCACCGCCTCCGCGTAGCGGGCTACGTGGGTCCACCCGTGTTCACCCCGCGAGCCGCGGCGCTCATCTATCGCGCAACGCGCGGAGTGCCACGGCTGGTCAATATCGTCGCACACAAGAGCTTGCTTCTCGTATATGGGGAGGGCGGCCACAACGCGCTCCCCCGGCACGTTCGGGCGGCGGCAAAGGACACTCCCTCGGCGCGGCCAGCGCGACATGCTTGGTGGTGGAGCATGGTGCCGACGCTGGCCGTGGTGGCGGCGGGCGCTTTTCTCCTGCTCGGCATGCGATGAGCCTCATCAACCAGGTGCTCAAGGATCTCGAGCAGCGCCACGCGGGCGGGGTGCATGGTGTGGCCCGTGGCATCCGTCCCCTCCCCGAAGGCGCTCCCCGGCGTGGCCTATGGATCGTCCTGAGTCTGGTCGCCGCCGTGTCAGCGGCAGGAACCGCATGGTGGTATCTGTCGCCGGCTCTCGCACGGAACATACAACTTGGTGAGCTGCCGCCCACCCGGGTTGCATCTCCCGCTGCCAGCACGCCAGCGCCTCTCGTCGCAGTGCCGCCGCTGTCGGTCGCCGCCCCTGCCCAAGAGACCAAGACGGCGCCCGTCGTCTTGGACGAGGGGATGAGCGCGCGCACGCAGGCACGCGCGGCTCCCGAGATCTCCGGGCTACCCCGAGCCGCGCCAGTTGCTCAGGGCTTCCCGGAGGCAAAGATAGCGGCAAGGGCGCCCGTCCCATTCCGGACGCGGCAACGCGCACGCGTTTCGGACGAGGCGTCCACTGCCTCCGAGACATCGCTGGAGTTCGGGCAGGAGAACCGCAAAGCGGAAGCGCTGGCATCACGAAAGACCGACCCGAAGGTCTCCGGCCCAGGCGCTGCCATCGATGTGGACAGCGCCTCGGCCGCGGCGAATGAGAATCCGGGACCCAGCACCCAGGCCTCCGTCGCCAACATCGAGAAGCAGGTGCGCCCGCCGACCGAGCGCGAGCGAGCGGAAGCCGAGTTTCGTGGAGGGATGGCGGCCTTGGGTGCCGGAGATTCTGTCCAGGCTGAAAATAAGCTGCGCGCTGCTTTGGAGATTGATCCGATGGTGGACAAAGCGCGCCAGGCGCTGCTCGGGCTATACATCGAACGTGGAAGGCGCCAGGACGCGGAACAGCTGCTTGAGGAGCGCGTGCGCCTGGATCACAGGCCGGCAGGCTTCGCGCTCGCACTGGCCCGTTTGCAGTTGGAGCGTGGTGCGAACAATGAGGCACTCACGACGCTCCAGCAGTCTCTGCCGAATGGCGAAGCAAGCGCCGACTATCAGGCAATGCTGGCCAACGCTTTTGGGCGTTTGGGTCGACACAAGGAGGCGGCGGAACGCTTTGGAGTGGCTGCGCGCCTCGCCGCGCGCAACCCGGTGTGGCTCATGGGGATGGGCGTCGAGCTGCGCGCAGATAACCGCTCCAGTGAGGCGCGCGTGGCATTCCAACGGGCGCGCGAACTGGGTGGCCTCAGCCCGCAGCTCGCCAGCTTCGTGGACCAGCAGCTCAGCGAGGTGAAGTGAGAGGAGCCGGCAGGTCCGGCGCAATTCCTCCGAGTCGGTTCGTCGCCCGCACGCTACGGCCGTTCAGTACGTGCGACTACCCACCCCCACACCTGGGCTGCTCCGCGGGCCAGCAGTACGTGGGCAAGCTCGTCGAGCGTCGCACCGGTAGTGACCACATCATCGACTACCGCCACGTGTGCGCCGGCAAGATCTGTCTCGCATTCGAAAGCGCCTCGGATATTACGGTGCCGCTCCGCCCAGGGCAGCGACGCTTGCGGTGCCGTATGACGGGTCCGGCGGCACAATTGCGGCGCGAGTTTCAGTGACAAGCGCTCAGACAGCGCTCGGGCGAGCTCCTGCGCTTGATTGAACCCGCCCTCCCGCAGGCGCTGGGGCGCCATCGGCATGGCGAGCGTCAGGTCCGGGCGCGGCTCCCGATCAACGCGATCGGCGAGCAGTGCAGCCAGGGGGGCAACCGTGCTGAGATCGGCGCCGTACTTGAGCCGCTGAATCGCTCCGTCGATCGGAAAGCGATACGATACCGCCACGCTCAAGCGCGAGAAACGCAGCGGCTGTGCCAGACACTCACCACAGATCTCTGTCGCCGGAGACAGATTACCGCAGCCTGGGCAGCGCGCTGCGTGGCGTCCAGGCAAATCCTCCCGGCACGGGCCACAGATACCCTCCTGCGGGTCGGTAGCGCCGCAGAACAGACAGCGCTGCGGTAGCACACCCAACGCTCCGCGAGCGCGCGGAGCACGCGGCGAGTACTTGCCCACATTGACTCCTCCTACACGCCGGATATGATCGTCGGCCGAGTCTAGCAGTTGCGGCTGGTCCTGCCCCTCAGCATTTCACGTGTATGCCGGATCCGATCCCCCTCGACAAACGCCGTATCCGCCGAGCCTTCGCTCGCGCGGCCCCCAATTACGACACGGCGGCCGCGTTGAGCCACGAAGTGTGCGCGCGGATGCTCGAACGCCTCGACCTGGTGAGGCTTTCTCCGGACCGGATCCTGGACATCGGCAGCGGTACCGGCGTGGCGGCGCGAGCGGTGGCCCGTCGCTACCCTAATGCACGGATCTGCGCACTCGATTTCTGCCTGCCCGCGCTGCGCATGCAGCGCCACGCTGGATTCTGGTCGGGGGCCCGGCGCGTCGCGCTGGGCCGCCCGGCAATCAGCCGCGTATGCGCCGACTTCGAACTCTTGCCTGTGCGCAACGGTGCGATGGGCCTGGCGATTTCGAACCTCGCGCTGCACTGGAGCAATGCACCTGACGTCGTGCTTACCGAGCTGGAGCGTGTGCTGTGCGTCGGCGGGCTGCTCATATTCACCACCCTCGGACCTGACACGCTCAGAGAGCTCGCGCAGGCGAGTACCGATGTTCACGGGCGCTCCCCCGTGCATTCTTTCGTCGATATGCACGATCTGGGGGATATGCTGATTCGCAGTGGATTCGCCGACCCGGTGATGGACATGGAGCACCTCACGCTCACTTACGCACGGGTCGAGGACCTGTTTCGGGACCTCCGGGCGAGCGGGGCAATGTCAACGCGAGCGGAGAACATCGCGCTACGCACACCGCGCTGGCGCGAGCGCCTGACGCGGCGCTACGAGTTGCTGCGGCGGGACGGCCGTCTGCCAGCGACGTTCGAGATCGTGTATGGACACGCGTGGAAGCCCGAGTCAGGAAAGCCGGGCCGTAAAACTGGAGTCACCGCCGACGGCCGCGCCGTTATCCGGTTCGAACGATCCTGAAGAGGTGCGCAGGAGAACCTCGTTTTGGTGGCACTGAGCGGCCCGCACCCGCCGGCCGCCTCGTTCTTGCGACGGCGCAGACCGTATGCTACATTTCGCCGCGGCTTTGGAGGTTGGGAGACCCGCGGTTGCGAAGGCGACAAAAGCCGGTGCGAGGGCTGGACCAGCTAGATGAACTGCACCGACACCGGCGAGTTCCTCCTCATCGCCAGACGCAATAATTGTCTCACTTCAGCGGGCAGGGCGGTCGTTCTCGGGTCACTGGTTGCACTCTCCCTCGCAATTTCACTGGCCTTTGCTTTTCAGGGTGCGTGGCTGGTGCTGCCGTTCACGGGGGTGGAGATGTTCGTGCTGTTCCTCGCCTTCCGTTTTATTGAGCGGCACGCAGGGGACTTCGAGTCCATCGCCATCCAAGACGACCGCGTGATCGTCGAGAGATGGGAGACCGGGCGAGTGAGCCGCTACGAGTTCAACCGCTACTGGGCGCAAGTGGTTGTGAGTCATTCTGCATCCACCGGCAAGCATGTTCTGGCCTTGCGCTCCCATGGACGAGAAGTGGAGTTTGGACAGCATTTGACCGAAGACCAGAGGGCTGCGCGCAGACGCTCAGGCAACAGTTGAGAAACCGTCGATAGTCTAGAAGCAGCACTCTCGGGGAAACCATGATCAGAAGAATCGCGCAGACCCTCACCGGCCTGTGCCTGGCCATTGCGGGAGCCGGCCTCGTCCACGCCGAGATGCGGCTCAACCTGCAGCAGCCCGAGACCATCATCGCGCATGAGATCTATCACCTGCATACGTTGATTCTGGTCATCTGCGCGATCATCTTCGCCGCGGTGTTCGGGGCCATGTTCTATGCGCTCTGGAAACACCGAAAGTCCGTGGGCCATGAGGCGGAGCAGTTCCACGAGCACACCGCCGTCGAGATCCTCTGGACCGTCATCCCGTTCCTCATCCTCGTGGGCATGGCTATTCCCGCCACCAAGACCATCCTGGCGATGAAAGACACCTCCAGCCCGGACATCAGCATCAAGGTCACGGGCTACCAGTGGAAGTGGCGCTACGATTACCTCAACGAGGACATCGGCTTCTACAGCAACCTGACCACGCCGCTCGAGCAGATCGAAAACCGGGCGCCCAAGGGCGAGCACTACCTGCTGGAGGTAGACAACCCGTTGGTGGTCCCGGTGGGCAAGAAGGTGGACGTCCTGATTACGGCCGACGACGTGATCCACTCCTGGTGGGTGCCCGCGTTCGGCGTGAAACAGGACGGGATCCCAGGGTTCGTGCGCGACACTTGGTTCAAGGTCGAGCAGCCTGGCACCTACCGCGGCCAGTGCGCGGAGCTCTGCGGCAAGGACCACGGTTTCATGCCGATCGTGGTTGAGGCGGTGACCGAAGACAAGTACAAGGAATGGGTCGCCCAACAACAGGCGAAGAAGGCGCAGGCGTTGGCCGCTTCTGCAGCCGACGCCAACAAGACCTATGCGCTGGACGAGCTGAAAGCCGAAGGCGAGAAAATCTACGGCAAGACATGCGTGGCCTGCCACATGCCCAACGGGCAGGGCCTGCCGCCGACATTCCCGGCGCTGGCCGGTGGCAAGATCGCGACCGGGTCGGTCGCGGGACACATCGACATCGTTGTCAACGGCAGCAAGAAGAATCCGGCCATGGTGGCGTGGAAGAGCCAGTTGTCGGATCTCGAGATCGCCGCGGTCATCACCTATGAGCGCAACAGCTTCGGCAACAAGGTGGGCGATATGGTGCAACCAAAACAGATCGCTGCAGCCCGCAAATAACTACGCAGTGAGCCAGAGTGGGATCTGAGTCAGGAGAAAACCTATGGAAGCGGTAGACGGCCAGGGACACGAGCACAGTGACGCCCACGCGTATCATCCGGGCGGCATCATGCGCTGGGTCGCCACGACCAACCACAAGGACATCGGCACGCTGTACCTGTGGTTCGCGTTCATCATGTTCCTCGCCGGCGGCGTGATGGCGCTCACCATCCGCGCCGAGCTGTTCCAGCCCGGCCTGCAGATCGTGCGGCCCGAGTTCTTCAATCAGCTCACCACAATGCACGGCCTGATCATGGTGTTCGGCGCGATCATGCCGGCGTTCGTCGGCTTTGCCAACTGGCAGATACCGCTGATGGTCGGGGCGCCGGACATGGCGTTCCCCCGCCTGAACAACTGGAGCTTCTGGCTGCTGCCACCGGCGGCCATCTTACTGGTCACCTCGTTCCTGGCGCCCGGCGGCGCCACCGCAGCCGGCTGGACCCTGTACGCACCGCTCTCGGTGCAGATGGGTCCCGGCATGGACATGGCGATCTTCGCGATCCACATCATGGGCGCCTCCTCGATCATGGGTTCGATCAACATCATCACCACGATCCTGAACATGCGCGCCCCCGGCATGTCGTTGATGAGGATGCCGCTGTTCGTCTGGAGCTGGCTCATCACCGCGTACCTGCTGATCGCGGTGATGCCAGTGCTGGCGGGTGCGGTGACCATGGTGCTCACCGACCGCCACTTCGACACCCACTTCTTCAACGCGGCCGGCGGCGGTGACCCGGTGATGTTCCAGCACATCTTCTGGTTCTTCGGGCATCCCGAGGTCTACATCATGATCCTCCCCGCCTTCGGCATCATCTCGCAGATCATTCCGACTTTCGCCCGCAAGCCGCTGTTCGGCTATTCCTCGATGGTGTACGCCCTTTCCTCCATCGCCATTCTGTCTTTCATCGTCTGGGCGCACCACATGTTCACCGTCGGCATGCCGGCGGCTGGGCAGCTGTTCTTCATGTACGCCACTATGCTGATCGCAGTGCCGACCGGCGTTAAGGTGTTCAACTGGGTGGCCACCATGTGGAAAGGCTCGATGAGCTTCGAGACTCCGATGCTGTTCGCCTGCGGCTTCATCTTCGTCTTCACGATGGGCGGGTTTACCGGCCTGATCCTGGCTGTCACGCCGGTGGACATCCAGCTGCAGGACACGTACTACGTCGTGGCTCATTTCCACTACGTACTGGTGGCCGGCTCCCTGTTCGCGCTGTTCGCGGGTACCTACTACTGGCTGCCCAAATGGACCGGGCATATGTACGATGAGACCCCGGGGAAATGGCACTTCTGGCTCTCCATGATCTTCTTCAATCTGACTTTCTTCGTCATGCACTTTCTGGGGTTGGCCGGCATGCCGCGGCGAGTTCCGGACTACGCGCTGCAGTTCGCGGACTTCAACTGGCTTGCGAGCATCGGTGCGTTTGGCTTCGGGTTGTCGCAGCTGCTGTTCCTGTACGTGGTGCTCAAGTGCATCCGCGGTGGCGTGAAGGCAACGGACCAGGTATGGGAAGGGGCGGAGGGGCTGGAGTGGACGCTGTCGTCGCCGCCTCCTTACCACAGCTTCGAAATGCCCCCGGTGGTCAAATGACACAAGCGGGCGCCGCGCGCATATCGTCCCCGCGTGAATCCGCGGTGGGTGTGTCGAGGAATCTGAAGACTGCCTTGATTCTGGCCTCGGTGGTCATCGCATTCTTCGCGGGTATTATCGTCCGGCACTGGCTATGACCATCGTCATGAGCCGGGCTTCTGCCAATCGCACTCTGATGTTGAAGCTGATTGTCGTCGCGGTCGGCATGTTCGGTTTCGGCTTCGCTCTCGCGCCGTTCTACGCCAAGCTGTGCGAAGCGGTGGGCCTGAACCGGATTCAAACCGCCGACGCTGTCCCCGGCAATACGCAGGTGGACCGGACCCGGCTGGTGACCCTGCGGTTCGACGCCAATCTGCGCAATGACCTGCCATGGAGCTTTCAACCGTTGACGAAGAGCGTGCAGGTGCATCCGGGCCAGCTGGTGCACGTGCTGTACGAGGTGAAGAACGCGTCCGACCGGCTGGTTCTCGGGCAAGCCATTCCGAGCTACGGGCCGCAACTGGCCGCCCGGTATGTCAAGAAGCTGGACTGCTTTTGCTTTACCCGGCAGGAACTCAAGCCGCACGAGACGCGGCAAATGCCCGTTGTGTTTCTGATCGAGCCGGGCCTCCCGGCCGACGTGAACACGGTGACCTTGTCCTATACCTTCTTCAAGATCGACGGGGCGGGACCCAGGTCGGGTTGATCGATGCTGCAGGCTCCGCAGGCGCGGGATCCTCGGCCCGCACGCAGAAAGGCCAGCCTGTTACAGGTTGCAGGCGCGGTGTTCTGGTCGTTTCTGGGTATACGCAAGTCCAAGGACCACGACGCCGACGCCGCAAACATTTCGCCGGTGCAGGTTATCGCGATGGGGATCATCGGTGCTGTGCTGTTAGTGACTTGCTTGATCCTGATCGTGCGCTGGGTGACGCGCTGAGTTGGTTTGGAAGGGAACGACACTAGAGGTCAAAGGAGAGCCACAAATGATTCAGGCCGCACGCTATTACCTGCCGGAACCATCGCACTGGCCCATTTTCGGTTCCATCGCGCTTCTGCTGATGGCTCTTGGCGGGGCGATGTGGCTGAACCACGTGACCGCAGGACCCTACGTCGTGGCGGCCGGCGGCGCGCTCCTCATTTACATGCTGTTCGGCTGGTTCGGCACGATCATCCGCGAAAGCGAGGGCGGCAAGTTTAACCATCAGGTGGACGCTTCCTTCCGCTGGGGCATGGGCTGGTTCATCTTTTCCGAAGTCATGTTCTTTGCCGCCTTCTTCGGCGCGCTGTCCTACATGCGCGTGCTCTCGGTCCCATGGCTGGGCAGCGGCGAAACGCAAGCGCTGTTGTGGCCTGGATTCAAGCCCGCCTGGCCGGTTGCAGGCCCGGGCCTGCAGGAGCACTTCTCGCCCATGGCCGCCTTGGGCATTCCAGCGATCAACACCTTGATCCTGCTGTCGTCCGGCGCTACGGTGACATGGGCACATTGGGGATTGAAGAGGAACAACCGACGTCAGCTCATTCTGGGCCTGTTCCTTACCATCGCGCTCGGCGTGCTGTTTCTGTCGCTGCAGGCGTACGAGTATCACCACGCCTACACCGAGATGAACCTGACGCTTACCACCGGAGCCTACGGCGCGACCTTCTTCATGCTCACCGGGTTTCACGGCTTCCACGTCACGCTGGGCACGATCATGTTGATCGTGATTCTCGGCCGCAGCCTGCGTGGCCACTTCACGCCGGACCATCACTTTGCCTTTGAGGGGGTGTCCTGGTACTGGCACTTCGTGGATGTGGTTTGGCTGCTGCTGTTCGTGTTGGTGTACTGGCTGTGAAGGCGGTCAAGCCACCGAGGAAACTGGCGCGAGATGCGGGCGGCAGGATGCGAGGCGCCGCCTAGCGCGTGATCGTCTTCTTAAACAGCCGGGCGTTGGCGCAGGACTCAGTGCAAGCCGGTTTTCGGGATGATGCCGAAGTAGTATCCGGCTATGAGCAAGAGGAACAGACCGATAGACAATGAGATGCGGACGGTGAGCGCCTTCACGGTGCGCTCCGATGTGCCCTTGTCGCGGATCAGGAACCAAAGCGCTGAGCCCAGGCTGCCCACGATTAGCACCAGCAGCGCGAGCACGACAATTCTCATAACCTCTACCTCGTGCAATCCTCGGAGTCTACTCCAGGCCCTGGGGAGTTGGTATTCGGCCCCGGTTGCCTTCCCGTCGAATTAGAGCCCCCGGATAGGATTATGGCTGCGCGGTTCGGTTTCCGGCCACGACTGCTGTCCACGCTCGCCGCCGCGGCCGCCATTCTCGCCACGCTTTGGCTGGGCAACTGGCAGCTCGACCGCGCGGCGCAGAAGGGGCGGCTGCAGCAGCGCATGGAACAAGGCGCACACGCGCCGATCCATCTGGGGCCCGCCAAAGTCGACCCGGCGGACTTGGTCTATTACGCGGTGGAAGTGGGCGGGGAATTCGAGGCTAAGGGCACGGTCTATCTCGACAACCGCGTGCACGCAGGTATAGCGGGCTACGAAGTGGTCACTCCGTTGCGGCTGAATGGCGGCAGGATGCACGTGCTGGTGATTCGCGGCTGGGTCAGGGGGGGCGTTACCCGCGACAGACTCCCCGAGGTGACGACGCCGGGCGGGCGGGTGCAGGTCGAGGGCCTCGCGGTGCCCGGCAATCCGCCGCTGTTCGAACTGTCGCGCGAGGTGCGCATCGGGCGGCTGTGGCAGAACGTGACCGTGGAGCGTTACGCGGAGGCCTTCGGTCTCGAGCTGCAGCCGATCATGATCCGCCAGCAGAACGACCTCGGCGACGGCCTGCTGCGCGAATGGGAGCGCCCCGACGCCGGCATCGACCGGCACCGCGCCTACGCGCTGCAATGGTTCTCTCTCGGCCTTGCCGTTGCAGTTCTCTATGCGGTGTTGAATGTCAGACGCAGCACGACCCGCCGTCCGCCGTCTGCTTAGCCTGTACGCGATGGCCGCTGTCGCCCTTGCGCCCGTGGTGGCGGGTTACGCGCTGTACCATTGGTGGCGGCCCGCCTCCTTCACCAACTACGGTCGGCTCGTCACCCCGCCGATCCCGGTCGCCGACCTGCAGGTGCACCAGCCCGACGGCGGCATGTTCAGCTTCGCCCAATACCGGGGCAAGTGGGTGCTGGTGACGGTGGACTCGGGGGCCTGCGGAGACTACTGCCGCAGAAAGCTCTACCTGCTGCGCCAGATCCGCCTCACTCAAGGCATGGACCGCGATCGCATCGAGCGCGCCTGGCTGATCGACGACGGCTTGCGCCCCGATGCCCGGCTCGCTGTCGAATACGAAGGCACGCGACAGACGGGGGCCAACGGCAGCGCGCTGTTGGCAAAGCTGGCCGCGTTGGGCGCGTCGCGCGATCAGATCTACGTGATCGACCCGCTGGGCAACGTCATGCTGATCTACGACCGCGACCCGGACCCGAACCGGATGAAGCAGGACCTGACCAGGCTGGTGCGGCTATCCGGCGCCTGGGTCCCAGCCAAGGACTAGCGCAGTCCCTTCGCCACTTCCGCTCAACAGCGGCGGGACCAAAATGGCATAGACCAAGGCCAGCCGCTCCCAGAGCATGTGCATGACGGCAACGATCAGCCCTGCCTTCAACAAAATCACCGTGATGTGCTGCGTCGATGCGATCGTTCCTGGCTTTGCCGCCGTGAATCGCTCGCATGTACAGCGCATCCCCGAGCACAAAAATCAATCGCCTCCTTCTGGCACAGATCGCCATCCTGTACCAGGTGAACATGCATTCGACCGCCGCCACCAGATTCTCGCGGTAGGCTTTGACTGCCGCCAGGAACGCCTGCGGCGTGCAGGCGATATTGCGTGAGCACCGCGCCGGCAGCATCCAGGATGCATAGGTGCATCTAGCGTGGGTGCAGATCGATGCCGCAGTAGTGCTCGTGTTGCTGGGTATAGAATCGCATTTGAGGCCTCCTTTCCAGACTGTGTCGATGACTGCTGGCACCTTAGGATGGTAAGTCCACCTTACCAGGTCCGCCGGAAACGGGGCCTCGTATCAGTATCCTCCTGCGTCAACCGGAGCGCCCGACAGCCGTGCTGTTGGGTACCCGCCGCGCTCCGCGCGCGTCGGCGCCCGGTTACGCGGGGCGGCTAGGCGGCCACAACCCAATTCCTCACAATTGACCGAATCATGAGCTCCATGTTTCACGTGCTCGAGAGCGCTTCACTTGAATGGCCTCGACGGTGCGCCTCATGCGGCTCCCCAGCGATCGAGGGTCCGAAGGCCCACGCCGTCATTTTTGCAGGTATCGGCCTCTCGATTTTCACTCCTAGCATCAAGCACAACACGAGGCGTCTGGAGTTTCCCATTTGCAGGCGCGATCGTATGATCCTCCTGGCGAAGCGTTTCGGCTATTTCGCATCGTTCCTAGCACTAGCCGTCTTTGGGAGCCTTGCCTATGTTGCGTTTTTCGGGCGCCTCGGCCACCTCCTTGCCTCGGTATTCCTCGTGGTGGCCATCGTCTCCCTGATCGTCTTGTTGTATTGTGAGCTGACTGCGCCCGTACGCGTCTGGAACGGAAAGCCGGGCTACATTTGGGTCGCTATCCGCAATGACAACTATGCTCGGCTATTTGCTCAAGCTAACGAAGGTTGCTTCTCGGAGATGCGTTGACTCGATGAGCGTTGTTCGCTATGCCGACAAATAGAACGCTAAAAGTTGTCGCTGGCATCGCTGCTTCGTTTATTGGTCTTGTTGCCACGATTATTCTTCTGTGGAAAGCGAAAATAGTGAGCTTCGAGATGGCGAAACTAATGCTTGCTGCGTTGTTGGGGATGTATGTCGGATTCGGAATTCTAATTGCTGTCTATCGCTTGATGCGTAGGCTGGAATGAGCGTCTTACCGGCACCGCGAGACCGAGCTGAAGACCGGCAAGCCAACGTGGCGCCTAACTCCTATGCGACCCCGTCGTGTCGCGAGGCAAAGCGGCGTTGTGCGGAAGACTTCGTCTTCCGCTAGCTGATGCACGGCCAAGCTAGAACGCTTGGTGTGACGACTTAATTTCGGAGTCGGGCTTTGCAGGAACACGTGTCCCACGAAACTTTCCGTGGGACCGCAAGCTTAGTTCGCTTGCACCCTAGAAACAATGGCGTCCCCTCCTGCCGACCCGGTCAATGTGTGGGAGTTGAGCCGCTTTCGTGGACGGTTGAGGACTTGGTTTGCTAGGCCGCGATAGCATGCTGTTTCTCGTACTGGATGGGCGACAAATATCCGCGCGAAGAATAGCGGCGAGAGGCGTTAATACCAACCTCCCGACTTTGTCAAAGACCAGTTCGATACGCTGCCGTTAAAACGCATCGCAAAGCACTGGGAGTAAATGGCCGTTGCGCGCTCGAACGCCAAGGTTCTGAGGCCCGCGGCTGCATATTCCCATTTTAGGGGAAGCTGGTAAACTCGAATTCCAAGATGTAGTGTAATCGGGGAGGTCGCGAAATCGGGTTGGTGAAATCGGTGTGGCAAGGAGGGGAGCCATGAAGACGGTGAGGGAAATCCTGCGGACCAAGTCCTATCGGCTACTGTCGATAGCGTCCGAGGCGACGGTGCTCGACGCGCTGAAGATGATGGCCGAGCACGAGGTGGGCGCGCTGGTGGTGCTCGACGGTGAGCGGCTGGCAGGGATCTTCTCGGAGCGAGACTATGCTCGTAAGGTGATTCTTCACGGCAAGGCTTCGAAGGATACTTTGGTGAGCGAGATCATGACGCACAAAGTGGTATGCGTGTGCCCGGAACAGTCGGTCGAGGACTGCATGACGTTGATGACCGACAAACGCATCCGCCACCTGCCCGTGCTGCAGGACAAGAAGGTCATCGGTGTGATTTCGATCGGCGATGTGGTGAAGGAGGTCATCTCCGAGCAGCGGTTTGTGATCGAGCAGTTGGAGCACTACATTCACAGTTAGTGCGTCAGGCGCGCTGACGCACTAACTGCGCGAATTGATACGAGATCAGCTAGGTTTGCTCTAGCGCTAATGTTTCACCGACACCTCGGGTGACGGCCCGAAGAATGTTTCCCGCGTAAGGAAGGTGTAGCCCGCTTCAAGCGCGCCGATACTCAACAACACCAGCAACAACAGCGTCGGCACCAAAATGGCATAGACCAAGGCCAGCCGCTCCCAGAGCATGTGCATGAAGACGGCAACGATCAGCCCTGCCTTCAACAACATGAACGTGATGATCAGAAACCACCTGAGGTAACCGTGAATATGGAAGTAGTCAACCAGATAAGACGCGGTGCTGAGAACAAACAGCAGTCCCCAGATCTTGAGATAGATGCCGAGCGGATGTTGCTGCCCTTCCGCGTGCGCCTTTTGTTGTCCTTCCGCGTGTGCCACGTGTTGCCCTTGCGCGTGCGCCATGATTTCCCTTACCAGAGGTAGAAAACTGCGAAGATGAATACCCACACCAGATCGACGAAGTGCCAATACAGGCCCATGGTCTCGACGATCTCGTAGTTCCCCTTCCTGCCGGTTAGAAAGCCCGGCGCCTCGCGATCTAGATCCCCCCGCAAGACTTTCGTAGCCACGATGAGCAGGAAAATCACGCCGATCGACACGTGCGTGCCATGGAAGCCCGTGATCATGAAAAAGGTCGAGCCAAACTGGGCCGCACCCATCGGGTTGCCCCACGGACGTACGCCCTCATCGAAGATCAGCTTGGTCCACTCGAAGGCCTGCATCCCGACGAATGTCGCGCCTAGTGCCGCGGTGATCAGCAAGAAGACGAAGGTCCTGATGCGATCTTTTCGATAGCCGTAGTTGACTGCCAAGACCATCGTCCCGCTGCTGCTGATCAAGATGAAGGTCATGATGGCGATCAGGATGAGCGGGATTTTATGGCCCCAGAGCGTCAAAGCGAAGACCTCACTGGGGTTGGGCCAAGGCACCGTGGTAGACGCTCGCACGGTCATGTACGAGATCAAGAAACAGCTGAAGATGAAGGTGTCGCTGAGGAGGAAGATCCACATCATCGCCTTGTACCAGGGCACCTTCTTGAACGCCCGCTGGTCAGAAGACCAGTCGGCGACGACACCTGGCAAGCCTGCAGGCAATTCTCCGATACTCGTCAGCGCGGGTTGCGCCATATTCTTCGACCCCCTTTATTTAAGACAACAGCAGCTATCGATGGAAGGCGAACTGCGTGGGGAAGCTTAGCAGAGCGAACAAGACCAGCCAAACCAGGAGCAGATAGTGCCAGTACACCGCGCACAGCTCCACACTCAACCGCACCTTGCCGACCTCGACGCCGCGCCACACCTTGGCGCGGGTCCTGCCCCAGACCCACAGGCCGCCCAACAGGTGCAAGCCGTGCACCGCGGTGAGCAGGTAAAAGAAAGCGTTGGCTGGATTAGCCGCTACAAAATAACCTGCGGCGTTCAGTTGTTGCCACGCCCAAAGCTGTCCAGCCAGAAAAGAAAAGCTGAAAACGCCCGCGGCATTCAGGCCGATTCTGACGCCGTCTCTCTGTCCCCGTTGTGCAGCAGCCCGCGTCCATTCCATGGCGACACTGCTCAGGATCAGCAGACCGGTGTTCAGCCACAGCACCTTCGGGACGGCCAAGGTAGTCCAGTCCGCGCTCGCCCTGCGCATGAAGTAGGCACTGATGAGCAGCGCGAACAGAGACGTGGCGACCGCAAGAAATACCCCAAGACCGATTTTCACTGCGGGCAGGGAGAACGCACCCTCCTGACCCTCTTCGATCGCGGGCTGCGCTATCCAGGGCTTGACGTTTAGCGTTTGTCGCAATAGCCACCCTACAACGACGGCCATGATTGCGACCAACAACACTACTGTGAACGTCACGGCCGGGTCTCCTTGGTGTCTCTGGCTTTGTGAGCCGGTGGCTGGTTTTGCGGTATGAAGTCCTCGTCGGCGCCGGGCACGCTATAGTCGTAGGCCCAGCGATAGACCATCGGTAACCTCGGGCCGAAGTTGCCGTGCTTCGGCGGGGTGTCGGGGGTTTGCCACTCCAGCGTGGTAGCGCGCCAGGGGTTGCCACCCGACGGCTTGCCTTTGAAGTAACTCCAGATCAGGTTGTACAGAAACACGACTTGAGCCGTGCCCACGATCAACGCCGCGATGGTGATACCGGCGTTCAAGGAGTGCGCCGATTGGGGGATAAAGTCGATGTTTTCAACGGCGTAATAGCGGCGGGGCACGCCCAAAATGCCCAGGTAATGCATCGGATAGTAAATCGCATAGGTCCCGAGAAAGGTGACCCAGAAGTGAATCTTGCCCAGGGTATCGTCCAGCATTCGGCCGGTGATCTTGGGGTACCAGTGGTAGATCGCCCCGAACACGGCCAGGACGGGCGACACGGCCATCACCATGTGGAAGTGGGCGACGACGAACATGGTGTCGGAAAGCGGGAGATCCACGGTCACGTTACCCAGGAACAGGCCGGTCAACCCGCCGTTGATAAACGTGAAGACGAAGCCAATGGCAAACAGCATCGGGACGGTGAGGTGGATGTTACCCCGCCACAACGTCAGCACCCAGTTGTAGACCTTGAGGGCCGTGGGGACGGCGATGATCAGCGTGGTGGTGGCGAAAAAGAAGCCGAAATACGGGTCCATCCCGCTCACGTACATGTGGTGCGCCCACACGATGAAACTGAGGCCGCCGATGGCCAGAATCGCCCAGACCATCATGCGATAACCGAAGATGTTTTTTCTCGCATGCACGCTGATCAGGTCGGAGATGATGCCAAAGGCCGGCAGGACGACGATGTAGACCTCGGGATGGCCGAAGAACCAGAACAGATGCTGAAACAACACCGGGCTCCCGCCTGAGTGGTCGAGCAGTTGTCCGTGCGAGACGAGAGCGGGCATAAAGAAACTCGTGCCCAGCGCATGGTCCAGCGTCATCATGACGGCGCTGACGAACAAGGCGGGAAAGGCCAACAGCGCCAGGACCGTGGCCATGAAAATGCCCCATACCGTCAAGGGCAAACGCATCATCGTCATCCCTCGCGTGCGCGCCTGCAACACCGTCACCACGTAGTTCAAACCACCCATGGTGAATCCGATGATGAAGAAAGCCAGGGAAACGAGCATCAAGATAATTCCCCAATTTGCCCCCGGAGTGCCCTCGAGGATGGCCTGAGGCGGGTACAGCGTCCAGCCGGCCCCCGTGGGCCCGCCGGGTACGAAGAAGCTCGCCACCAATAACAGCACGGCGAACAGATAGACCCAGTAACTCACCATGTTGACATAGGGGAAAACCATATCGCGGGCGCCCACCATCAGCGGGATGAGGTAGTTGCCAAAACCCCCTAGGAACAACGCGGTCAGCAGGTAGATGACCATGATCATGCCGTGCATGGTCACAAACTGAAGGTAGTGGCTGGGGTCGATAAAGGAGAAGCTGTGCGGGAACCCCAGTTGCAACCGCATCATTCCCGACAGCACCAACGCCACCAGCCCCACCCCCATCGCAGTGATCGCGTACTGGATGGCGATGACTTTGGCGTCTTGGCTCCAGATGTACTTCCCGACGAAAGTCTTCGGATGATAAAGTTCTGGCTCTTCGACTTCGGCAGGTGGGACGAAAGCCGATTCGTCATGTGCAACGTAACTCATTAATATCTCCTCTTCGCTAATTCTTGCTTGTGCTCGATTCGCTAGAGTCCGATCGTTTGAGGCCGGTCATCAGAGGGTGGAGGGTATCGATGTAGGCGGCCAGGTCATCGGTCGCCTGGTCATCGGGCAGAATCGCGGCCATGGCTGCCATCTGCGGACCGTACAGGTCGCTTGGATGGGCGCCGCGAATACCCTCCTTGAAATTTTTCAGTTGAGTGACCAGATACCAATCGCTCATACCCGCCAGCCGTGGGGCATTCATTGCCTGAGCGCCCCGCCCATCGGCACCGTGACAGGCTGCGCAGGTCACATAAGACTTTTGACCCTTGGACGCATTCTGCTTCAACGTGGGCGGGGCAGGATCATCCGGCAGCGTCTTGATGTACGCGACGACGTTATTTATGGCGGCGTCATCGGCCAGCGTCGCCGCCATCGGCGCCATCTGTTTACCATAAATGTCTTTGTCGTTGGTACCCCGAACCCCGTGCTTGAAATAGTTCAATTGCCGTTTCAGATACCAGTCTCCTTGCCCACTCAATTTCGGCGCATGCAGCACAGGGTTACCCTCCGCTTGCAGGCCATGACAGGCAGCGCACACTGCATACAGTGGTTTTCCTGCTGCCGCATCGCCGACCACCTGAGCTTGGGATTGCGCAAACGTTGGATAGCTGCTCAACCACGCCCGAAACGCGGCCTCTTCTTCCACTATGACTTTGCCGCGCATGGCGAAATGTGCTATGCCACACAATTCTTCGCACAAGACGTCGAATTTCCCGGTCCGCGTGGGGGTGAACCAGATGTAGGTGACCAGGCCCGGCACCAGATCCATCTTGACGCGGAACTGTGGCACAGTGAAGTCGTGCAGGACGTCTACAGAGCGAAGCAGCGCCTTGAACGGCCTGCCCATGGGAAGATGTACTTCCGGGCTTGAGATCAAGACGTCGTCTTGTCCGTTGGGATCGTCCGGATTGATACCAAACGGGTTTTTATCGCTGATGTAGCGGGCATCGACGGTGCCCAACACGCCGTCCTTTCCGGGGAAGCGAAAGCCCCAGTGCCACTGTCTGCCCACGACCTCATACACCGAGGCGTCTTTCGGGACCTCGACGAATTGCGCCCATACGAATAGGCCGGGGGCCAACATGGCGGTGACTCCCAACGCGGTCAATCCCACAAGCCACGCCTCCAGCTTTTTGTTCTCTGGTGCGTACTCCGCCAGTCTTCCCTTCCGGTAACGGTAGCGGATCACGCAATAGGCCATAAACAAATTGACGGCGACGAAGACAAGCCCCGTGACCCAGAACGTGATGTTTACTGTGTTATCGATCGTGCCCCAATTGGAGGCGATCGGTGTGAAGTACCACGGGCTCAGGTAGTGAAATAGGACGGAGCCAACGACCAACAAAACCAATGCGATTGCTAACACCATAGCGGTGACCTCGGTTGCTTGGACAGAATTTCGTAGGCGATAGGTGATGAACGGCAGGACCGCTTACCCGCGGTGCCGGGAGCGGCCCCTCTCAAGCCGCGGCACCCCGCGCGGCGGTCAATCCGGTTCATGCCCACGCTGCTTGCCTCGTGTCGGGTTTCCGAAGTAGACGCGAGTCTACTCCTCGGCATCAGGACTGGCTATCGCTCCCCGGCTGATCCCCGCTCTGGCAGCGATGCTGGGGGTGTTGCCCCCCGCGCTGCTCGGCGACCGGGAGCTCCCGGATCGCTAATCTGGCGTGGGCCGCAACCCCAAGCGCACCGCCGCGGCCCAAGCCGCCTTGCCGATTCGCCGCTGCACTCCCGGCGCTCTTCGGCACGCACCCTTGGGACTGTCCGGTAGCGTGCATGTACAAACTCCTCCCCTTGCTGTGCCGACGGTTCGGCGACGAGATGCGCATCATTGCCGTCGTTACCGAGCCACCCTCGGTCAAGGCCATCCTAACCCATATCAGCGAGACCACCACCCCACCCGAACTCGCGCCAGCGCGCGGCCCACGGGGCTGACCGGGGCGCACGAGCCCCTTTAGCCCACTGCGCTTTCCCCTGTCTGGTTGGCGAGCTCTCTGCCACAAGCTCGCCGGTTCAGGTTCGCCCCGCTCGCCCCACCCGCGCCGGCCGAGCGCCTGCGCACGACCGCGAGCGCATTGCCAAAAGGGCGCTCAGTAACTACGTCCAGACTGAGGAAACGACGGAGCCCGATGGTTCCAGTCAGGCCGCGGCGGCAGCGAGTGCGCACAGCTTGATGTTGGCGAAATCGATCAGAACAGAAGGAGAGTAATACCCGCGCAAAGCGAGTATGGCCAGCAGCGGACAGATAATCGCGAGCGCAACCCACCAGAGCGCGGCGTGCCAGCCCGGAACGATCACGCCGGCTGCGCCCACGTGCGCCACTGGCCGTTCGTCGATGGACAGATTGAGAATGGCTGCGATCACAGCTAAGCCTATGCTGCCGATCCACCCTGGATCGTACGAGGTGGCGGCATCGAAAAAATGCCCTCCTAGCCACACGCCGGCGAAGCTGCCGACCTGATAGCTCAGGAAGACGATGCCGAATAGCGTGCACGCGAAGCGTACGCCGAAGATCTGTGCAACCAGGCCGCTGGTGAGTGGCACAGTGCCAAGCCAGAGGAAGCCGATGCCGGCGGCGAACAGATACACCGTCAGCGGTGAAACCGGGAGTCCCAGGAACAAGGTGATGATCACTGCGCGAAGAATATGGATGCCCGACAGCAGATACTTCTTGCTGAAGCGCCCACCCAGATAGCCGGCAACAATGGGGCTGGCGATGTTGAACAGCCCGATCAGCGCCAACGCGGTCGCGCCTACGGAGGGAGTCATCTTCAGCTCCAACAGATACGCGGGCAGCTGTCCCAAGATGAGCGCGATTTGGAAGCCGGACAAAAAAAAGCCCGCGGTCAGATACCGGAACCCGCCATGACCGCCAGCTTCGCGCAGCGCCTCCCGCAGCGAGTGCCAGGTGCCAGCCGTGGCGACGGGACGCTGCCGTTCCACCATCGCCGCGGCCAGCGGAACAGTCGCCAGGATGGTTCCGGCCAGCACCAGCAGCGCGGTCTGCCATCCCAGCGCGGAGATCAGCAGCGGCCCGAAAGGCAGCATCAGGAATTGTCCGAACGACCCACCGGAGGACGCGATGCCGAGTGCGAGGCTGCGTCGCTCGGGCGGAAACGCGCGGCCCACCACGCCGAGGATGACGCCGAAACTCATCCCGCTGAGCCCCCAACCCACTATCAGTCCTGCGCTCAGATCCAGCATCAGGGGCGTCGCGGCCTGCGGCATGAGCGCAAGACCGCCGGCGAATAGCAAACCGGAAACGGCGACTACGCGTCCGGCGCCTTTCTTGTCCGCCCACGCGCCGAAGAACGGCTGCGCCAGTCCCCAGATCAGATTCGACAGCGCCATGGCGAAGGAGAAATTGCTGCGCCCCCAGCCGAGATCGGCGCTCATCGGTTCCAGAAACAGACCGACACTCTGACGAGTGCCCAGGCCCAGCGCCAGAATAATCGCGCCGCAGACCACGACAAGGACCGGGGCGCGCCAGTTGGCAGACAAACTCATCGGTGAGTGGTGTTTAGCAAGAAATGCATGAAAGAGAAAGCCAGCCCGCCCCGATGAGCGAACTGCGCGCCGACCCTAACCTCCAGGCGGCGTAGCTCTGCTCGATGCGCAGTTACTCGACCCGCAGCTACTCGACAATCTCCCGGTAGGCATGCCACGAGGCGTGCCCCAGCCACGGGAAAATCACCACCAACCCGATCATCAAGGTCGCAATGCCGATGGCGGTTAGCACCGCGAGGAGCGCGGCCCACACGAGCATCGGCCCGAGGTTCTTCCTCACCGCGTTCACGCTCGTGATGACCACCGTCGCGGCGTCGACGTCGCGGTCGAGCAGCATCGGCAGCGATACCACCGAGATCGCGAACACGACCGCGGCGACGATCGCGCCGATGCCGAAATAGGCGATCACCAGCTCGTTGTAGTGCCCCGAGAACAGCACGTCCCTCAGGAAATTCTTGAGGTCCGGCACGGTGCCGCCATAGAACAGCGCGAACAGGATTGCCGAGATGCGCTCCCATCCGATCAGCGCGAAGACGAGCAGGAGCCCGAACAGCGCGATCGACCCGGCGTTCGCGCGCCACGCGTGCAGTGCTTCGACCGGATCCGCGCGGCCGGTGCGCTCGATCTGCCGCGACAGCGCGTAAAGGCTGATGGCCAGGAACGGCGCCACCAGCACGAACCCGCTCACGAGCGTCGGCGCGACGTGGCTGCGCGCCCAGGCGAAGGATACCAGGAACGCCCCGATCACCGCGAACACAACCCCGTGGGTGAGGCTCGCGACCGGCGCCTGCCGAACGTCGCGCCAGCCCTTCCCAAGCCAGCGGAACGGCGCGCCCGCATCGATCGCTTTCACCACCGGCATGCGCGATTCGTCGTCCCTGCTGCCGACTGCCTGACCCATCGGATCCTCCTGTCGAAGGTTCGTCCCGCGGCCTGATAAAATGCGCCCAGCGCGGCGGCCCGTCAACCGGCGGCGCCCCGCGGCGTCGTTTCCCGGCTCGGGCGAGAATAGCGCCCGCCGCGGAGTAGGCGCGCACAGCGTGGTCCTCGTGAGCGAGCGGGGTGCCAAACAGCGCCATGATGGCGCCCTCATGACTTGGTTTCCCTACCCTCGTACCCTCGTAGGGGTGCATGCGTGACATCCTGCGCTCGAGGACGGGCTCGAGGAGCTTGTGCGCGCTGTCGGTATCGCGCTCGGCGATCAGCCCCATCGAGCCCTTCATGTCCGCGAACAGCACCGTCGAATGTTTCCGCTCGCCCGGGTAGATTTAACCTTCAGAACCGGTTGAAGGTCTAGAATGGTGTTGCTTCGACGCATCAGCCGTTTTGTCCCACGTTCTTGAACGAGAGGAGGTTGCCATGCGGCGCAGACTGTACGTGATCTGTCCCGATCTACAGGCGGCACAACAGACCATGAACGATCTGTTGCTCGCCCGCATCGACGAACGTCATATTCATGTCCTCGCCAAGCGTGGCGCCCCCATGGAGGAGCTGCACGAGGCCAACATCCTGCAAACGAGCGACTTGGTCCATGGCGCGGAATTGGGCCTTGTTATCGGGGGTGTTTGCGGGGTGCTGTTGGGCGTGGGCCTCGTCCTTGTCCCCCTTGGGGGCGTCAAACTGCAACTTGTCACGGTCCTCATCACAGCCTTCGGCGGTGCTTTGTTCGGGATTTGGGCCTCGAGCCTGGTTGCGGCGAGCGTGCCCAACACGAGGCTGCTCGCCTTCGCCAAGGATATCGAGGAAGGCAAGTACCTGATGATGGTCGATGTCCCTTTCCGGCGCGTGGAGGAGATTCAGCTGCTCCTGCGAAAACGCCACCCGGAAGACAAAGATGGCGGTGTCGAGCCGACCGTACCGGCATTTCCCTGATTCGGTCTCCGGTCCATCCTTAGGCGGCACGGCAATCGACCCATAAGGGCGAAGCAAGCCCCGCGAAGGTTCGCGGGGCTTGTTCGTTTCAGCGGCGAGTCCCACCAGCTTGCTGCTAGGTTCCGAAAGCAAGAGCTGCCGTGCTTCACTGCGAAGCCTGACGGCCGTTCGACCGAAGGAGAAGGAAAGGAAGGAAAAGACTGGCCGCGGCCGCGCGTCGGCGGAAATGCTAAACTCCGGCCTTCCCGCACGCCACGGCGCCGGGATTTGCCTGCGAGACTGGTCCAGCCATGACGACCGACGTACGACAGATCTCTCTTTCCCGCCTCCAGCAATTCCTGGCGCTGACCAAACCGCGCGTCGTTTCCCTGATCGTCTTCACTGCGGTCATCGGCATGTTCCTGGCCACGCCCGGCATGGTGCCGCTGCAGGCGCTGGTGTTCGGTACGCTGGGCATCGGGCTGGTCGCCGGCGCCGCGGCCGCGGTCAACTGCCTGGTGGAGCAGAAGGTCGATGCGGTGATGGCGCGCACCCGCGCGCGGCCCCTACCCATGGGGCAGGTCACCTCGCTGCAGACGCTGCTGTTCGCCGCCGTCGTGGGCGGGATCGGGCTGACCATGCTGTACGCGCTGGTCAACCCACTCACCATGTGGCTGACGCTCGCCACCTTCGTCGGCTACGCAGTCATCTACACGATAATCCTGAAGCCGCTCACACCCCAGAACATCGTGATCGGCGGTGCCTCGGGCGCCATGCCGCCGGTGCTGGGCTGGACTGCGGTGACCGGCGAGCTGCAGTCGGACGCGCTGCTGCTGTTCCTGATCATCTTCGCCTGGACCCCGCCGCACTTCTGGGCTTTGGCGTTGTACCGCAAGCGCGAGTACGCCAGGGCAGGCATCCCGATGTTGCCGGTCACTCATGGCGACCGCTACTCGCGGCTGCAAGTTCTGTTCTATACGCTGGTCCTGTTGGCAGTCTGCATGCTGCCGTTTGCTACCCCTAGGAGCGGGCTATTCTACCTCGGTGCCGCTGTCGTGCTGGGCCTGTTGGTCCGTTGGTACGCGGTGAGGGATAGGGTGGAGGAACTCGGTCGTTCTGGGCTGAA
>JACXTT010000958.1_pt1 | contig 49343 bp, 35 predicted proteins | sample 9270951 | NCBI WGS metagenome assembly JACXTT01 (sample SAMN15532306, study PRJNA645909) | rock metagenome | isolation source: weathered quartz diorite | place: Puerto Rico | collected 2017-06-21 | reverse complement strand
TGTGGGAGGTTTCACGCTGTTTTATCTGAGGGCGCTGGGCGGCGCCAGTCACGAGGCCCTGCTGCGGGATCTGCCGCCTTCGTGGCGAGACTGGTCGGTGATGTTTCTCATCTCCGGCAGGTCCGATCATCCTGTGCCATCCTCAGCGCTCGCCAACCTGCCGGTTGTCATGCTCGTGTATGCGGCGCAGTTCGCGATCGTTCTCATTGGCGTCCTGTTCTTTTACGCCGCTTTCCGGCATAACTACTTCTTTCTGCAACGAGTGTTCCAGCGGCGCTGGAGCGCATTTGGCCAAACCAGAGAGGCGAGCATCGTGATCAACCTCGACGACGCGGACAAGTGCTTCGGGTTCCGGGCGGCGAACGAAGCGTTCAACGCGCAGGTATGGTCGCTGGCGCTCTGCGGAGGCGTCATGCTGTTCAGCCGGTTCGCGCATGTTGGCGGAAAAGACCTGCACGCCATTGCGGACCTCAATTTCAATGAGCTGTTTCCCAATCTCGGCCAATCGATGCTCGCGGCGGGCTGGCTGTTGGCGCTCGCCGTGGTCTCGATGCCGGCGATCGTCAAGTTGCTGCCCCAGGTTGGATTTCTTCGAGGCCCCGCGCTTCCGAAAACCACCGTGGCGAGCTACTTTCGGGAGTTTCTGCCGGACGATTTATGCCCGATCGGCGCCGAACCGGCGCCGGAGGAGATCGACTACTTCTGCTCGAAATTCGCAAGCAACGCCTTTTGGCCCACCGGAAACAACCGCGCCCGCATTCTATTCTTTCTGTCATTTCTCGTACTCGCGATTCTGCTATTTCCGGTCGTACGGGTTGAGCTTGCGCCTTCTTTCTTCGGCTATCTGGCGCTGTTCGCCCTAGTGGCCTTTGCCCTGACCTGGGTCGGCTTGCGAATTCTCGAACTGCTGCTGGTCGCCATCGACGACCGCCTTGCCCACGCTCCCAAAACGCCGATTGCGAAGCCTCAATCGCTCATTGCGGCGGAGGCCGCGGCGCGTGAAAAGACAGAGGAAATAGCCGAATTGGAACTCGCGTTCCTGCGGCTCGAAGAAGCGCCGCCAAACACCTATCGTCTGGATTTGAAGTCGAGCCCTGCCCGCAGCAACGCCACCAACCGCGCGGACGGCAAGATCACAGTGGACGCCAAGGACTTGAATACAATTCTCGGGGCCGACGCATACGGCAGGAAGCTGGGGCAGGCGCTGTTTGCCGATGACGCCATTCGCGACGCGTGGGTTCGCGCAAACGCCGCGGCGGAAACCGAAGGCGCGAAGGTGCGCGTTCGGCTGACGGTAGACGACGATGCCGTTGCACTCCATGCTATCCGCTGGGAAACCTTGCGCGACGCCAGCGGCTTCGAACCATTTCGCGGCGCGGACCGTTGGTTTTCGCGCTACGTGGACAGCAACGACCTGCAAAAGGCTGCCCAGCCGCGTCCCCGAAAGATGCTGAAGGCGCTGGTGGTGATCGCGAGTCCGTCGGAACTCAACGCGAGGGACATCGATGGCATGCAGGCGATCCCTGTACAGAAAGAGCGGGAGGCGGCGGAAAAGTTCCTCGAGGACATCGCCTCCGAGCCGCCAACCGTGCTCGCATCCGGCGGGCAGGCCACGCTGCCGCGCATCATTGGGGAACTGAAGAATGGCGTCGACATCGTGTACATGATCTGCCACGGGACGCTGAAACAGGGAATGCCGAGCCTGGTGCTCGAAAAAGACAGCGGCTCGGTCGAGATGGTCAACGCCCTGGACTTGGTGCGCGCGTTGCAGGATCTCGACCAACCGCCGGGGCTCATGGTGCTGGCTTCGTGCCAATCGGCGGGCACGGGAGCGAGCGAAGATGCGCTCACAGCCCTTGGTCCGCGCCTTTCCGCAGCGGGTGTTCCGGCGGTGATCGCGATGCAGGGCAAGGTGGACATCAAGACGGTGGAAGCATTCATGCCGGTGTTCTTCGCGGAATTGAAGCAACATGGACAGATCGACCGGGCGGTGGCTGTGGCGCGCGGCGAAGTGGCGCGCAAACACAGTGACTACTGGATGCCTGTGTTGTTCATGCGCCTGCGGAACGGGATGCTGTGGCAATGAGTTTGTATCGTTTCCATCTTGCATTTCGTGCCGGGTTCGGATAATCTGAAGTTCCGTCACTCCGTCACATCTTTCGTTTCTCTTACGCAGAACCTCGGCATCTTAGCGCCTTGTTTCATGCGAATGGCTAACTGTCCCTTCACGCTTTAACAAACGAAAGGCATTCGATTTTGATCGATCGACCCTCGCAGGACGCTTCGTCTGTCCTGCCTGCGACGGCTCGCGGAGAAACGCGCGTCCTCGCTTCACAAAACACATGGATCGACGGCGCCGCCGTGGATCAACTGAAGAAAACCGCCGAATTGCCGGGCATGAAACTGGCCGTCGGCCTGCCGGACTTGCATCCCGGAAAAGGGAGTCCTATTGGCGCGGCATTTGTCAGCGAAGGTTGGATCTATCCGGCGCTCGTCGGCAACGATATTGGTTGCGGCATTGGATTGTGGCGCACCGATTTGAACTCAGGCAAACCAAAACGGGAGGCTTGGGCCGACCGGCTACGCGACCTCGATGGACCTTGGGATGGCGATTCCACGCAATGGCTGGCGGATCGGGGCATTGCGCCCACGGGCCACGAACACAGCCTCGGAACGATTGGCAGCGGCAATCATTTCGCAGAACTGCAGTCCATCGAAAGCATCGAAAACGCCGCGGAATTCGAACGGCTCGGCATGTCGGGGGAGGCCGTCTATTTGTGCATCCATAGCGGTTCGCGCGGCTTTGGAGAGGCAATTTTGCGCGAGCATTTCGCGGCCCATGGCGGCGCCGCCGGGCTCCGGACGGACACGCAGGAAGCCACGCATTACCTCGAGCGCCACAATCACGCCATGCAATGGGCGGTAGCGAGCCGCGAGTTAATCGCGCGCCGCATGATGAACCGTCTTCGGGCAGATGGCGATCGGGTATTGGACGTTTGCCATAACTGGGTGGAACAACTCCCGTCCGGCAGTTGGCTGCATCGCAAAGGGGCGGCGCCTGCGACCAAGGGCGCTGTGGTGATTCCCGGGTCGCGGGGCGCGCACAGCTATCTCGTAGCGCCGCGGCCGCCAAGTGAGATCAGCGCCTTCTCACTTGCACATGGCGCCGGGCGCAAATGGTCGCGCACGGACAGCCGCGCGCGGCTCGAGAAGCGCTTTTCCACGAGGGATCTCGAACGAACCGAACTCGCTAGCCACGTCATCTGCGAGGACAAAGATTTGCTGTACGAAGAGGCTCCGCAAGCATACAAGAACATCGCCTCAGTCGTGCAGGATCTGGTGGATGCCGGGCTTGTGGAGGTGATCGCCGTGTTGAAGCCGCTGGTGACTTACAAGGTGCGCCGATGATCTGGATCCAAATCACGGCGGGCAAAGGCCCGGTGGAATGCGCTTGGGCAGTGGTCCAGGTCATGGCAAAGCTCATAGAGGAGGCCGAGGGCGCGGGCTTTGCCGTCAAGACGCTGGAAATCGAACTGGGGCCGCAAGCCGGCACGGCGCAGTCCGTTGTGATCTCGATCTCCGGCGGTTCGGGCGACCTCAGTTCGTTCGTGGATGCCTGGCGCGGCACGGTGCAATGGATCGCCCGCAGCCCATTCCGTCCCGAACACAAGCGCAAGAACTGGTTCGTGGGAGTCGACGTCCTAACCCCGGTGGACGAAACGCACTTTGACCCCAGGGACGTTCGCTGGGAAACCATGCGCGCCAGCGGACCGGGAGGTCAGCATGTCAACCGCACCGAATCCGCCGTGAGGGCCACCCACGTGCCCTCGGGGCTGCAGGCGACTGCGATGGAGGAGCGGTCGCAGCACCGGAACCGCAAGCTCGCTCTGGCGAGGCTCGCCCGGAAACTGGCGGAGGCGGGCGAAAAGAAACACGCCGAGTCGCTAGGCAAGCGCTGGAAGGCGCACCAGGACCTGGAACGCGGCAACCCGGTGCGAACGTTCCGAATGGACGTCTAGATAGCCGTACTCAACAGAACAGGTTATCGTGGAAGAGTACACACCATGCAAAGTCACCGCGCCACTGCGTGGGCAGTCGCGACGGTAGCCGCCGTTGCGCTTGCCTTCAACAGCGCCTGTTCCCGAAGCGGCGCTGCTGCATCCGGAGGCGGCGCCGCCCCGAAAGGCGAACCCCCGCAATTCATTCGCACGACGCAATCCACGTCAGGAGATGTGCCGCTCGAAATCGCGGCCATTGGCAATGTCGAGGCGAGTTCGACAGTAGAAGTGAAAGCCCGCGTCACCGCGCCTGTCGTCCGCGTGCACTTCGCCGAAGGCCAGGATGTTCGCGAGGGCCAACTCCTATTTGAGTTGGACCCCGAACCGTTCAGCCGGCAACTCGCCGAAATCGAAGCCAATATCGCTCGCGATCAGGCGCTCGCGAAACAAGCAGAAGCCAACATCACGCGCGATCAAGCCACCTGGAAGAACCTGGATGCAATCGCCAACCGCAGCCTGAAACTTCTCAAAGAAGGCATCTCGTCACGGGAACAAGTGGATCAAGCCACTGCAAACGCCGATGCCGCCAAGGCCGCGGTGGAAGCCGGCCGCGCCGCCGTCGATAGTTCCAGGGCCGCCGAAAAGGCCGACCGCGCCCGTCTCTTTGAGACGCGCCTGCAACTGGACTACACCAAGGTCTACGCGCCAATCTCCGGGCGCGCAGGCGTGATTTCCACCAAGCCGGGGAGCCTTGCGAAGCAGCACGACAATACACTCGTAACGCTGCTACAGTCGGCGCCTGTTTCTGTTTCCTTCTCCGTGCCTGAGAACGTGCTGCCGCAGATTCGCCAGTATCATTCCCAGCAGCCTCTGACGATCACCGCAGTCGCATCTGACAACCGGACGACGGCCGGCGTGCTGAACTTTATCGACAACACGGTGGATACGACGACAGGCGCGATCAAACTGAAGGCGTCCTTCGCTAATACAGACCATGTGCTTTGGCCCGGCCAGTTCGTCAACGTTCGCGCTCGCCTGAACCTGGAACACGATCGCGTCCTGGTCGCGTCACAGGCGATCCAGAGCGGTCCGCGCGGCAAGTACGTGTGGATTTTCAACTCCGCGGATTCCTCAGTCACAATGCGGGATGTTGTCGTTTTGCGCTCCTTTGCTCCTGGATCGGGACGGCCTGAACAGGCGGTGATCGGTTCGGGACTAAAGCCCGGCGAAACCGTCGTATCAGAAGGACAGAAGCGGCTCGCCCCCAACGCCAAGGTCCGGCTGCTGCAGGCAGCGGCGCCCCCGGCGAGCTAAGAGCGCAACATGGCCATCACAGATTTATTCATTCGCCGTGCGATCACGACCACGCTATTGATGGCGGGGATCCTGGCGTTCGGCCTGCTGAGCTATTTCACGTTGCCTGTCAGCGACCTGCCGCCCGTAGAGTACCCGACCATTCAGGTCACCGCCGCCTTGCCTGGAGCGAACCCGGACATCATGGCTTCGTCGGTGGCGACGCCGCTCGAAAAGTCCTTCTCTAATATCGCCGGCATCGAGAGCATGTCCTCGTCGAGCACCGACTCGACCACCAGCATCACGCTGCAGTTCGATCTCAGCCGGACGATCGACGCCGCTGCGCAGGACGTGCAATCCGCGATTTCGCGCGCCACCGGGGACCTGCCGCGCAACATGCTCGCGCCGCCTTCATTTCGCAAGGTGAATCCCGCCTCGCGGCCCATCCTGTTTCTCGGGCTCACATCCGAGACCATGACGCTCGCCTCGCTCAACGAGTACGGCGAGGATCTCATTGGCCGCCGTATTTCCATGGTCACGGGCGTGGCGCAAACCAATGTTTTCGGAGCGCAGAAGTATGCGGTGCGCGTGCAGGCCGATCCGGACCGGCTCGCCTCCAGCCAGGTCGCGCTCGAAGACGTTCGCGACGCATTGGGCCGGCAGAACGTCAATCTTCCGGCAGGCTCGCTGCGCGGCCTAACCAAGGCCTACACGGTGCAAGCGAACAGCCAACTTACTCTGGCAGACCAGTTCCGGCCGATGATCGTCGCCTACCGCAACGGCAACCCGGTTCGCCTCGGAGATGTAGCCTTGGTGAAGGATAGCGTAGCGACTGAACTGAGCAGGTTCTGGGTCAACGGCAAGCCCGGCATGATTGTGGCGGTGCAGAAGCAGCCCGGCGCCAACACTGTCGAAGTGGTGGATTCCGTCAAGAAGCTGCTCCCGAGCCTGCGGCAGAACATGCCCGCCGGCATCAATGTCTTTGTCGAATTCGACGCGTCCAAGAACATCCGCGAGTCTATCGAAGATGTCAAGATCACGCTGCTGCTGACGATCGGCCTGGTGATCCTGGTGATTTTCGTGTTCCTGCGCAACGTTTCCGCGACTGTCATTCCCAGCCTCGCTGTGCCGCTTTCGCTGCTGGGCACGTTTGGCGTGATGAAGCTGCTGGACTTCACCATCGACACGTTGTCGATGATGGCGATGACGCTTTCGGTCGGCTTCGTGGTGGACGACGCCATCGTGATGCTCGAGAACATTGTGCGCCACATGGAAATGGGCAAGACCCGCATGGCCGGGGGGTTCGAAGGGGCTCGGGAGGTCGGCTTTACCATTATCTCGATGACGATTTCGCTGGTGGCCGTCTTCATCCCCGTTCTGTTTCTCGAAGGCATCATCGGACGCCTGCTGCGCGAATTCGCGGTCACGATCGCCGTGGCGGTGCTGGTGTCGGGCGTCATTTCCCTGTCGCTGACGCCGATGCTCTGCAGCCGCTTTCTGCATCATGAAGAGAAGCACGGACGCGCTTTCAACTGGATTGAGGGCTTTTTTCAAGGGCTCAACGGTCTCTATCGCCGCACGTTGCTCACAACGTTGCGATTCAAGTCGGTAACGCTCGCCGGAACGCTGGCGCTCACCGCGGTGACGGTGTGGATGTTCGGCGTGATGCCGAAGAGCTTCGTGCCCACGATCGACAACGGCCTGGTATTTGGCGGCACCGAAGCGGCGCAGGACACCTCATTCGACAAGATGGTGAATTTGCAGATGCAGGCCATGGCGATCGTGCAGAAGAACCCGTGGGTGAACCACTATGGCACCGGCGCGACGGGACAGACTACCGGATTTCTGTTCATGCACTTCAAAGACGGAGTGCAACGACCCCACGCGAGTGTAATCGTGGGGCAGATGCAGCAGCAGTTCGCGCAAATCCCCGGATTCTCGGTCTTTTTGCAGTCCCCGCCGCTGCTGACGCTCGGCCAGAACGAATCCCGCTATCAATATTCCGTGGCGTTGCAGGATGCGGACACTGCCCTGCTCTACCAGTGGGCGCCGAAGCTCGAAGCCAAATTGCGAACGCTGCCCGTCATCGCGGACGTTTACAGCGACCTGCAATTGAACAATCCGCGCGTCAACGTGGACATCGATCGCGACCGTGCGACCGCGCTCGGCATCACGCCGGAACAGATCGCCAACACACTGTACGACGCCTACGGCAACCGCCGCGTATCGACCATCAGCGCGCCTGCCAACGAGTATGACGTGGTGCTCGAGGTGTTGCCGGAGTTCCGCCGCGACCCTGCCGGATTGTCGAAACTGTACATCCGCTCGAGCAACAACAAGTTTGTTCCGCTTTCGGCCGTGACGCGCGAAATACAAGGAGTGGCGCCGCTGAGCGTCAACCACATCGGCCAGTTGCCCGCCGTGAATCTGCAGTTCAATGCAAAGCCCGGCATTTCGCTCAGCGAAGTGACTTCTCAGGTCGACATCGCCGCCCATGAAGTGGGCCTGCCCGATACGACGTCGTTCACATATCAGGGCACAGCGTCGGCATTCCAAAAATCGATCGGCGGGCTCGCGCTGCTGCTCGGCGTAGCGATCGTCGTGATCTATCTCGTGCTGGGGATTCTGTACGAGAGCTTCATTCACCCCATCACGATTCTTTCCGGGTTGCCTTCGGCGGGCCTGGGCGCGCTGATCACGCTGCTGCTCTTCAAGGACGATCTGAACCTGTTCTCATTCGTCGGCATTATCCTGCTGATCGGCATCGTCAAAAAGAACGCCATCATGATGGTGGATTTCGCCATCATGGCGCGGCGCGATGGGATGACGGCGGAGGACGCGATCTTCGAGGGCTGCATCCAACGCTTCCGGCCCATCATGATGACCACCATGTGCGCGTTGCTCGGAACCTTGCCCATCGCCTTTGGCTATGGAGCTGGCGGCGAAGCGCGGCGTCCATTGGGCCTCGCCGTGGTCGGCGGCCTGGTGGTTTCACAACTGCTGACGCTGTATATTACGCCTGTGATTTACCTCTATCTCGAGAGATGGACCTCTGGCGGCGGCTCGCGGAAGCCCAGGCAGCGGACCGAGGTTCCGGAACTGGCCGGCGTTTCTTAACGCGGTTCGCCGAGGGCAAGGTCGATCGTATCCAAAACATATTGCGGTTCGTTCGTTTGCTCTGCAATTGCGCGTGCATGGCGCAGGAGAGCGAGGCGCTCCTCACCGGCCTCATAGTGGGAGAGGGCCAGAAGCAGAGCCGCTTCCGGTTCTGCGGAGGTTGTGTCAATCACGCGGCGGAGCGCTTCTTTCGCCTGCCTCTTCATTCCCGCGTGGTCGCAGATCACCGACAAATGGAGAGCGATCGTTTTAGCCCAAAGCCATTCCTCTTCCGCGATGGCCGATTCCAGTAAAGTGTGCAACCGGCGAATGGCCTGGATCTCCTTGCCCGCTCTTAATAGCGGGTTCATCGCCATGATTTCGTTCCGGTAGTTCACAGGCTGATGTTCCTTTTGTCCAAGGAAAACCGTATGACTTCTGCAGCACACAGGATACAACGTGTGAAGTTCGGCGTCAGTGTAGATCAGGATTCGCTTAGGTAGACGTCAAGCGCTTCCATAAGGTACCAAGAGCACGCGGGTTTCTTCGGCGATTCGACGTGTACGACGGAGAAGCGTAAGGCGCGCGTCACTGGCTTCGTAGCAGGAGAGCGCGGCGCTACTGCTGGTTGAACTCAGTCGCGAACCGGAACGACTCCACGCGATGTCCGTCCTTGCTCTTGGGACGCGCCCGGAACCCCGCCTTGAGCTTCTCGAGCGCCGCCGGATCCCAGGTCGGCCGGTACTTGCTCAACGATGGCTCGAACTGCGACACATGCGCCGCGGCGGCATCCAGTTTCTTCTCGAAGAACTCGTCGATGCGGACCTCATAGTTCGCGTCTTTGCCCGCGTAGTAGTACAGCTCCATGGGAACCTTCCACGGTTCGAGCCCTTGATGCAGGCGCTGATTGGGGAAGTACAAATGCCATTCCGCCGCGCGAATCGCGTCGATCGTATTGTTGGCCGCCATCCGATGGTCGGTCTTGTGCCACCTGACATACTCGGCGCCCGGATCCGGCGCCATCACCAGTTCCGGCCGGTGCTTGCGAATGATCCCCGTCACCTGTTCCACCAGATCCCTGGGACTCGCATATTCGAGCATCCCGTCGTGGAACTGCAACCACGTGATGCTCTCCTTCGGAATGCCGATGATGCGGCAGGCCTCCTCTTCCTCCGCCTTGCGAATCTTAGCCAGACGCTCGCTGGTCATTTCCGGGTCTCCGCTGCCCTTGTCGTCGTTCGTATAAATGACGACACGCACCGTGTTGCCGTTCTTCGCGAGCATGGCCAGCGTGCCCGCGCAGCAGAAGGTGTCGTCGTCCGGATGGGGAGTGAACAACAGCACGGTTTTGCCGCGCAGTTGCTCGATCCTCGGTTCGGCAGCCGCCAAACCCGCAATGTACAATAATCCAGCAATGAAGTTCCGCAGGCGCACCGGCATTCTCCTGTCCCTCGCAGCAGCGACGCTCCCGCTATCCGCTCAATACCGCGCGGGAGTCTCACGCATTGATATCACTCCCAAGCCCGGCCACGCAATGGGCGGGTACGCGGCGCGCAAAGGCGCCGCGACTGGAACTCACGATCCGCTGCAGGCCACGGCGCTCGTGCTCGAAGGCGCAAATGGCGAGAAACTCGCCTGGATCACGGCAGATTTGCGATCCTTCGTTTCCACCCGCGTTGGCGCGGAGGTCAAACGGCGCTACGGCATTGCACACACGTTGATCTCGGTCTCCCACACTCACTCCGGACCCCTTACCTGGGAAGCGCCGCAATCGCCATGGTATCGAGAGGCGGAGGACAAGATGATCGAGGCGGCAGGCAAGGCCGCGCAAAGCCTCGCGCCCGTTACGCTGGCCGCTGCAACCGGCAACGTTTATATAGGATTCAATCGGCGCAAGGTGTCTGAAGACGGCGTGGCGACGATGCAATGGCGCAACGAGGCGAAACTTCCTTCGCACCCCGTGGACCCGGAACTGACGATCCTGACCGTAATGAAGCAGGTTGACGGGGAACCGCTGGCGATCGTGGTCAACTATGCCTGCCATCCGTCGATTCTCGGTCCTGACAATCTCGAGTTTTCCGGCGACTATCCCGGCGCCATGCGGCAAGCCGTGGAGCAGGCCTTTCCATCGGCGCTGGCGCTCTTTGTACAAGGCGGCGCCGGCGACATCAATCCATATCGCGACAAAGAGCCCGTACCTGGCGGTTTCGCCGCAGCACGCGAGGCCGGCGAAGAACTCGCGCGGGCTGCTATTGCCGCGGTCAAGCGAGCGAAGGCGCTGCCCGCGGCGCCGTTACGGGTAAACACCGAAGTCACTGACGTCGCCAACCGTTGGAAGCCAACGGAGACAATCCCGATCGGCTGGACCGCGGCGCTGCTCGGCGACGGCAGCTTCTGCCTGCTCGCGCTGCCCGGAGAGCCCTTCGTGGAACACCAACTCACCTTCCGCGAGAAGTCCGAATGCGGAGTTTCGATGCTCGCGGGCTATACCTATTCGGCCTCGGCAACCGGCGGCGTTTGGGCGGGCTACCTTCCAACCATCCTCGCGGCGGTGGAAGGCGGCTATGGAGCGAACTACAACACAAACGTGGCAGTTGGCACAGGCGAGCTGCTGATCGATCGTGGGGTGATCCGGCTCCTGCGGTTGCGTGGACTCTTGAAGGAGTTGCCCAGTGCCAACTAAGTTGCTGTTCTTATTGGCGCCTATGCTCGCCGCGGCCCAAACGTTCACCGCGGGCGTCGCCAAGGTCGACCTGGCGCCGCCTCTGGGCGTCCCGATGTCCGGATACCAGGTCCGCTATTCGAAAGGCCGGCACGACCCTATCGAAGCGCGCGTGCTCGCGCTTGCGGACGGCAGGGAGCGCCGAATCGCGATCGTCACGCTCGACCTCTGCTTCCCCTTCGAGCCGCCCGCCATGGACGAGATCCGCGCCGCAGTCCGCGAGCAACCCGCGCGCATCGACGAAGTCATCTTTCACGCGTCGCACACGCATTCAGGACCCACCTATATGTCGGCGCCCGATGCGCTCAAAGCCGCGATTCCGCGGGTTGTTTCGGCGATCCGCGAAGCTGCGGCGGGCATGACGCAGGCCCGCATTGGCGCAGGTTGGGGACAGACCTACATCGGCTTCAACCGCCGGTATGTCCGGCCCGACGGCGCGATTCACATGTTCTGGCGAAACGAGATGAAGATGACCTCCACATTCCCTGTGGATCCGTCGGTGGGCGTCATTCGCGTGGATCGGGCAAGCGATGGCAAGCCGCTCGCGGTGCTCGTGCACTACGCGTGCCACCCAGTCATCTTCGGACCAGACAATCTCGATTACTCCGCCGACTACCCGTATGAAATGCGCCTCGGCGTCGAAGAGGCGATGCCGGGTTCGATGGCGTTCTTTCTACAAGGCGCGCCCGGAGACATCAATCCGTATTTCGACAAGACTCCGAAGATAGAAGACGCGGAGGCCGTGATGCGCGCCACCGGGCGCAAGCTCGCTGCCGAAGCGGTTCGCGTCGCGCGCACGATTCCCACGGCCGCGGCGGCATCGATCCGTTCGAAAACCGTGATCGTCACGTCGCGCAACCGTTGGAATATCGACAAGCTCAAGGCAGTCGCCGAAGAACGCTACCATCTCGATCCGCTGCGCACAGCCCGGCTGCTGCGCGACGATATGCGGTTGCCGGTGACCACGCTGCTCATCGGCGACAACATCGCCATTGCAGGAATGCCAGGGGAACCCTTCGTCGAATTTCAGATGCAGTTCAAGGCCAAGAGTCCCGTAGCTGCGAGTCTTCTGATCGGCTACACCAACGGCTACTTCGCGTACTTCCCCACCATCGCAGCCGCGGCCCGTGGAGGTTACGGCGCCAATTCGACGGTCAACCCGACCGAAGTCGGCGCGGGCGAAACCATGCTGAACACGGCGCTCATTTCCATGTACGAGTTGCTGGGAAAACTGAAGTCCGAAATGGCTGTTCCGTCCCAGCCAAAGTAGCGGATACGGACCTCCATTTGCCTTCTCGCAGTCCTTGACGCCGCCCGGGCGCCCGCGTAATCGAGGACGCTTGACACCGGCGCCTCCAGCAACGTATGATCCTCTGTAACCCGCCGTGTCGCGACTGAGGTGTCCCCGCGCGACTACACAGATTTTTGTACTCCGTTGTAGCCTATTGCTTTCGTTGAATGACGTGCCGCGCCGCCGTGCGCTGCAAGCCTAACCTCCAACCCTCAACAACATTAGCCGCATTAGGAGACTGTCTCACCATGAACCTTACCGATTTGCAGAGCCGGGGCTTTTCCCGCCGCCAAATTGGCCGCATCGCCAGCGTCGTCGCGGGAGGCGCCCTCGTTAACGAGTTCGCGCTTGCCCAGCAGGCCGAGCGCAGGATGAATCGCGGCCCCATCCCTGCGGATGCGGTGCGCATCAGCTCGAACGAGAATCCCCTCGGTCCCTGCCCGGAAGCTCTGGAAGCAATCTACAAGGTTGCGAAGTATGGCGGACGCTATTCTCCGTTCAACGAACACGGCGAGTTCATGAAGGCAGTGGCGGAAACCGAAGGCGTGAAGCCTGCCTACATCGCGCCCTACGCCGGCTCGAGCGACCCGCTGCATCGCGCGGTTTGCGCCTTCACCTCGCCGACGCGCGGCTTCGTCATGTCGGATCCCGGCTATGAAGCAGGCGCCAACACCGCGGAATTCATCGGAGCGAAGGTGCATCGCGTTCCGCTGCGCAAGGACTTTTCGCACGACGTCCAGGCGATGGTGAAGGCCGACCCGCAGGCGGGCGTGATCTACATTTGCAATCCCAACAACCCCAGCGGCACCATGACATCGGCGAAGGATATCGAGTGGGTCATTGCGAACAAGCCCAAGGGTTCGATCCTGCTCCTGGACGAGGCTTACGTGCACTTCGCCACCGATGAGACTGGCGTTCCGTACGTGAAAAACGATCAGGACGTGATCATCCTTCGAACATTCTCGAAAGCTTACGGAATGGCGGGCATCCGCGCGGGCATCGCGCTGGGCCGCCCGGACCTGCTCGAAAAACTGCGCCCCTACGGTTCCGGCATGCTGCCCATTACGGGACTGGCCGCGGCCACTGCCAGCATGCGCACCAAGACTCTGATCGCGGAACGCCGCAAGATCAACAAGGACATCCGCGAGAATGTCTTCGAGTTCCTCGACTCCAAGAAGTTCTCCTATGTGCCGTCGGTCAGCAACAAGTTCATGCTGCAAGTGAACCGCCCCGGAATGGAAGTGGTGCAGGCCCTGGCGAAAGAGAATGTCTACATCGGCCGCGTGTGGAAGGTGTGGCCCACCCACGTGCGAGTCACCGTTGGCACGCAGCCGGAAATGGACAAGTTCAAGGCCGCGCTCGTCAAGGTGATGGCGTAGGGGTTCGTTCGAATTCAAGTTCACAATTGCGGGCGGTTCCGGCTCTACGTTAAGGCCGGGCCGCCCGCAATTCCATTTTTGAGGGGGATCCTTTTTCCACCTTCACGGTCTTGGCTTCGCTGTGGAAGCGCTTGCGCACTTCGGGATCGAACCACGCGCCGTCTTCGATTTCTTCGAACGCGTAGATCTCGTACTCGCCGGGCGCAAGGGCCGCGAACTGGTAGTCGCCTTGCGCGGCCGTCTTCGCGGTGCGAATCTGATCGGTCATGCCCGTCCACTCTTCTTTGGGAATGAGCAGCACGGTCGCGCCGGCAACCAGCTCATCTTTGCCGTTCTTCACCGAGCCTTCGATCGACCCGGGCTGCGCGGCGAACGTCAGCACCAACTCAGACGCCGCCGCGGCGGCTGCGCCTGCAACCGTGAAGTCGAGCCCTGTGAAGCGAACGTCCTGATTGCCTAGTTGGACGTTCCTCAAATAGAAGCCGTCCGGAATGCCTGTGACCCGAATGCGATAGCGATCGGCGCCGACGTTGGGCAATGAGAACTTGGGTCCGTCTTTGCTCGAACCTCCCGCCATGCCGTTCGAATACCCGATGCCGGCCGACTCGAGCATCACGCGCACGTAGGCTTGCGCGGGCGGTTCCGATCCTTCGTATTTCAGCGAAACCGGCATAGTCGCGTTCGGCTGGACAGCGATTGCGAGGCCTTCTATGTCCTCATTCTGGATCTCGATCTTGGCCGTGCCGACGTAGCTCCCGCTCGATTCGGCAAACACCATCGCGTGGGCCGTGTAGGAGCCGGGCGCGAGCCCGCGTGCGGAGAATTTTCCATCACGCGTGGCGGCGTTCGATCCGCGTCCTCCGCCGGTTGCTTCGCCTTGGGACGTATTCGGCGAGAGAATCACCGACGCGCGCTGCTTCCACGGGGCGCCGGACGCGCCATCGACGATGGTTCCCGACACGCTGAACGTCCGGGTTTTCCGCAGCCGGATGTCCATGTTGGGCGTCTGCGAACCGGCGGCGACTTCAATCGGAGTGGATCGCTCCACCAGATCCACGCTGGGAAAGAACGTTGGCGCAAACGTTTCGGCTTTGGTTTTGCGGCGCTGCGCCTGAGCGTTGTAGACCTCGAAGGGCGTGGCGCCCAGGTAATAGGCGCCGGGAGTGAGGCCCCAAAGGCGGAATTCTCCAAGATCGTTGGTTGTGGCGCTTGGCCCCGTTGAAAGGGACTTGCGGCCGCCCGAATACGTGTAGTGATACGCGCTGACGCTGACGCGCGGAACCGGTTCCGCGTCTTCATCGAGAACACGCCCGGTGATGACGCCGTGCGGGAGCATCTTGATCGTCATGCCGGTGACCGCCTGGCCCTTCGACAACTGCAGAGGCGACTGTTGCGCCGCGACTGAGGCCGACCAACCCGAGCCTTGGCGCGTGAATCCGGTTTTGGTCACACGAACCCCGTAGCGGCCCGGCGCGACTCGCGGGAACGAAAACTTGCCGTCTTCAGCAGTGTTCGCCGTCTGGTTGTTGTCGTCGTCATCGGACCTCGCGTCGGTCCGGTTCAACTGCACCTCCACCTTGCGCAACGGTTCGCCCGTCTGGCCCTGGATGATGACGCCTTCGACGCGGCCATAGTCTTCCGGCGCAAGGTTCTGCGGTTGCGGTTGCGGCCTTTGTTGCGCGGGCCGGCGAGGTTGGGCAGTCACCGCCGCAGCGCACAGGATAAAACACAGAATGGCAGACTTCATGGCAGCATCACCTCTGGCATCCGGAACAGAAATATGTGGACCGCCCACCTTGTGGAATCCGCTTAATCTTGCGGCCACAGACGTTGCAAGGCTCTCCTTCGCGATCGTAGACGGCGACTGGAAAGGACTCGCCTTCCGCAAAATAGCCGGGTTCCGTGTAGGCGCGATAGGCCGACTCTTTGGCTTCTTCCAGCATCGCGACAAGGATCGCGTGCAGCGCGGCGAGCTTGGGCGCTGACACAGTCCTGGTTGCTTTGGCCGGATGGATCTTCGCGAGAAACAGCGCCTCCGCCGCATAGATGTTGCCGAGGCCGGCGACCTTGGTTTGATCCATGAGAAAGAGTTTCGCAGGGGCCTTTACGGTCTTTGCGAGCGCGATGAATTGAGCAGCGGTGAGTTCGTGGGGCTCCGGCCCGACGTCCGGAACCTCGCCACGCGTCCGCACGTGGATTTTTCCCAGCGCGCGAGGATCGTCGAACACGATTCCCGCGCCCGTGCGCAGTTCGAACCATGCCCGCGTCGTCGCGGCATGAAGCCGCACATCCGGAATCACGTAGAGATTGCCGGTCATGCGCAGATGCACGTGCAGCGTGGGTCCGTCAAAGAGATCGACGAGGATGTGCTTGCCAATGCGCCGCACGGTTTCAATCCGCTTGCCGGCGACCGCGGTTTCCACATCGGCCGCCGCCTGGGGACGCGAAACCGACGGACGCAACAGCCGCGCCGTGACGATCTCACGATCTTTGCGCGCAGTGGGCAGGTTCTCGCGAAGCCTGCGGCATACCGCCTCGACTTCGGGTAGTTCCGGCAAGGCTACTTTCCTTTGCTGAGGCGCCGGAAGTAATCCGCGACCTTTTCGGCGTATCCGTCCGGGGGCCGTTCGCTGGAGGCGTTGCGAACTTGTCCGCCGCGCGATTCCTCGAGCTTTCGCCGCAGCATCAATTCGAGGGATTCGATGTTCGGCATCACCTGCCGGCGCAGCCGTTCTTCGAGTTCCGGCCCTTGCGGCAGCTTCGAGAAATCCATCTTTTGCAGTTGCTGGTAGACCTCACCGAACTCCTTCTGCAGTTCCGGGTTGTCGCGCAACGCCTGCCGCACTTGCGCCATGTCGCGGGTCGCCTCACGAAGCGCACGTTCGGGCGAGATGTCGCCGTAGGCGCGGCCATCGAGAGGACCGCCGTTCCAGATGCCGCCGCCGAGCCCACCGGTTTCATGCGAGCCGCGCTGGCCTCCGCCTTGCTGGCCACCCTGTTGTTGTCCGCCTTGTTGCTGCCCGCCTTGCTGTTGCCCTTGCCCCTGTAGTTGGCCGCCGGACTGTTGGCCCTGGCCCTGCTGGCCTTGTTGTTGGCCCTGACCCTGTTGCTGGCCGTTGTCGCCGCGCTGCAGTTTGCCTTGCTGCTGGCCGCCCTGCTGTTGACCCTGGCCTTGCTGGCCACCGCCGCGTTGCTGTTGGCCCTGGCCGTTCTGCTGCATCAACTGCTGCAGCTGGCTGCGCATCCGTTCCACACGCTCGAGCGCCTGTTCCACTTCGCGATCGCCTTTGGGTCCGTTTGCGCCGCCGGCCTTTTCCTTGTCGCCCGGCTTGGCGTTGGGATCGAGGGCCTGCTGCGCGGCCTTCAACTGATCTTTCAAATGTTCCAGGTTCTGCGTGGCGGATTGCTCGCTGCCCATCAAATACTGGCCCGTGCCGCGGCGAATCCATTCCGTGCTCCGCTTCATGCGCAGCTTGGTTTCGGATTGTTGCAAGTCGCCGAGCGCCTCGCGGACCTGCGAGGACGCCTTGGGCTGCGTGCCCGCCATGTTCTGGACGGCCCTCTGCATCTTCTTTTCAAGGTCGTCGAGCTGGTTGAGGATCTTTTCCTTTTCCTGCGCCAGTTCTTCGGTCTTGGCGCGATCCGGAGTGCCGGCAGCGCCCGCCATGCCGGCCCGGGGATCCCGCGGATCCCGGCCACGGCCGTAGGCGTCCTTCATTTTCTTTTCGAAGTCCGCCTGCTGCTTGGCGAGTTCGTCCGCCTGTTGCGATACGGAACCGAGCGCGTCCTGCGATTCTTCGCGGCGCATGCGCTTCAGGGAATCCTGGGCTTCCTGCAAACGTTCCGCTGCGCGGCGCGAACCCGCGCCCGCTTGTTCCTGAGACTGCGAGGACCGCTTCATATCCTCAACCGCCTGTTTCAGGCGTTCGAGCGTCTGCTGCAATTGCTGGTCCTGCTGGCGCTGCAGCGGGCTTTTCGGCTGCTGCTGCGATTGCGACGACTGTTGCTGACCTTGTTTGCCCTGCTGGCCGCTGCTGCTGCTTCCCGATTGCTGGCCGCTCTGTCCGCCCTGCTGCTGTTGCTGGGACGACTGCTGGCCTTGTTGCTGCTGCTGCTGTTGGCCCGACATCTCCTGCAGTTTCTTCTGCAGTTCTTCGGCTTCGCGGCGAAGCAGTTCCTGCTGCCACTTCTGCTGGAAGTTCTGGCCCTGCTTCTGTTGTTGCTGGGCGAGTTCCTGCTGCCGCCGAGCGAGTTGTTCGAGACGTTGCGCGGCTTCGTCCACTTCCTTCTGCCGCTGTTCCGCGGAGGATTTCTGGCCCGTCTCGTATTGATTCTTTTCGGTGTCGAGCTCGAGGTCGAATAGGTTTTCAAGATCCCGTCCGGCGCTGCCCCCTCCACCGCCACCCTTGTTGCCAAAGGCGACCTGAATGTCGCGGCTGCTCTCCTCAACACGCAGGATGTGCTGCAAGGCCTTCTGTTCCGGCCCCAAGGCTTCTTTGAACCCTGACTCGCGCAGCTTGCCGGACGCGGCCGACAGTTCCTGCACGGCGCTGTCCATTTCCTTCACCAGGAACTTGAATTCTTCGTTGGTGGAACCCAATTGACGGGCCTTCACGCGATCGGAAAGCGTCTTGGTCTGGTCGCGAAGCTTCGCTTCCATGTCGGCGAGGAACTTGGCGATGTCCGCCTTTTCCTTGGCGCCGCTCGGCTTGCGAACCTCATTCCAGGTCGCGGCGATGATTTCCTTCTGGCGCCGCGAGATCTGCTCTTCTTTTTCCTGCTGGCCGCCGCCACCGCCGCCGCCCATTTGCTGGGACTGCGAGTAGCTCTTCTCAAACGGCTGCGCCTCAATGAAGAAGATATCGGTCTGCGTCGTAGCGCGCGCATCCTTGGCGGAAGCGTATAGACCCACCACGTCGCCCGGCTTCATGTTGAAGTCTTCGAGCGTGATCAACGTCTTGCCTTCCGCGGTCTTCGCACCTTTTTGGCTCAGGACGTTGAGGCGCTTCTCTTCCCCGCCGTTGACCGTATAGTGCAGCGTTACTTCCTGCAAGCCGAAATCATCGTCCGCTTCGATGAGCACGCCGACTTCTTCGATCGGGCTAACCTTGGTATCCTTGCCCGGCTTGCGCAAATGCACGTTCGGAGCATTGTCTTTCCGAGCCTCGATGAAGTAGTCGTCGCTCAACCGCACCTGCTCCTTTTCGGTTTGCACCGCGAGGTGATAGAGCCCGTCCTTCTGAATCGCGATCTTCGCCGAAAGCTGATTGCCCGATCCGCTGAGCGGGATCTTCTCGCCGCTTTCGAGCAGGATCATGCCGTCATTCAGCGGCCGGTCGGTTTCCACGGACAGCGTGGCGATCGTACCTTCGACCGCGCGCAAATCGCCGCCCGGATCTTCGGTCTGTTCCTTCATCCCCGTCCAAGCCGGGTACTGATACGTGACTTTCAGCTTCTTGACGTTGGGCAGGTCGATGACCTTGAACCGATACGTCTTCGAGTGGATTCCGTTGGCCTCCACGTAGTATTCGACGCCCGTGGGCAGCGATGCGAATAGAAACTCATAGCCTGCGCCGCCCGGTTGCGGCATCATCGGAACTTCTTCCCACTTCGACGTGCCCTCATACTTCGCCCTCAAGCGCACATGCGTCGAATCGAAACCCACCAACTGGGCCGAGACCATTTGATCGGACCGGCGGCGCACTGTCTTGGTTCCGGGCGTCACCAGAATGTCGTAGAACGCAGTCCCCACGCCCGAACGCGGCGCGCCCGCCCAAAGCAACGAAGCGCCATGTCCCCAGTAGCCCGGCGCGGACGTAATCAACCACATCAGGAATAAGGCCGCAAAGGTGCCGCCCATCCAAAGGCCGGCCATGATAGGCAGCGGCGCAAAGCGTTCTGTCGCCGACTGCGCGGCCACGGCCTGAGCTTCGCCGGCAACGAGTTCGAGAAACGGGTCCTGCTTGTCGGCCTTGTCGGCGAATGTCAGCAGGCTTTGTTGAAACTCCGGAAAAAGCTTTTCGGCTTCTTTCGCAGTATTGCGTTTGTTGATCGCGAACTGCGGCAGTATGAGCCCGAAAGTCACCGCGAGAGCGACGGAGACAAACAGAGTGACACGGGCCCAGAACACGCTCGATTCCGAAAACGCCAAGGCGTTCGTGAATGAGACCAGCACCAGAGTCGCGAGCAGGGCGACGCCACAAGCCACGGCGAGACCGCGGCCAAACATCTTCCAGCGAAGTCTCTTTTCCGCACGCAATAAGTATGCGTTGAGCAGATCGAGTGCGTTCATACTGCCTCCTGCCTGTTCCCGAATGTCAGTGGCGGCTCGGCGTCTCTGCTCTCCGAGAGATACCGGCTTCCAATCACCGTTTCCGCAATTCCTACCACCAAAAGTAGCAGCAGGATGATGCGCCACGGACTGTACGTCTTTTCCTGTTCCTGCCCCTGCCCGCCTGCTCCCGCCGTCGCCGACGTTGCCGCGTCGCCGGTCTTTTTCCATAGATCGGCTGTTTCCTGCGACATCGGAGTCAAATCCGATTCGCGGCGGTCGGCATTCACCGCGAAAATCTCTGGTTTCTGGTTGGCGCGGCGAACCTCATAGAAGCCTTCGGCCTGGAAGGTGAACGATCTCGCCTTCGTCGATTCCGCCAGGCTCAGCTCCGATTTGCCCGACGGCCCCAGAACCTCCACCGCAGCAACAGACTTTGCATTGCGCAGTTCCGTCGAGGACGACACAGTGACAGATCCGGGCTTTTCCGAAGTGCCGCCCATGTAGTTGAACAGCCGTTCGACGAACGGCACAAATGACGCGTGCAGCGGAAAGTCGTTCGACAGGTTGTCGAGCGTAGACGCCATCACGAGCACCTTGCCTTCGCCGAACGTCGATTCCACCAGCAGCGGGCCGCCGTCGCCGACGCGCGCAATCGTGCGGCTCGGGCCAGGCGTCATGCGAACCAGTTGATAAAACCGGATGGTCTCGAAGGCATCCGCGCGACGGGTCACGGGATGGCCGGCATCCACCTGAGTGGCCACCAGGAACCGTTCGCCTTCGCGCCCGGCGTAGCGGGAATTCTCGATGGTCCAGTCCGTGAGCGGAACCTTGGTGCGCGACAGCGACGACGAACCCAGGGTAATAAACACAGACCCTCCCTGTTGCGCATAAGAGCGCAGATCGTTCTCGAACGTGTTCGGCAGCGTGCCGCAGTCGGCGAGGATCACGAATGCAAAGTTAGACGGAGTGACGCCCGAAGTGGTCTCGCAACTCATCGCCTCGATCGTAAATGGAGTGTCGCCTCCCGATTCGAGGGCCGCGCGCAGATACGTCAAAGCGCGGGCTTGACGCGAATCGTGGGCGAACAGGATCTTGCGAGGTTCCACGCGGACAAAACCAAACAGGTACCGGTCGTCGGCCGCGAGGGGATCTCCACCGTCGATGCGGACTTCGCCGCGATTCAAGCCAAACGACGCATCAATGCCTGTAAATTCCACACGGGCTCGGCCGAACGGCGTAATGTCCACATGCTTGGTCTGCACCGTCTGGCCGTTGATCACCATCGAAACGGTTTTCTTCGCAGCCTCGGTCTGGTAGCCCGCGACCGTCGCTTCAAAGCGAATCTTTTTAGGATCGGTGAGGATTCCTGGCGCGCGGACCGTTTCCACCGCGAAATTACGGCCCTTGCCATCGGTGACGGCGTGGATTTGCAAGTCGGTTCCGGCCGGCAACTGCAGGTCGCTAAAACCGGGCGGCTGCGAGGACTTCTGCATATCGCTAATCAAATGCAGTTCCACCGGGGCCTGCGTGTTCTGAGCGAGGGTGCGCGCATAGCGCGCCAGTTCGCCATAGGACGACTTACCATCCCCAGGCGCGATGGCGTTCACCGCCGCTTCGAGCGCCGCGGGATCGGACACAGCCTGCGTCAACACTTCGACGCCGTTGTTCAAGGCGAGAATCTGCGCCTGCCCACCTGGACCCTTTGACGAAATCAGCCTTCTCGCCTCGGACTTCGCTTTGTCGAGCGCCCCGGTGGCGCGCATGCTGAACGAGCGATCCACAGCAATCAATCGCAGTTTATTGCCCGTCGTGGGAGGATTCGCTGTCCTGAAATAGGGTTCGGCGAACAGAAGCGCGATCAACAACAGCAACGCAAGCCGCAGGGCGAGGAGAAGCAAATAGCGCAGACGGCGATGCTTGACGGAACTTTGGGTCCGCTGTTCAAAAAACATCAGCGAACTGAATTGCTTCGGCGTAGTCTTGTGCCGCCGCAACAGGTGAAGCCACAGCGGCAGTCCAACGCCCAGCGCCCCAAGCAGAAAGAGAGGAGAGAAAAAGCCCATCGCTACAGCCGCCCCCTTCTGATGCCCAGGTATTCGCGCAGCGCCGCGTCGAGCGGCCTGTCGGTAGAGACCAGAAAGTAGTCCATGCCCGCAGCCTGCAGGTTCGCCTTCAGATTCGCGATGTGCGAATTGATGCGTTCCGTGTATTCGCGCTTTGCGTAGTCGGGCGAAACCTCGAGCGTCGCCTGCGTTTCCATGTCAAGCAGAATCACCGGCTCGCCCATCTTGGGCTTGATCTCTTCGGGGTCCATGACGTGGAACAGCACGACCTCGGTTCCTTTGGAGCCCAGCGGAAGCACAGCATCCTTGATGACTTTGGGGTCTTCGTAAAAATCCGAAAACACCACTACGACGCCGCGGCGATGCAGGAATTCCTGGCAGTGCAAAAACGGCTTGGCGAAGTTGGTGCGCTTGCCCGTTTGCGCATGTTCGATCGCATGCAGCACCCGGTGCAACTGCCCCTGGCGCGCCGATGGCGGCACATACTCGCGAACCTCGTCGTCGAACACGACCAGACCCACGGCGTCCCGCTGCTGGCTCGCGAGGTATGCAATTGAAGCGGCGAGGAAGCGTGAATACTCGAGCTTGTCGGTCTCGTGCGACGAGAATTTCATCGAGTTGCTTGCGTCGATCAGGATCGTCAACTGCGAGTTCGTCTCGCCCCGAAAACGCTTCAAAACCATGCGTTCCGAGCGCGCGAACACGTTCCAATCCACGTGGCGCAGATCGTCGCCCGGATTGTACGGGCGGTACTCCGCAAACTCCTGGCTGAAGCCGAAATCCGGTGAACGGTGGAGGCCGGAAATGAATCCGTCCACCACGGTTTTCGCTACGAGGTCCAGGCCGGAGATCGAAGCCAGCACCGACGGGTTGAGATAGCGCTGCTCCATTTATCCCTTTGGCTGCGGAACGGCCTCGAGCAGGCGCTTCAGCAGATCATCCGCCGAGATCTTTTCAGACTCGGCGTGGAAGTTCAACAGAATGCGGTGGCGCAACACCGGGCGCAGCAGTGCGGCGATGTCTTCATACGTCACGTGGTAGCGCTGCTTCATGAGCGCGCGGCATTTCGCCGACAACACCAGGAACTGGGCGCCGCGAACCGACGCGCCGAAGTTCACATACTTCTTCATGAAGTCAGGCGCTTCGCTCGTGTTGACGCGCGTCGCGCGCACCAGCGTCAAAGCATAGCGGGCGACGGGTTCCGCGATCGGCACCATGCGGACGAGTTGCTGAAAATCGAGAATTTCCTGCGCGCTGGTGACAGCTTCCGCCTGATTGATCGCCGTGGTGGTGGTCATGTCGATGACCTTCATCTCGTCATCCATCGGCAGGTAGTCGAGCAGCGTGTTGAAGAGAAAGCGGTCGAGCTGGGCTTCGGGCAGTGGGTACGTGCCTTCTAGTTCGATCGGGTTTTGGGTGGCAAGCACAAAGAACGGGCGCTCGAGCTTGTACTGCGTGCCGCGCACCGTACAGGAGTATTCCTGCATCGCTTCGAGCAGCGCGGACTGCGTCTTCGGAGGCGTGCGGTTAATTTCGTCGGCCAGCAGGACGTTCGCGAACAACGGACCTGCCACGAAGGTCCACGTACGGCGGCCGGTTGTGGGATCTTCTTCGATGATGTCCGTGCCGGTGATGTCGGTCGGCATCAAGTCCGGAGTGAACTGAATGCGCTTGAACTGCAGGCCGAGCGTATCGGCCAGCGTGCGGACCAGCAACGTCTTCGCGGTGCCGGGCAGGCCAGTAATCAGACAGTGGCCGCCGACAAACAGCGCGATGAGCACCTGTTCCAATACCTCTTCCTGACCGACGATCACGCGGCGGACCTGGCGCACGATGTCGGCGTGAACGGACTGAAACCGTTCGACGCGATTCTTGAGTTCCGTGGAGTCGATTGTAGTAGTCAAGGCGTTATTTGGTCCTATTGAGTTCTAACAGCAATTTCTGTGCCGGACGGTATCCCGGGGCGACTTCAAGAGCCTGCACCACCTGATCTCTTGCTTCTTCGAGGCGATTGGCGTCCGTATAAGCGCGGGCCAGCAGATATCGCGAGCCGGCCTGGTCGTTAGGCTTCGATGCAACGAGCGCTTCAAATTCCCGGACGGCGCCCTTCTTGTCGGCGAGTTCGAGGTAGAGCGTGCCCAGCTTGCGATGCAACTCTTCGTCCTGCGGGTAGATGTAGTTGATGCGTTCGAGCGTTTTCGCTGCGGCGGGTTTTGCCCCGGCGGCAGTCTGGAGGTCGCTCAACTTCTTGAGCGTTCCGGGATTGCGCCCGCCCTGGTCGGAATACTTCTGCAATTGCTCGATGGCGCTCTTGTTGTCGTTTTTCGCAGCGTAGGCGTCGGCTAGCAGTTCATAAGCGGAACCGGTCTCGACATAGTCGGGATAAAGGTCGCGAACCTTGCCGCCTTCGGCGATCACGAAGTCCCACTGCTTGCGGGAAGCGTTTTCCGCGAGCGGCTTCATCTGTTTACGCCATTCTTCGAAATTCTTCACCTGCGAGCCTACCTTAGTGTCGAGCCAGGCGAGAAACTGCTTGTCGAACTCGGCGGGTTCGAGAGACAAGTGCTCCTTAATCACGTCGACGGTGGCGGTTCGCTTATCAAAGGCGTGCACCATCGCCAGAAGCTTATCAAAGCCCCACTTTTCTTCGATCCAGTCGCAAATGCGGCCGGCCTGGAAATACGAAACCACAACCTGTGTCGGATAGGACGGGCGAATGAACCCGCGGTCGAGTTCCGCGATGGGCAGAAGTTTCTTATCCTTGATCGCTTTGATCGCTTCCGGGTCAAGGCGGTCGCCCCAATCCTTATAGATCGCGGTTTCTTCGTGCACCGCGAGGCCCTCAGTGAACCAACGTGGAATCTTGTGGTGCGTGGCGGTGAGGGTAAAGACGTGCGACAACTCATGCCACAGCGTCGAGGCCCAGTGGAAAGACCCCGGCTTTCGCGCGGAAGGCGAGTCCATCGCCACCGAGTATCCAAAGGTCACGCCAAGAGCGCCCAAGCCCGGCATGCCCATGGTGCGAACCGCGAAGTCTTCGTGGTCGGGGAAGAGTTCCAACTGCACCGGCGCCGTGAGTTTGAACTCATACTTCTTCTCGAAGGTGTCGATGGCTTTTTCGAGTTCGGTCTGCATGTACGGCAGCAGCAGATCTGACTCTTTCTTTTGGAGGCGAATGATGGTGCGCGGAGTCTTGAACGTGTTGTAGCGCGCGTAGCTGTCCATCAGCTTCAGAGAGTTGACCGTCGTGTTGCCCTGGAACCCGGCGTTATAAGCCATTTCCAACTGCTCGCGAGCTTCTTCTTCGCGGCCGAGGCGCATCAGATTGACGCCGAGATCGGCGCGCACGTCCCACAGCCGGGGACTCAATTCGAGCGCGCGCCTGTACTGTGCAATTCCTTCGTCGTAACGCCGGTTCATGATATAGAAATGCCCGATGAGCCCGTGGGCCTTTCCATAAACCGGATTGATTTTACTGATTTTCGCAATCCACGGCGATCCGTCATGGTCATCGAGATACGCAATCGCGGCGTGCACGGCCATCGCGTCCAAAGCCTCCGGCGAAAGCTGCAGCGCTTTGTCGGCTTCTTCGGCGGCCTTTTTGGGATTGTTGTCTTCGAGCGCCAAGCGCGCGAGAAGTTCCTGAGCGCCAACCAGCTTGGGGTCGGCCTTCAGAGCTTTCTCGGCAAACTCGACCGCCTTTTTGTCGAAACGGTCGGAGGCAACCATCGCGAGTCCTAACATCGCTGGGGGATAGTCGGCCTTGGCTTCGAGCGCTTCCTGAAACAGTTCCGCGGCGTCGGTTCCCTGCTCGTGGTCGAAATAGAGAAGGCCCCAGCGGGTCTTCAGATGCGCGTCTTTCGGATTGCGCGCGACCGCGATCTTGAACGCCTCGTTGGCGGCTTTATGGTCATCGATGCCCCAGAAACCTTCTGCGCGAACCGCCGGATCGGAACTGGTGGTCAACGCCGTAAAGCAAGTTTTGGCCTGCGCCTCGCGGCCGTAGTGCCGGTGCACGGCGCATTCGTCCACGGTTGCGGCGAACGCAGTGACCGATATCGCGGCTAGAAGAAATCTCATTTGTCGAGTTCCTCCTGCACTCTGGCGAGTTCCAGCAGAAGCGCGCTGAGCTGGCGTTTGTAATCCGCCGTTGGCAACGCCGCCTTCTGGTACTTCAGCTTGTCGATCTGCCCTTCGAGCTCTTCCTTCTTTTGAAACAGCGCGCGTTTCGCCGGATCTTTGGTCGCGGCCTGCGCCGAACCCACGCGCAACAGCGCAAACTGCGACGCGGTGAGCCCCTGGCCGTTTGCCGGCGAAGGATCCTTCACTGCCGTGCCGTGCCCCGTATCTTCGAGCACTGCGTGTTCGGTCGCCAGCCGGTTCTGCGTCTGGTAGAAGTTTGTGGTTTTCGATTCGGCGTACTTGAAGGCCTCGAGCGCCGTGATCACGTCGTTTTTGTCGGTGTCGGCGGCGGAATCGCGCATTGCCTCAATCCAGTACCGCGCAAATACCGTCGCGTTCTTCTCAGTGCCGGACTTGGTCGCGGTAATCACCGTACGCCCGGGCTTTTGGATCGCCGCCAGTACGCCGCCGGACGCGCTGGTCATGTTCACTATCAACTGCTTTTTCGCGGGAATCCGGTCGAGCAACGCCGCGAGTTCGACGCCGGAAAGATCCGGACCGGGCACGTTGAACTTGTAGTCCGATCCGTCAAATGTCCCGTGCCCGATGAGAAGCAACACCAGCAAATCGTCGGACTTCGACTTCTTTCCGATTTCCGCGGCAGCGGCGCCAATGCGCGCCTTGGTGGCGTCCGCGCCCTTTAGAACCACAACCTGCGAGTCGGGGCTGGTTTTGAGAATCTTCTCGAGATCGGACGCCCAGCCGGCGAAGCGCTGTTCGTATTCGGGTTCGCCACCCAATCCGGCAACCGCCAGATAGTAAGTGCTGGCGTGCAAGGAGGCCGCGGCGAGCAGCAGTGCACATGGAATGGTGATTCTCATATGACGCCCCAGCGCCTCCGCAACAGCCACTCCGCCGAGCGCAGCGCAAGGGCAAGCATGAAGATGATCGGCATATTCCACAGATCCTTGGTTTCGCGGATCGTGATTCCGGCGTCCGAATACGAAATATCCTTGCCGAGCTTCTTAGCGTCCGCAACGCCGCGGAAGGTTCCGCCGGTCTGCTGCGCGAGCTTTTCGAGCAGTTCGCGATTCTGTTCGACGTGGAAGTTTTCGGCCACGCCATCTTCACGCCGGAATGTCGCCACGTCCCGGCCCAACTCTTCAGCGCCTTTGTGCGCGACCATCTCGACAACGTAGGAGCCTTCGCGCTCGGCATTGTATTCCGCTTCGAAGACGCCCGATTCGGTCGGCACCGGCGTCATCACGACTTCAGAACCAGAGCCGCTCGGCCCGATCACGCGCGCCACCAGGTTCGCGTCGCCGGCCGGCGCGTAGGACTTATCGCGAGCCTCGGCGCGGAACCGGATTTTCGACTCGTCGGCCAGCATCGACTTCGAAAGCGAGGCCTGCACCTGCGTCGGGGTTCCAGTGACAGACCAGCGCAGGAACTGCTGCCAGAAGACCTCGTGCGATTTGTCTTCGAGCGGCTGCAGCATCTGCCAGCGCCACGTTCCCGCGCCGGCAAAGGCGGCGACTCTGCCGCGGCCATAATTCTGGGTAACCAGCAAGGGTTGGCGGCTTTTGCCGCCCGCGGTCATTTCAGCCAGCACCAGCGCGCCGGGCTTTGGCGTTCCGAGTTCCTGATAACCGACGATGTAGGGCAGCTTTTTCCAGCGATCCATGTTGCGATCGGCGTTTTCTTCGATCCGGCAGATCAACGAATCGCGCCCGGCGACAGTCAACTCCGCCGTAGCGGGATCGCGAAAAAAGGTCACCTTCCTGTCCGGCAGCGCGACTGGCAGCATGCCAATGAAAGGTTCACGGCCATAACCGCCTTCCGTAAATGAGGCGCGTCCGGCGAGGAAGATCAGGCCCCCGCCGCGCTTGTCCACGAAGCGATGAATCAGTTCCTGCTGGGTCGGCGTGAACCACGCCGCTTCCACCGTGCCGAGCACAATGGCCTGGTATTGAAACAGCTCTTCGAAGGTCGTTGGAAAGCCGTTCTCGAGTTCCTTGGGATTGCCGATGCCCTGGCGATAAAACTTGTTGGGCGTGGTGCGCAGCAGCGTGACGAGGTCGATGGTTTTGTCTTCTTCCATCGCCCGGCGGATAAACTTGTATTCCCAGCGCGGCTCGCCTTCGACATACAGGATCCGCGGCTTGGCCGAAGAAACATCGAATACACGGGTCAGCTTGTTGTTCTTTGCATTCTCTTCGCCCGGCAGCGGATCGATCGAAAGTTCCAGATTCTTGGCGCCCGGCGAGCCGGCATTGAACAGTGCGGACTCGGTCTGTTGTACGCCATCCTGCTTGAAGACAACCTCCTGCGAAGCCACCACGCGTCCACCTTCGCGCAACGTCAACTTGCCCTTTTGGCCCGAGTATCCGTACTGGCGGAAACTCACCACGGCCGACAAGCGCGAATCCTGCAGGGCGCGCGCCGGCGTCTGGGCATCGCTCAATTCAATGTCTCTGACCAGCTTTTCGCGGCCCACGCCGATGGTGTGCACCGGAATCTGGTGACGGCGGATTTCCTGAATGGTGTCGAGGTCGATGCCGCCGGAGTTTTCCGCGCCATCGCTCACGAGCACCACGGCGCCGATGGGCAGCGAACCCGCCTCGGCGACCACTTCTTTCATCGAATCGCCAAGACGGGTGGCGCGATCGGTGGAAGTCAACTGTTCGAGCTTGTCGATCTTCAGCAGCTTTTCGCCCGTGCGATACAGCCGCACCTGAAATTTCTCGCGCAGTTCATTGAGCAAGCCGCTGTCAAGAGCCTGCACGGCCTTGTCTTTGCGGGATGAACCATCCTCGACAAGCCCCATGCTCTTCGAGTCATCGACAATCACCGCGACGACATTCTGCTGAGCTTTCAGCGCGGAAACGCTCAAGGCAGGTTGCCACAGCATCGCGAGCAGCAGCGCAAGCAGGGCCGATTGCAAACCCCAAATCGCGATTTGGCGCGAACGTTTGAGGATCGACCCATCGCGGTTGCGATACAGCATATAGCCGATGCCCGCCGCGCCAGCGGCGATCGACAGCAGCAACAGCCACAGGGGCCAACCGCCAGCGAGCACGAGTTTGCCGCGATCAAACGCCGCCGACGGATACTTGAAGAAGAATTCGAACATCGCCTGTTTATCGCCCGCCCCTGCTGCCTGCCTGCTGTCCCTTTAGTGCGTCATCGAGTAAACTACATAATTCATACCAATCCGGTAAGCGAGCGAGGCCCACTTTTCCGGGTACCGCGGATCGTCCGACCACTCCCATGCATCGCCCAGATCCATGTTGTGGCAAACCGCAACCATCAGGCGGCCTTTGTCGTCATAGACGCCGCGCCAACGGGCTTCATACCCGTCGCGCTCGAACGTGCGGCCCGTCCATAGATACTGCGCGCCGGGAACCTGATACTTGTCATCCAGATCGTAAATTACGTGAAAGATTGGATCTTCTTTCACGATGTCCACCATGGGCCGGTCCGGAAACACTTTGCGCATGCTTTCCATGAAGACTTCCCACTCTTCAGTACCGTGAAAATCGTCACACATGAGAAAGCCGCCGCGCAGAAGGTATTCGCGGAGCTTTTTGGCGTGTGCGTCGGTCAAGTCCCAGTGGCCAACTTCCACTGCGTACATGAAGGGCCAGTTGAAAATGTCGTCGTCGTCGTCGGGCGAGACCGGTTGCTCAACCGAACGGACATTGACGCGCGTGAGACGGCGGATGCCCGCGGCAAGATGCCGGTCGGAGCGCGGATAGTCAATGGTCCAGCTGGAATAGCGTCTAAATCCGTAAGAGACCGACTTGTACATGAGGCGGCCGAACACGAACTCGGCCTTGTCCGCATAATCGGGAGGCAGGGGAAAGTCTTCGTACTCACTGCCCTGATACTGCCGGAACGGCATTTGCGCGCGCAGAATCCCGACGACTACACAAAGTAGCGCGAGCAGTGCCGGGATGAGAATTCGCGGGCGCATCAAGTTCCCTTCAGCGGTGGCTTCAGCGTAACAAACTCTGGACCTTACCTACTTTGACTATAACGTTTGGGGAAACGTTGCCAAACTTTCATCATTTAACACCCTTAACGTCAGTTCAGCCGTGCGGCGCCAGGTGTAGGCTCGAACACGCTGGTTCGGCCTCGCCGGCGCCTGCGACACCTGCTCGAGCGCGCGTGTCATCGCATCGTCGCTCGCCGGGTCGAACAGAATCGCGTCGTCCGCGGCAAGACCTCGCAGGGGTTCGATGTCCGAGCAGGCGAGCGGGATTTCCGCCGCCAGCGCCTCCAGCACCGGCATCCCAAAGCCTTCAAAAGTAGACGGATACACGAAGGCGCGGGCGCGCCGGTAGAGGTCGAGCAGTTCGGCGTGCGGGATCCAGCCGGTGATCTGCACGGCGTCTTCGAGATGCAGCGCGCGGACCTGCTCTTCGACCTGCGCGGTGAAGAAGCCTTTCATTCCCGCGAGCACCAGGCGAAAGTTTCGATGTGTGGCACGAAAGACAGCAAACGCTCTCACGAGGCGGTCGATATTCTTGTGCGGATGCAGGGTCGAGACGCAGAGCAGAAAATCCTCCGGCGCGCGCCGTGGGGCGATTTCGAAAAAGGCAGGGTCCACGCCGTGCGGCACGACCACGGAATCCGCGCCATAGTGCCGCAGCAGATCGCTTTGCGTGGCGTTCGAAACCGAGATCAACCGGTTGGACCGTTTCGCGGAGGCCCAGAGGAGGAGGTTCCAGAACGGCAGGTCGAACCAGCGGAAGTGTTCCGGATGCTTTTTGTGCTGCAGATCGTGAAACACCGTCACGTTGTTCGGATGCAACACCGGCGCGGTAAAGCCAGGGTTGAACATCACGTCCACTCGCCCGGCGTAGGGCAGCGCGAGTTGCTCGAACAGAATGCGCCCCGGGCGGAAGCTGGCGCGAATGGATTGCGGCGCGTGCCGGAAATTGGCCGCCCGCGGAACCAGATCGGCGCCCGTCTCGCGATTGGTGAACACGACGTATTCATTGCGCGTGTCGATTTCCGCCAGCCCGCGAAGCAGGCAGCGAAGGTAGATCTCCGTGCCGCCGACGCCGCCAGGAATCAGGTAGAGCGCATTAACGCCGATTCGCACGCGCGAGACCTCTTGCCGCCTGCGCGTTTGCCGGATTGATTTCAAGCGCCTGCTTGTAGTCGGCTACGGCTTTGTCTTGCTCGCCAAGCATCGTGTAGACGTTTCCACGGTAGAAGTACGCCGGGTCAAAACGGGGATCGATGGCGATGGCCTGATTGAGCGTCGAGAGCGCCTCCGCGGTGCGGTTCTGCTTGGCGTGCAGCATGCCGAGAAACGCATACGCCTGCGCGGTTTTTTCGAGCGCCAGCGCCTGTTCCGCGCGGGCAAACGCCGGTTGCGCCTGGCCGGCGCAATCGAGTGCATTCGCCCAGTTGATCAGCACACGATAGTCCGGCTTGCCCAGGGCGCTGGTCTTTTCGAACGCCGCCGCGGCTTGCGCGCAATCTCCGCGGCGGTAGAGCGCATCGGCCGCCTGGAACTGGACGCGCCATTTTGCGGGGGACTTTTCCGCCGCGTCCTGCCAGAGCGCGAAGGGTTCCGCCCACAGGATATTGCGCTGGTAGGTCAAGACGCAGAAGATCGCGATCGGCGCGGCGTACGCGGCCTTTGGGATGTTCACCCGCTTAAGAGCTTCGGCCAGAATGAGCAGCAGGCCGATCATGGGCAGATAGACCCGCCGTTCGACGAGGACGTCCTGAATCGGCAGGAATGACGACGTTGGGGCGAGCAGCAGCAGAAACACGAACCATCCGTAACTCGCGATGGGAAATTGTTTGCGGAACCAGAAAGCGGCCCCCGAAGCCGCGAGCAAAGCAACCAGGCCGAAGATCGCGCCGTGATCGAGAGGTCCGCGAGAAATGGCGAAGTCATGGTCGATGTTGAGCCCAACCGGCAAGAGAAACTTGGCGATGTACACCCAGATTGCGCGGCATTGGGTGAAAAAGTAGTCGGCGGGCGAAAGGTCCTTGAGGTTGAAACCTGCGGTGTCTGCTCCCCGGAGAATGCCCCATGCGAACCAGGCGCCGCCAGCCCCCACCACTGCGATCGGGGCATACAGCCGCCAATTCGATTTCGGACCCTCGTTATTGAAATACAGGTCGGTCAAGAGCAGCAGCAAGGGCAGCATGACCGCGTACTCTTTGGCGAGACACGCCAGACCAAACAAAATCAGCACGCCGGCCGAGGCTACCCAGTCGATCGCCACCGTCTTGCGATAGAGAAACAACGCGAACGCGGCAAAGAACAGGAACACTGTCAGGTTCTCGGACCGGCTCGCCACGTACGAGACCGCTTCAGTCTGGATCGGATGGACCAGAAAGATCGCCCCGCACAACACTCCCAACCAGTCCGACGCCGCGATCTTGCGGATCGCCAGACCCAACAGCAAAGCGTTGCAAGCATGCAGCAGAACGTTCACCGCATGGTAAGCCGTTGTGTCCAGTCCGCTCATCTGGAAGTTGGCCCAATACGACGCCATCAACACCGGGCGCACGCCGCTGATCCATCCCAGAAACGGCATCCGCTCGTAACCGGGCCGCAGGAACGGCAGACTCAAGTCGTCGTAAACGAAAGGACCGCTGATCGACGGGCCATAGATTGCCAGTGCCGTGACGAGCGCTGCCAGAGGCAGCACCCATCGCCACGGGAACAGCGTTTTGTTGCGCTCAACCGGCTGAGCTGCCGGCTGTACTGTTTTTGACTTTTTCATCGATCGAATGGATTTGGTATTCGAGAATCGCGACCCGCTGCGCCAGCGCAATGTTGGAATCCTTCAAGTCCGAAATCCGCACCGTGAAGCGATAAAACACGGCCAGGAACACGGCGGAAACAATCAGGATCAGCGCCAGCGGCCGGTCGGGCAGGCCGAGCGCCTGTTGCAGCCACAGCGCCGGTCCGGCCCAGCGCGACAACAGAAACAACGCGGCGCACGCCCCGAGCCAGGCAACTGCGTATTCGGGCCGGATTCGCTGCCTTCGCAAGGAAAGCAGCACAATCAGCATCAAGAAGAGGCTGACGACGTTGATCAGGTTGATCAGTCTTTCCATGCCAGGCATTGCGGTGTTTTCTTAGTTTAGCTTGTGCTAGCCGGGCGGCGGCCTTCAAAGCGGAGAATGTTCACCATCACGCCGAGCAACACGTGCACCATGTACCGGAACGACTTCCACGGGGTGATCGTGCTTTGGCCGGTGGTGCGGCTGCGAAACGCGCACGGCACTTCTTCGAATTGGAACCGCTTGCGCTGCAGCACCACCAGCGCTTCGATTTCCGGATACTCGAGCGGAAAGCTGTGGCTGAATACGGCCAGCGCCTCGCGGTTTACGGCCACGAACCCCGATGTCGGATCGTGCACAGGTTTGCCCATGATCGGCCGCAGCACCATGCGGAACAGTTGGATGCCGATGCCGCGGGGCAGGCTCGAGTATTCGCCTCCGCCGCCTTCGACAAACCGCGACCCGATCACCATCTGGCATTGTTTCTTCTGCAAAATCTCGAGCAATCGCGGAATGTCGGCTGGGTTATGCTGGCCGTCCCCGTCCACCCGCGCGACATAGTCGAACCCCAGTTCGAAGGCGAGTTTGTAACCCGCTTGCACGCAGCCGCCGAGCCCCAGGTGGTGCGGCAACGGCAACACGCTGGCGCCCGCAAGCTTGGCGAGTTCTTTCGTGTTGTCGGAAGAATAATCGTCGATCACGAGGATTGGCGCGCCGGGAACCGCGGCTTTCACTTCCGCGACCACGCCCTTGATTGCCCCAGACTCATTGAAGGCGGGAATGATCACCAGCAGCTTTCCGCTCACAGGTCCGCCACTTGCCGGGAGGTGATCCGAAATCCCGCCAGCAGCCGCGAAAACTGATGGGGAGTGAGCCGGGTGTGGCGTTGAATCGCACGCCGTTGCTTCCACAAATGAGGCAGGTCGAACACAGTATCTTTCCAGGCGCGCAGTGCGATCATCGCCAGACTCTCGCCGCCTTGATAGTTGGCCACGATGCCCTTACCCTTCGCCTTCGACCGCAAATGCCACCAGAACCGGATGGCCGTATGAAAAGGCGAAAGCAGCAGGTCGCGGCGGGGAAAGTTGCGAACCACGGTGCGCAAACGGTTCCTCTCCACATAGTATGCCTTGAGCGCCGACGCAGCGCCCGAAGAATGAGAGTAACGGTGCTCCACAACTGCATCTGCGGCATACACACACTCCCAGGCTTTCCAGCGAGCCCGCAGTCCGAGGTCTGTGTCCTCGCAGTACAGGAAATAGGACTCTTCGAACAGTCCGATCTCGTCGAGCATCTCGCGCCGGTAGAGCCCCGCGCATCCGGATGGCAGTAGGGTTTCCTTGCTTTTCGCGAATTCCGCAACCGGCCTGCCCTGCCCCCGTTGCTTCGAAGTTCCATCGGGGGCGATCAGCAAGCCGCCCGCGGAATCGATCTCGTCCAATCCGGCGCGGCGAATCTGCGGCCCGCACATTCCGATATCGCGGCGCGCTTCGCCGGCGGCGAGCAGCTTCGACAGGCAATCGGCATGCAAGACCGCGTCGTCGTTCAATGCGAGGATCCAGTCGCCCGTGGAATCCATCACGCCGCGATTCACCCCGCCTCCGTAACCGGCGTTGCGTTCGTTCACGAGCACGCGCACGCGATCGGATGCAACCCGGCGAGCCAAGCCTTTGCCGCTGTTGTCCACCACAATCACTTCGTACTGTCCGCACCCCTGTTGGGCAGCGAGGCTCGCGAGGCAAGCGTCAAGCGGCTCATCTGCCGTTAGCGTCGGAATGACGACCGAGATTTTCATACCATTTCAGGTTTGCCGTGGCGGAACCAATGCAGGCGATGTCCGGGCGCCCGTCGCCGTTCAGATCCGCAATCGCGCATCCGGCGGCGGCCATCCCTCCATTATCGATGCTTTGGCGTCTCCATTTGCCTTTCTTGTCCTGCTGGAAGAGATAGACGCTACGGCCGGTCCCGCGATAGCCGGCGAGGATCGCTCTTTTTCCATTGCTATCGAAATCGCCGGTGAGCAGCACATGGCCGCCCACCAGGCTGGCATCGATCACTTCGCGCTTCTTGCCGCGGTAGACCACCACCTGATTGCCATGCCAGGGTTCGAGCGAGGCGAACCAGCCTTCGCCGGGAGCGATTTCGCTCGATCCGGACTTGGGCCAGGGCGCGGAATCGCCGGCCGTTAGAAGAGTCCGGGTCCATTTACCCGCGCGGTAGCTGTACCGGAAGATCCCTTTGAAACTGGCCGTGAGAACGCTGTCGGAGGCGTCACCGATTTTCCAGCGGCCCACCCACAAGCCGTGCACCACGCCTTCGTCTTCGTTCGAAATGGTCTCGCGTTTCCATTCCCCGGGCCGGTAAAACACCAGCGGAACGTGGTCGCGATAGTCCGGCGGCCTGGCGTTCGCCCCGGCCAGGACGGCGTTGACAAACACGATCTTGCCATCCAAACGCGCTGCGCGAATGCGGTGCGACGTCGGCAGCCGGTCGATCTCGCGGATCTTCCACGGCCGCGTGGGATCGCCGTCGTGCGTGAGCACCGACACGATGCCGATGGATTTCGACGGATCGTTGTTGAACGCATGCGCGATGACGATTTCGGGAATCTTGTCGCCGTCCACGTCAGCCGCCGCGAGGTTGATCATTCCCGTGAGACCGGACGCCAACACGTGCTTCTTCCAGTCCGGCGCCTCGAACCAATACAACTCCGTCATGCCGGAAGCGAGCGCAATCAGATCCGTCTTTCCGTCGCCGTTCACATCCGCCGCCACGACCTGATAGCCTCCGCGCAAGCCGGAAGCCAGAACATGTTCGCGAAAATCGGCTGAAAGCGTGAGAGCTGCAAATACGAAGGCTGAAAACATTTCATCCAGCTTACAATGGAGCCATATGAGAGGCATTCTCTTTTTGCTCGCCCTCGGCGGCGTGCTGAGCGCGCAAGCGCCTGTCTCGAAGCAGCGGCTGACCAATTTGAAACAGTTGACCGAAGGCGGGCAAAACGCGGAAGCGTATTGGTCTCCGGATGGGAAAAAACTGATTTTTCAGTCCACGCGCGAGCCCTATCAGTGCGATCAGATTTACGTCATGAATGCCGATGGCAGCGATCTGCGGATGGTCTCGAACGGCAAGGGAGTCACCACCTGCGGTTACTTCCTGTCCGACAACAAGAACGTGGTCTTCGCTTCGACGCATGCAGCGGGCGACGCGTGCCCCGCGCGTCCCGACCGCAGCAAGGGTTATCTCTGGGCCGTGTATGAGGGCTTCGATATCTACAAGACCTCGGAACGCGGCGGCGAACTCACCAGGATGACCAATGCGCCAGGATACGATGCCGAAGCGACAGTCAACTGGAAGACCAAGAAGATCGTCTACACGTCCAAGGCGTCCGGCGATCTGGACCTCTGGTCGATGAACGAAGACGGCAGCGGCAAGACCCGCATCACCAAGAGCGATGGCTACGACGGCGGCGCGGTATTCGACCGGGCGGGTAAGAACCTGGTCTGGCGCGCCAACCATCCGGCAACGCCCGAAGCGATGCAGAAGTACAAAGAACTGCTTGCTGAAAACCTGACTGCGCCAATGAAGATGGAGATCTTCGTATCGGACGCCAAGGGCTCGAAGCCACAACAGATCACCTCGATGGGCTGCGCGGCGTTTGCTCCCACATACACGCCCGATGGCAAGAAGATCCTCTTTGCATCGAACAAGCACAACTGCGACGGACGCAAGTTCGAACTCTTCATCATGAATGCCGACGGCAGCGGCGTCGAACAGGTCACGGACTTCGGCGGCTTCACGTCGTTCCCCGAGTTCTCGCCGGACGGCAAGAAGCTGGTGTTCGCTTCCGATAAAGGCGCCAAAGGACGATACGAATTCAACATCTTCGTCGCAGATTGGAACCACTAATCCGATGAGACTCGCGGCGGCGTTCGGCGCGCTGTTGGCCTTGCCGGCCATCGGCCACCAGTTGTTCCTCATGCCGTCTTCGTTCCACGTCACGCCCGGAGAGCGGATCACCGTCGGCCTCCACAATGGCGATTCGTTTCCCGATAGCGAAGGTCCACCCGCTCTCGACCGTTTGCGCGACGTGATTCTGCACGCAGGCAAATTGCAGTACAACGTCACGAACCTTCGCGTGGATGGGCAACGGTTGATCGGCGACGCACGCATCGCCGCGAAGGGCACGCTCGTGCTGAGCGCGCGCACCGTGCCGAACTTCATCGAAATGAAGTCCGACGCTTTTGAGAAATACGTCAGAGACGAAGGCATGAGCCAGGTCATCGAGTGGCGCAAGCAGAATGGCGAATCCTCCAAAGCCGGCCGGGAAATCTACAGCAAATACGTGAAGTCGCTGATCCGCTCCGGCGGCGGAGACGATACCTACTCGAAGGCCGTCGGCTTCACGATTGAACTGCTGCCGGAGAAGGATCCCTATTCGATGAAGTCCGGCGACCGCATGCCTGTGCGGCTCCTGTGGCGGGGCAAACCCGCTTCGAACATCATGGTGGAAGCCGCAATCGCTACCGCCGCCGGACAGGCGGAAAGCCTGCAGGTTGGCCGGACGGACGCACAGGGCCGCGTCCTGGTTTACCTCAGCAAGCCCGGCAGATGGCGGCTGCACGCAATTGCGATGGAGCGTTGCTCGGAACCCGAAAAAGCCGACTGGGAAAGTTTCTGGGCTTCGCTGACATTTGACCTCGCCAAATAAGAGATAAGATAGCGGCCATGCGATTGTTTCGTCTTGCCGCGCTCGGCGCCATGATTGCGACTGTTGCGGGCGTTGTCAGCGCCCCCGCCCAACAGCCCGCCCTCAAAAAGAAAAAGAAGCTGCTAGCAATTGGCGCGGTGCAGGGATTTCAGCACGATTCGGTATCGAACGGCCTCGCGACAATGTGGAAACTGGGCCAGGAATCCGGACTGTGGGACACTTACATCCGCACCGACGTCGAACTGCTGACCAAGAAGAAAATCGGCAAAAACGCGAAGACGCTCGACTACTTTGACGCCGTGTTTTTCTACACGACCGGCGAACTGCCGATGACCGACGATCAGAAGGCCGACTTACTGTCGTTCGTGCGCGACGACGGCAAGGGCTTCATCGGCGGCCACAGCGCGATCGACACATTTTACCAGTGGCCGGAATATGGCGAGATGATCGGCGCCTACTTCGACAACCATCCATGGAACCAGTTTCAGGCGCCGATTCTGGTGGAAGACAACGACCACCCGATCACGCGCCACCTGCCCAGTAAGTTCTATATCTTCGACGAGATTTACCAACCGTCGAAGGAGTACTCGCGCGAAAAGCTGCGCGTGCTCATGCGTCTGGATCCGTCGGAAATCGACTGGGAACGCAAGGGCGTGAAGCGCCAGGCGGACAAAGACGTCGCGGTTGCATGGGTCAAGAAATACGGCAACGGCCGGGTTTTCTGGTCCACACTTGGCCATCGCGAAGAGGTCTGGGACCGCCCCGATATTCAGAAGGTTTACCTCGAAGCCGTCAAATGGGCGATGGGCATCACCGAGGGCGACGCTACGCCCCGCCCGCTACCTGGCAATTAGCGCCAGCACCGCCATCGCGGCGCACAGCGGTGAGTAAAGCCTCGTGTCCCACCAGGCGAATACCGTACCCTTCTGGCGTTTGAAGAAGCCAACATAGCGGAAGTCCCCGATGGCTCGCAGGGCGAAGACCGCGGCCATCGCCCGCAACAACCAAATGCGAGTATCGTGCGGGATTCCCAGGCCAATCGCGATCCACGCCGCGATAGACAAAAGCGCCGCCACGGCAAGCGTCGCGCCGGTTCCAGGGTTGATGGTCCTCGCGCCGGACTCACCGCGGGGAATTGCAGCGTCCGAACCCCACTTGCCTCCGCAGGCCCAGTACACGTGAATTGCCGCGAGAATCAGCAGGATCGACGCCAGAATCATTTGGCTTTCTTCCGTGCCTTCTTGGCGAGGATCGCGTCGGGATCGGCCTTCAACACCTGATCGAGCAACTTCTGCGAACCCGCGACGCCCATGCGGTCCCGCGCCACCGATAACGAATAAGCTGCGAAAAGCCGCGCGCGCAACAATGAGATGCGGCTCAACACGGACAAGCCCTGCAAGGACGCTGCGTTGACGTCGCGATACAGTCTCTCGAGGTCGTCGAGCGACGGGATCTCCGCCTCGAGAGGGGCCGACAGCATCAGCGAATCCACCGCCAGCACGCCGCGCACGTTGCGCGACAAACCATCGTCATGCTCGGACTCCCGCATGGCTTCCTGGGCCAGTTTCGCCCGCCGGATCAGTGCGCCGAGAAACTGCGATGCGTCGCCGGTATCCGCCGCCTGGCTGATGAGCGTCTGCCCCAGGCGGACCTTCAACAGCGGATTTCCGGTCTTGGCGATTCCATCCTCGAGCACCCGCACCGATTCGTCAAAACGGCCCAGGTAACGCAGCGAATGGCCGAGATAGCCCAGCGCGGACGTGCTCGCCGGATCCACCTGCAGAATCTCCCGGCTGATATCGTGCAGACGCGTCCAATCGCCGCGCAATTGATACGCGCGCCCCAACTGCTTCTTCGCATCGATGTCCGACGGCCTGTTGGCGAGATTCCCTCGGAGCCTGTCGATCTCGCGCGTCAGCCCGTGCTTTACAAAGAACGTTTCGCTGGGAAAGATGATCTGCCGGTTCTGACCCATGAAGCGGCTGAACGATTGTTCGAACCGCATGATGAACAACCGGTGCAGCGAAGCCTTCCACCGCAGCGTGGCGAACTTCTCGAGCACGCCGAACAGGCGCGCCACGCGCGGATAGGCATCGCCGGTGAGCTCCAATTCGCGCAGGCTTGCCAGAAACTGAGCCGTCTCGCGATCGGCTTCCGCGCGAATGCGGTCATTGATCGTCTGGAATGACTCGAGCGGAATGCCCATCCGCGTTCCTTCCCACAAGCCGCGCACCAGTTCCGCTGAGGTCTGCGTAAACCGGACTTCGCGGCTCTGCAGCGAATGTTCGGGCTCGACGAGGCCGCGTTTGATGAGGTCCTGAATCCAGTCGCGCGACGGAGGCGGGTCAAGCCGCAAACGGAGGTCCTCCATCGACAGACCCGCCGTTTCGTCGGCTTTCAGCTTCTCGCGGATGACATGGGGCTTGTAGCCTGTCTCGCGAAACAAGTCGCGAATTTCCTCGAGGTTCAACCGGTGCTTCTCTTGCGCGAGTTTCACCAGATTCAGCAGGTCCACGTCGGACTTCGGGTAAAGCGCTGAGGTCCGGCTCACGCGCACTGGCTGCGGCAAGACGCCGCGGCGTAAATAGTAATGAATGGTCTGCCGGTGAGTCTTCGATTCGTCGGCCAGGGCCTTAATCGTCAGGAGGTCGGGGTTGGCTCGGAGCATAACTGTTGAGTACGACTGGGTAACTATTGAGTCCGCTACACAGAGATGATAGCGTAGGCCCGGCATTTGCGTCCGCCCTCGGCGTGCGATGTGGTCAACCAGAACGGTATCGTGGCTGAGCCTGCAAGAGACCAAAACAAAGTTAATGTCACTGACGCATAGAATTTAAAACTTTTATACTGGAGAGATGGAACTCTACCCGATCAAGGTCTTCCAGATGGTGGCCACGGAAAAGAGCTTCTCTCGCGCGGCCGAGAAGCTGCTGCGCACGCAGCCCGCGGTTTCATTGGCGATTCAGCGGCTCGAAAACGAGCTGAACGAGAAGTTGATTGACCGCTCCGGCAAGGAACTGATGCTGACCGACGCCGGCCAGATCGTGCTCGAGTTTGCCCGCCGCTTCGAGAATCTCGAGTCGGAACTCGCCAACGCCCTCGCCGAACTTCGCGACAATTCGGCCGGCCGTCTGATCGTCGGGGCCAACGAATCCACCACGCTTTACCTGCTCCGCCACATTGAGGAATACCGGCGCCGGTATCCGAAAATCAAGGTGCAGGTGCGCCGATCCCTCTCGAGCAAGATCCCATCGCAGATTCTCGACGGCGACCTGGAACTCGGCCTCATCAGCTATGAGCCGGGAGACAGCCGGCTCATTTCGACGGTGATCTATCGCGACCGGTTGACCTTTGTCGTGTCTCCCAAGCATCGCCTCGCCGACCGCGATGAGGTCTCGATCGCGGACCTCGGCGCCGAAGTCTTCATCGCCCACAACGTCATGTCTCCCTACCGCACTCTCGTTCTGCGGGAATTCCAGCGCTTCAAGGTTCCACTCAATATGGAAGTGGAGATGCCGACGGTGGAGGCGATCCGCATGATGGTGCAGCGCGATGAAGGCGTGGCGTTTCTGCCCAAACTTTGCGTCGATCAGGAGATCCAACAGGGAACCTTGCGCGAAGTCCGGGTCAAAGAGCTCAACGTCGACCGTGAAATCCGCCTGATTTCACCGGCGCGCCGCGCCCTCAGCCATGCCGCCAAGGCATTCGCGGACCTCGTGCGGGATTCCGAAAACACTGTCGTCTAGCGGTTACGGCCGTTCAAGTACGCAATCAGATTCTGCGTGTCCGAGGGGGTCAGCTTCGGCCATTGCTTCTGCTTCTTTTCGATTTCCTCCAGCATTTTCGGGCCGTGCCGCCAGAGCGCCGAAACCATCGTCACCGGAGTGAACGCCTTCTTGCCGGGCTCGAGGGCAGGCGCCGTCCTGCCGTGGCATTCCGAGCAGTTGGATGCGAAGAACCTGGCGCCGCGGCTGGCGTTTCCGCCCTGCGCGCCAAAGAAACTGGCGCCCCACAGGTATCCCAGAATCTCGTGCATTTCATCGCTGGTGACGATTTCCGCCTTGGTGCGCATCTGCGGAGCGTGGTTCCACATCGAAGCCGCGATTTCCGTCAGCGTCCGCGCGCCGATTCTAGGATCGAGCGCCTTGGCGCCCACATGACACTTTGCGCACCCCTTCGACTCGAACAGCGCCTTGCCCGCGCCGCCGGTGGGCATCCGGAACTGGAATGGCGTGTCGCGCAGCCCGGGGGTGTTCTGAAGGTATACGAGCAAGTCGGTCATTTCGCGGGCGTCCAGCTTGGGGAACTCCATTTTGCGTATTGCAGTCGCCTGCGCCATCTGAGGCGCGTGGTTCCACATGCGCGCGACGAGTTCTACCGGGTCGCGCAGGGAATCCCATTTCGAGACCGGAATCGCCGCGCCCTTGCCGGAATGGCAGACATCGCACTTCTTGTCTGCAAAAACCGCCTTACCGCGCGCCGCATCGCCGGGACGATCGAAATACCGGGCCGCATAGAAAAAAGCGAAGAGGTCCGCAACGGCAGCTTCATTCATTCTGGGGGGATCGATCTGCGCTCTGCGCATGGCCTCCCACATTTGCGGAGCGTGGTTCCAAATGCGGCTCGTGAGGCCCGCCGGCGTATAGTCCCTGTCTAGATGGCGCCCCAGGTCCGGGGCCTTGCCGAGGGTCCGCGGCGCCGCGACGGTTCTTCCCTGAATCGAATGGCATTCCATGCAGTGCTGTTGTTGAAACAATTCCGCGCCGCGCCTGGCGTCGGCCTCGATACAAAGCAAGCCGTGCACCGCCAAGGGAAGAACCGTCCATGTGAGCATGTAATAATCGCCAACCTCCGGATCTTCGTTGCAAGCGAATGGCCAGCGCGAACCAGCGCAGAAGAGCCATTTTCAGGCGTTATTGAGCCATTCCGCTCAGCGTGGGTTGGGTCAAATCACCAGTGTGCGCAAAAGCAAAACGGACCGGCAACCTTGCGGTCTCCGGTCCGTCGCATGCCTCTGACTCGTTGCCAGCTCTTACTTCTTCTTCATTACCGGCGCGGCCTTCTTTGCCGGCGCGGTGGCCTTCTTCTGCACGGGAGCGACCGGGGCTCCGCCAACGCCAGCCCAACCCACGATGTTCGCTTTTTCGACGTCGAAGACGACCATGAACGGTTCCTTGGCATAGGAACTAGCCACGCCTTCGAACTCGAGCTCGGCGCCGGGCTCCATCTTGCCGCGAACCGCGCCGTCCAACTTCAAGGTCACGTCGCCGATGTCGCCGGAAATGCTCAGCACGAGTTCCTTGGGATTGGTTTCCGGCGTCGCCGAAACCAGCTTGCCCTTGAACTTGGTCACTTTCACGCCCGCCTTTTCGATACCGCCGGGCAGGGCCGCACCCTTCATGCTGCTCTCGAAATAAGCCTGCCCGCCGTCACCGGTGAGTGCAGTCTTCAGGTCCTTCCAAAGAGCCTTGTCTGGAAACTTCTTCGCGGCTTCCTCTTCCGCCGCTTCGTTCTTCTTCTCGCGATCTACGATGCTTTCGATCTTCCAATCGGCCGGGGGCAAGGCGGAGGCCTTTGCCGCCTCGATTACCTTGTCAATGCCTTCTTTGTCGCCGTGGTAGTTGCTGTACTGTTTCTCGAAGTACGGGATGACCTGCTTGCGGCCCTCCGGACTGAGAGCGCCAGGACCTTCGTAATGAGACGCGCGAGCAAAGTGGAACAGGGCGAGAGGCAGCTTTTCGATCTTCTTCTGCGCCACGATCACGCCGGCCAGCCAATAGGTCACCTGGGCGTTGTTGGGCTCGATCTGCAGGCTCTTGGTCAACTCGACTTCAGCCTTCTCGTTTTCCTTGCGCAGCATCGGAATCCAGCCGAGCGCATTCTGTGCGTACATCTGCACTTCTTTCTTGCTGGCCGCCCACTGCGCATCGGTCGCGCCCTGCGGCTTCTTGTCGGCCGCGAAGAACGTGTCGATGCCCGAAACCAGTTGACGCGCCGCTTTTTCCGCGGTCGCCATGTCGTCCGCCGACGGCGCCGGGCTGAAGCGGAATACAAACACGCTGATCGCGGTCAACGCCTGCAGATTGTTGGCGTCCGCAGACAGAATCTCTTTCGCAGCGCTGAAGACTTCCGGCGCTTTGTTCAACTGCTGATACGTCGCCAGGTACACCTGGCGGCGATTCACGATGAACTGGGTTTCCGGATAGTCCTTCTTCCATTTTTCCAGTTTTTCGAGACGGGTTTGCGCATTCCCGTCCTTGACGATTGAGTCGTACAGGTCATACTCGGCCCTGTCCTTCCATTGGGGGCCACCCTGCTGCGCAAGCAGCACCTGCCCGATCAGTAACGCCGCGGCTGTTGTTGCCGCGATCCTGAGTAACATCTGCCTCAAAATGGCCTCCCTCAAATGGTCAAACTTCTTAGCCGGCACTTCGCTTGGGTAAAAGCGGAGTATACCGGATCGGCGGACTCGCCCGCAACCGCGCTGCGCTCCGTGCTTTTCACTACAACGATTCGCTGCGGTCCGTCCGCAACCGCGCGTCGCGATTCTGTCTGCATTAATAGATACCACGAGCAGCCCGAAGGTTCCCAAACACTGGCGGCACTCTTGTATCCTGAAGCGAATGCGCTTTCTCGATCTCGGCGTGATTCTGGCCTATCTCGCCGGCATCACCCTCTTTGGCGCCCGATTCCGCAAGGGGCAGTCCACGCTCAAGGATTATTTTCTCGGAGGCAGAGAAGCGCCATGGTGGGCCATCGGGTTTTCCATCGTTTCGGCTGAAACCAGCACCCTCACCGTCATCGGAACGCCCGCCCTTTCGTTCGCGGGCGACTTCGGGTTTCTGCAAGTCGTCTTCGGGTACCTGCTTGCCAGAATCCTGATCATCACTGTTTTTCTTCCGACTTATTTTCGCGGCGAAATGTTCACGGCGTATGAAGTCATGCAGCGCCGCTTCGGCCCCCGCATCCGCAAACTCACAGCCGGTTTGTTTCTGGTGCTCCGGGCGCTGGCCGAAGGCGTGCGGGTGTTTGCGATTTCGATCGTGATCTCGATCATCCTCGGCACGGGACAAATGAGTTCGATCGTACTGATCGTTGCACTGACGCTGTTCTATACATTCGAGGGTGGAATGACGGCAGTCATCTGGACCGACGTGGTGCAGATGTTCTTGTATGTCATCGGCGCCGTCGTGAGCCTCTACGTACTCATGGACCAGATCGACGGGGGCTGGGCGCGCGTGCTCGAAATCGGCCAGGCGGCTGGCAAATTCCGCGTTTTCGACTTTGATTTCGCCCTCACTCCGCTCTTTTTCACCAAGACCTATTCGTTCTGGGCGGGTGTGATTGGCGGTTGCTTCCTGACAACGGCGAGCCATGGCACGGAACAACTGATGGTGCAGCGGCTGCTGTCCGCGCGCAATGAGAAAGAGAGCCGCGCCGCGTTGCTTTCAAGCTGGCTTGTGATCTTGTTTCAGTTCACGCTGTTTCTCATCATCGGCGTCGGGCTTTACGTCTACTACATGCAGCGGCGCCTCGCGCCTCCGGAACCGGCGGACCGCATTTATCCCGAATTCATCTGGAATCACCTGCCTTCCGGCGTCGCGGGACTCGTGATCGCCGCCATCCTTGCGGCGGCCATGTCAAACCTATCCGCAGCCCTCAATTCATTGGCCTCCACCACTGTGATGGATTTCTACAAACCCATGACGGGCGGGGCGAGGCCCGAAGAGTTCTACCTGAAGATGGCGCGAATCGTCACGCTTCTCTGGGGAGGCGTTCTCTTCTGCATCGCACTCGTCGCCCAGAATTGGGGCTCGGTTCTGCAGGCCGGCCTGTCGATCGCGTCGATTTTATATGGATCGCTGCTCGGCGTGTTTCTACTTGGGCTCCTGACCAGGCGCACGCGCGAAATCGCCGCCATGACCGGCATGAGCGCCGGTTTTTTGTTGATGCTGTACATCAAGTTCTTCACGCCCATCGCCTGGACCTGGTATGTGTTGATCGGAACCAGCGCGACCTTCGCGACAGCGTATCTCGCGTCCTTTGTCATTCCGGAACGCCCGAACCGCAACCACGCGGACAGATCGGAACACCAACTGCATGGCTAATCTCGAACTCCGCCGTGAACTCGGCGTCCTGGCCGCGACGGCGATCGTCATTGGCACTACAATCGGCAGCGGCATTTTCCTCGTGCCCAAGACGATGATCAACCAGATGGGTTCTCCGGCGCTGGTTTTCCTCGTCTGGATCATTGGCGGGCTTCTCTCGCTGTTTGGAGCGCTTACCTACGCGGAGCTCTCGTCCCGATTTCCCGAAGCCGGCGGCGAATACGTCTACCTTAAGGAAGCATACGGTCCATTTTGGGGATTTACCTACGGATGGCTCCAAACCTGGGTCGCACGCAGCGGTTCGCTGGCCACTCTCGCCACCGGATTCTTCTATTACCTCACTCATTTCTTTCCGGGCCTGGACGGCGTTTTCGCCATCGTCCCGCTGCCGATCGGGCCCGGCTGGGCGCCGCTCGAAATTCGCTATGGCCAGTTGATCGCCATCCTGGTGATTTGCATTTTGGGCATTCTCAATACTCTCGGCGTGCGTCTTGGCGCCGGTGTGCAGGTGGGATTGACGGCGGTGAAGGTCGGATTGATCGCGCTCGTGATCGGCGTAGGACTGTTTTCCGATGCAGGCAGCGCATCCAACTACCAGGGTTCGGTCGCCCTTTCGTCGCAATCCGGCTCCTTTCTACGTTTTTTTGCGGCGCTGGTCGCGGCGCTCTGGGCCTACGACGGCTGGAACACAGTTGCGATGGTCGGCAGCGAGATTCGCGATCCGCAACGCAATCTTCCGCGTGCATTGATTGGCGGAATCGCCGGCATCATTTTGATTTACCTGGCCGCCAATGCCGCCTATTTCTTCGTATTGACCCCGGCGCAAGCCGCCTCGAGCGACCGCATCGCCGCGGAGATGATGCGCAGGGCCGTGGGAGGCTGGGGCGCGAACCTCGTGAGCCTCGCCGCCATGATTTCAATGTTCGCGGCCTTGAATGGCACGCTGCTCGGCGGGTCCCGCATACCGTACGCCATGGCGCGGGACCGGCTGTTTTTCGCCGCAGCGGCCAGGGTGCATGAAAAATACCGGACGCCTTCCGCCGCCATCTGGATTCTCACCATTGCCGCGTGCGTGCTGGTGCTGAGCGGCCGCTACGAGCAATTGTTTACGTCGGTCATTTTTTCAAGCTGGATTCTCTACGCCATGGCCGCCGCAAGTGTCTTTGTGTTTCGGCGCCGCGAACCGGAAGGCCATGCTTCGCACCGCTCGATCGGTTACCCGTGGGTTCCCGCGCTCTTCACCGGAGTAGCGATTCTGCTGCTCGGAGCCACTCTGGCGCAGTCTCCACGCGAATCGATGCTCGGCCTGGGGATTATTGTTATTGGCGCGCCATTCTACCGGCATTGGGCAAATTCCAAACCCGGAATGCCGAAAACCGATGACAGGCAAAATACTATTTGCGAACTCTAACCGCATATTTAACGTCTTCCTTTGTAACGGGGACTTGAATTCCGCCGCCAGATCGTGTACAACGGTAAAGACTCTTCCGGCGCGCAACTCAGGTCGGAATGAAAATTCGCGACGCGTTCCGGGGGGAATCCTCAGTTGTAGCGGGGCCCGGTAGTTGGCTCCGTGCAGTTTGCAGACGGAGTTCAGAATGGACGTAATGAAAGTTCTGGCGGAATTACGCCAAGAACGTCAACAGCTCGAAGAAGCGATCATGACACTGGAAAGGCTGGCAAGGAGTCGCGGCAAGCGCCGTGGAAGACCGCCAGCATGGATGAGCGGCCAAAGCTCGTCGTCGGCTGCCGCGCCATCGGCAGAACCGAAACGCCGTGGGCGTCCGCCGGGCAGTAAGAACAAGCCAGCGGTCGCAGTTTCGGCGTAGATCGACTATTACTGGTACAGCAAATACCTGGCGCGTTGCGCCAGGTATTTTTCTTTGTCCGCTTCGGTTCGTTCAAAGATCGCCCGCGGATCGTCTCCCTGCTTCAACGCATCCACGATCTTCCGGCTCCCGATCAGCTTTGCGTTGATTTCCAGATCCACCTTTCCCGGATATAGCTTGACCAACGCCGCCGCCAATTCCAGCCCCAGGCGCGCCGGGATAAGCGCCTCGCGATCGGTAATCACAAAGCGCACGCCCGGAATCGATTTCCCCGCAAAGTTCGAACTCGTAGGCTCCAGGCGCGTCGGGTAGGTCCGGATTCCGGGAATGAATCTGGAATTCAAATAGGCTGACAATTGGCGGCCGTCGATCCAATCCGCGCCGATCTGTTCGAACGGCGCATCGGTTCCCCGCCCAACGGAATAGGACTTCTGCGCCTCGAGCATCGCGATGCCGGTGTAGAGTAAAGCGCCGTTGAAACTGCGGATATTTGGCGACGGATTCACCCAGGGCAGACCCAGAGAATCGAACCAGTCGCCCCGCTGCCAGCCCTTCATTTTCACGACCCGCAGATCCACGCCCATTTTCCGCTCGGCGTTGGCCATTGCGGCCAGTTCGCCAAATGTCAGGCCATGGCGGACCGGCATTTCATAGCAGCCTACAAAACTCTGCAACTCCGCGTCGAGCATGGGACCGTCGACGCCAATGCCGTTGACCGGGTTCGGGCGGTCGAGCACATAGAAAGGTTTCTCGAGCTTTGCCGCGGTTTCCATGGCATATAACATCGTGCACGAGTAAGTATAGAATCTCGCCCCGACGTCTTGTATATCGAACACGATCGCGTCGAGCCCCTTCGCCAATTCGGCTGGCAGTTTCCGCTTCTGCGGCTGGTAAAGGCTCCACACCTTCACGCCCGTGGCGCGATCCACGGCATCCGTTACGTCTTCGATGTCGAGCTTGCCCTGTATGCCGTGCTCGGGCGAAAAGATTGCCGCGAGGCTTACCCCGGCCTGTTTCATCAGGTCCACATTGCGGCGGCCTTCGCGGTCGATGCCTGTGTGGTTCGTTATGATGCCGATCTTCTTGCCGAGCAGCGGCGCGAACTTCCCGGCGGCCAGCACGTCCAAACCCGTCTGCACTTGCCCATTGCGGTTCACGACGCGGCGCACGCCAGCGCTCGTCTCGTTGTACCCGGCAATTGTGATCCCCGGAACATCCACGCCGAAAGCAGCCGCGGAAATCGTCGCAATCTTGCTGCGAAGCCCCGCCAGATTCTTGCCCCGTTTCGGATGCACGTAGTTGGTCAATACGATCACATAGCTTTTGGTGGATGGGTCGATCCACAGCGACGTGCCCGTAAATCCCGTATGACCGAAGGAACCGACCGGAAACAACTCGCCGCGATTGGCCGAAAAC
>JACXTT010000957.1_pt1 | contig 49361 bp, 44 predicted proteins | sample 9270951 | NCBI WGS metagenome assembly JACXTT01 (sample SAMN15532306, study PRJNA645909) | rock metagenome | isolation source: weathered quartz diorite | place: Puerto Rico | collected 2017-06-21 | reverse complement strand
TATTACCTCGAAGCCTTGCTGAGAGCTAAAAAACTATCGGCAGACCCCAAAAAGCACTAAATGATACTGGCCCGGAAAGCACCCTTTACAGGGCGGAACTGCCAATATAACTGAATAAAAAGCGATTTTTGACAAGGGAATCAAGCATTATTATTGCTTAGTTGCATAATGATGCATTAAACATTTACCCGCTTTGCATATATGAAAAGACTACTTTTTCTTGCCGCAATCTGTATAGGCGCCCGTTCTTTTTTACCTGCACAAACCACTAGCGGGGACCAGCGCATGCAATGGTGGCGCGAAGCCCGTTTCGGCATGTTCATTCACTGGGGTGATTATGCACAGCTGGCCGGCATGTACAAAGGCCACCAGGTGGCGGGCATTGGCGAATGGATCATGAACACCGCCAAAATACCGGTAGCCGAATACCGCCAGTACGCCAAACAATTCAATCCCGTAAAGTATAACCCCGATGAATGGGTTAAAACGGCTAAGGAAGCCGGCATGAAATACATTGTTATTACCGCCAAGCACCACGACGGTTTTGCTTTGTTTAAAACGGCTGCCAGCAACTGGAATATTGTTGACGCTACACCGTACGGTAAAGATGTATTAAAGCCACTGGTTGCCGCCTGTCGTAAATATGGCATTAAACTGGGCTTTTATTATTCGCAGGCGCAGGACTGGACCAACCCCGGTGGCGCTGCCATACGCCGCCCCGCTTCCAAAGGCTGGCCTAACCCTGATTCAGCCAGCGTTGATGCCTATACGCAGGCGCACGAAGGGCACTGGGACCCGGTACAAACGTCTGCTTCCATGGCCGATTATATTGATAAGGTAGCCGTACCGCAGGTAAAAGAGCTGCTCAGCAATTACGGCGATGTAGCTGTGCTCTGGTGGGATACCCCTACGGGTATGACCGACGAGCTTGCCGGAAAGCTAAACGCTGCCCTGGCCCAACAGCCCAATATCATTACCAACGACCGCCTCAAACGCCCCAATTTCCCCGGCGATTATAAAACCCCGGAACAGAAGATCCCCAAACTATCGGAACTGGATGGCAAAGACTGGGAAACCTGTATGACCATGAACGATACCTGGGGCTATAAGAGCTATGACAATAACTGGAAAAGCGTTGAAACCCTGCTGCGCAATCTTATTGATATTGCTTCCAAGGGCGGCAACTACCTGCTGAATGTAGGGCCAACGCCCGAAGGTGAAATTCCCGCGCCAAGCATTGCCGCATTAAAAAGCATCGGTGCCTGGATGAAGCTGAATGGTGAATCGGTGTACGGCACCAAAGCAAGCCCGCTGCCGGCATTGCCCTGGGGCCGCTGTACCAAAAGAGAGTATAATGGAAATACCACGCTTTACCTGGAGGTATTCAACTGGCCGGCAGACGGAAAGCTCCCTGTGCCCGGTTTGAGTAATGAAATTATTTCAGCCCGCTTGCTGGCAGGCGGCACCTCATTGACTACCGTGGTAGCCGATGAAGGAAGGGTAATTAAAGTTCCCGAAAAAGCACCCGATGCCATTGCTACCGTTATTAAACTGGAAGTAAAAGGCATCGTTATTCCTAAATAAGTATATAATGTCCCTTAAACGAATAGGACTTGTTGTTTCTATACTGTTTGCCGGCAGTATAGGATATGCCACCGATATTGATATTACTAAATACGGGGCAATCGGCGACAGTACTACGCTGAACACTACGTTTATACAAAAAGCCATTGATGACTGTAGTAAGAGCGGGGGAGGCCGGGTCATTTTCCCCCCGGGCCGGTATTTGTCGGGCACCCTCGTGTTAAAAGACAATGTTACGCTTCAAATTCAGAAAGACGCTGTATTACTCGGCAGCACCAATGTAGACGACTACCGCAATATGGACCCCTTTGCCGACGGGCTGGGCATAGATGTGGGATGGGCCTTGCTGGTAGCAGTAGATGCTAAAAACATCGGTATTACAGGAGAAGGCGCTATAGACGGGCAGGGCGCTAAACTAAAAGCACGGCAGATTTTAGCCGATACCCGACCGGAATCGCAACGCTGGGGCCGCCGTCCTTTTTTATTGCGTATTGTACGCTGCGATGGCGTAACGGTAAAAGACATTACCCTCAATTATGCCGCCGCCTGGACCTCGCATTATTTTCAAACCAGGCACCTGCAGATTGAGCACGTAAAAATTGTAAGCGTAGGCGTGGCGCACAATGATGGCATGGATATAGACGGCTGCCAGGACGTAAGCATAAAAGATTGCGATGTGATAAGCGGCGATGATGCCCTTTGTTTTAAAACCACTTCCGGCAAGATGGCCTGCAGCAATATCGTGGTAAGCGGCCTTCGCCTCAAAAGCAACCAGGGTGCCATAAAAATGGGTACCGAATCGATGGCCCCCTTTGAAAACATTAAAATATCCGGCTGCTATATTTACCAGACCAATAACGGCGGCATAAAATTACTCACGGTAGATGGCGCTCACCTGCGCAACGTGGAAATATCCGGCATTACCATGGTGGAGGTAAAAACGCCCATACTCGTACGCCTGGGTTCCCGGCTCAGTGTGTTTCGCAAAGGAAGCGATACAAAACAGGAAACGGGTACGCTGGAAAATGTAGTCATCCGCGATGTAAAAGCACAGGCTGCTGCCAATGCCCAGCTGATGCCGCCATCGGGCGTTCTTATCACAGGGGTACCCGATCATTATATTACCAACCTCCGGCTGGAAAACATAGAAATAGATCTTGCCGGTGGCGGCACCGCCGAAAATGCACGACAGGCCGTTCCGGAAGCCATTGACAAATACCCCGAAGTAAAAACCTTTGGTCCATTGGTGCCGGCTTACGGCGTATGGGCAAGACATATAAAAGGATTAAAGCTGATCAATATAACTTTCCATATCGGCAGCAATGATCTTCGCCCGGCTTTTATATGTGAAGATGCGGCGGATATTGAAATCAATCATTGTAAAATACCCGCTACTTCCGGGGCGGAAGCCATTATCCGGCTGGAGAAGGTAGACAAGGCGCTTATCAGCAATACCGAGGTAAAAGGAAGCGCTGCCGCTTTTGTGCGTATAGAAGGCGCAGGGAGCAGCGGAGTGCGGGTAACCGGCAATACACTGAACGGTATCAAACCGGTTGAAACCTCCGCTGAAGTAAAAACCGGTGCAACGGTCTCAAACGGACACCGATGAAAAGGCTATTTTTCCTGGCATGTACGATGGGAGCTATGGCAATCGCCTCTTGCGCACACGCTAAAAACAAATTATAACCATCATACAAACAGTACCATGAGAAAGGCTTTCACAACCGCACTCCCCATTTTTTCCCTGCTGCTTATTCACCCGGGCGCCGGCATGGCGCAATCAATCATAGCCAATGCCGACCTGCAGCATTTCCCCAAAGGCTGTTCGCCGCAGGAAGTAGGAAAACGTGTGGCGGAACATTTTCTCGTTACCCCGCATACCAATTTTGGCCGGCCTACCCCGCCAAAGGTGATTACCTACCCGGAAACCTGCGCCTGGTATGGCGCGCTTGAATTTGCCAGGGAGAGTGGCGATAAAAAACTGGGCGAACAACTGGCGCAGCGTTTTGAACCCTTGTTTGGAAAAGAGGATACGCTTATACCGGTGCCGGATCATGTGGATTATGCCGTGTTTGGCTCCGTTCCGCTGGAACTGTATATACAAACAAAAGACAACCGCTACCTGCAGCTGGGGCAGTCATTTGCCGACAAGCAATGGGCCGAACCCTGGGGGCCGCGGGCAAAGCCGGAAGCCAAAGTATTTTACGACCGGGGCATGAGCTGGGAAACCCGCTTATGGATAGATGATATGTTTATGATCACCACATTGCAGTCGCAGGCCTTCCGGGCTACGGGCGACCGTAAGTATATTGAGCGGGTCGCCAGGGAGATGGTGGTATACCTGGATTCTTTGCAACGGCCCAACGGGCTTTTCTACCATGCGCCGGATGTGCCTTATTTCTGGGGCCGCGGCGATGGCTGGATGGCTGCCGGCATGACCGAAATCCTCCGCTCGCTTCCGGCAGGTAATCCAGATAGGCCCCGCATATTGCAAGGGTATAAAACCATGATGGCCTCGCTGTTGAAATACCAGTCCAAAAACGGCATGTGGCGCGAGCTGATCGATGATGAGGCGGCCTGGCCGGAAACCTCCTGCACCGGTATGTTTACGTTTGCCATGATAACCGGCGTTAAAAACGGCTGGCTGGATAAGAGTACCTATGGCCCGGCGGCACGCAAAGCATGGCTGGCTTTAATTACCTATATCAATGAAAATGCGGATATAACGGATGTCTGCGAGGGTACCAATAAAAAGAATGACCGCCAGTATTACCTTGACCGTAAGCGCAATATTGGCGATATGCATGGACAGGCGCCGGTATTATGGTGTGCCGCCGCCCTGCTCCGGGGTTCCCATTAACAAACCGTTAATATCATTAGTAATTATCTTTCGGGCACACCTGCTATTGCCATTATGACCCAAAAAAGATATTCACTTATCCAACCGGCTGCACAAATTATCGCGGTAGCTTTTTTACTGCTGTCATTTCTACCCGCCGGGGCACAGGCGCCAAAAACATCAGCCCGCAAAATCATGGCGGTGGTGGACAGCTTTAATGCGCACCTGCCCACCGAAAAATTATACCTGCATTTCGACAAATCGTATTACGCGGCAGGTGATACTATTTGGTTTAAAGCCTATTTGTTCCAGGGAAATACCTACAGCTGGTCGCCTCTCAGCGGGCTGCTGTACGTAGAGCTGATCAATGACAGCGGCAGGGTAGTGCGGCGCATGAGCTTCCCGGCGGAATATGGTATTTCCTGGGGGCAGCTGGCATTAACGCCCGATGAGGTGAATAGCGGAAAATATACCCTTTATGCCTATACCAACTGGATGCGCAACGCCGGGCCTTCCTGTTTTTTTCACCAGCATTTTGTAATCGGGGAGGCAGGCGATAAATACTGGCTGGTAAAGGAAAGTCACCGGGTAAGTGCAGGCAGCATGTCGCTGGCGGTTCAGCTGAACGGCGCCGATGCCCGCCCGGTAAAGCAGAAAGAAATAAAAGTAAAGGTTACCGAGGGGAAGAAGACTCTCTATCACGACGATCTGCAAACCGGTTCCGATGGTAGTATCAGGACTTCTTTTGAGCTGCCGGATAAAACTGCTGCAACAGGCGTTACCCTCGTAGCGGAAGATAAAAGCGATCCTTCCATGAAAGTGATCGTACCGCTGCCGGTTAACCGCCCGGAAAACATAGATGTACAGTTTATGCCCGAAAGCGGTTACCTCGTAGCCGGGCTTACTTCGCACGTGGGGTTTAAGGCTATCGGTGAAGACGGTAAGGGCGTAGACCTGCAGGGCAGGGTAGTAGACAGCCACGATAAAGAAATTGTTTCGTTTGCCTCCATCCACCGCGGCATGGGCGCATTTGAATTTACGCCGCTTGCCGGCGAAACCTATACCGCCCTTGTTTCCGTGCCCGGCGGCCACATGCTTCGTTACCCGCTTCCGGCGGCAAAAGCGTCGGGGAGTATTCTTAGCGTTACGGAAGAAAAAGACTCTTTGCATGTAGCCATTCTTTTTTCGCCCGATATGAATGGCGGCCAGGTATACCACCTGCTGGGACTGGCAAGAGGGCTGGTTTGCTATGCCGCTAATTTTGCGGCAGACGCAAAAAGGGCGGACGGCCGTGTAAGTAAAAGCGCATTTCCTTCCGGCATTGCCCACTTTACCTTGTTTAATGATGAGGCGCAGCCGGTAAACGAGCGCATAGTCTTTCTTGACCAGCAGGACAACCTGCATATCGACATAAGCAGCGATAAATCATCGTACGCCGCCCTGGATAGCATAGCGCTGCACATACAGGTAAAAGACAAGCAGCAGCAGCCCGTTATTGGTACCTTCTCCCTGGCCATAACAGACGATGCACAAGTGAAGGCAGACAGCCTCAATACCGGTAATATCATCAGCCACCTGTTGCTGTCCACTGATCTCAAAGGAACGATTGAAGACCCGGCCTGGTATTTTTCGCAACCCGGCGATCCCGAAATAGCAAAAGCCCTGGATGTGCTTATGCTTACACAGGGTTGGGTTGGGTACAACTGGCCGGCCATCTTTAAAAACCCCGCGCCGCCACTCTATGCCGCACAGCCGGGATTTATGATCACGGGCCGGGTTACCAACCTCTTTAATAAACCGCTGGCAAAGGCAGGTGTGCTGCTGTTGAGCACTGGCAGGAGCGCGGTATTCCGCGATACAACGACCGACGAAGCGGGACGTTTTGTCTTTGCCAATTTCCCGCTGGCGGATTCGCCGCTTTACGTGGTGCAGGCAAGGAATGCCAAAGGAAAGAATTTCGGTATCGGTCTTGCCGTAGACGAATTCACGCCTCCTGAAATCAGGCCGGAAGGAACAGAGCTTTTATCGCCCTGGTATCTGAATGGCGACAGTACCCTGTTGTCTTACGTAAAAAATAATTACCAGCGCCAGCTGGATGCTATTGCCGGCGGCGATGGCAAATTCAAATTGCTGAAAAGGGTTACCGTAACGGCAAGAAAAGGCATCCCGGGCTCGGCCAGCCTCAATGGCCCAGGGGGAGCAGACCAGGTGATAGACCAGGCTGAAATTGAAAAAGCCGGGAAGCTGAATCTAAGAGACCTGCTGCAAAAAACCGTCAAAGGGTTCAGGGTAGTATACGGGCAGGGCGGTAACGAAACCTATAAAATCTTTTCAAGCGATTTGCGTATTGTTATTGATGGCGTACCGCTGGTACGTTTTGGTTCGCAGCGCGAAACACTGGAATACCTCCAGGCTTCCGATATAAAAGGCATCGAAGTAATGACCAGCATGCGCAATACCGGTAATTACCGCAGTTCTTTTTTGAACACAGCCCAGCTGATGAACCTCAACCGTGAATTTTCATTTATAGAGATAACTACGTTTTCCGGCAATGGTATTTTCTTAAAGCGCACCCCCGGCGTATATGTATACAAACCCCTGCCGGTAACCTGGCCGGTACAGTTTTATGCTCCCCGGTATACCATTAGAGCTGCACATGGCACACCGTCCGATTTGCGGGCTACCATTCACTGGCAACCCAATCTCGTTACCGATAAACAGGGTATGGCGGAAACTTCTTTTTATGCGGCAGGAAAAGCCACTACCTATACCGTAATATTGCAGGGCAGCGATATGAATGGTAATATCGGGTTCAAAACAGCAAAGCTTGTTATCGGCCAGTAAAGGAGAGCCCTTACCGGCGCTTGTCTATATCCACCAGCTTATCCTTTGCCCGGATCATTTCAGCGCCTGCCATCAGGAAGGGCCCCAGGCCATGCGTGTCGCTGGTAGCTGCCGGGCGTGAATAATAATACCGTATATCTTCTTCTATGGAAGTGCCAATACAAATGTCCTGTACCTGCCCGTCGTCCGTTACCTTGCCCGCCAGGCCCTGCCAGCCGTTTTGCGCAATAGTAATATACCGGCGGTTAATCCATCCTTCATTGACGGCTTTGGCAACTGCATAGGTAAACATGGCGGTTACGGACGATTCGGCGTAAGAATCGGGTTTATCCAGCAATTGATGCCACATGCCATTACTGTCCTGGTAGCGGGAAAACCCTGTAATCTGCCGCACCAGGAGTTGTACCAGCTCCGCTCTTTTGGGATGGTTTGCCGGGAGGTTGTTCAGCAATTCTGCCTGCGCCACCGCCAGCCAGCCGTTGCAGCGTCCCCAATGCGCCACGCCGTTTATGTTATCGTCATTGTAAAAACAATGAAAAAATAAACCGGTACCGCTGTCGTACAGGTAGCGGTTAAAGTTTTCTACCTGCTGAATGGCAAAGTCAAAGTATTTATTATCGCCCGTCAGTTTGCCCATTCTTGCCAGGAAGGGAACGCTCATATACAAATCGTCTGCCCAGAGGGTCATTTTGCGCGGGTTGTTACGCGCCAGGGTGCCGTCGGGGAATTTAACCTGCTTGTTCATAATATAATCGCCTACCCGCTGCAGGTAGTCGAGGTACTCTTTTCTTTTGTCAAACGCATATACGTCCAGGAGCCCGGCGGCCATAGAGCCGCAATCGTCCAGTGAGCCAATGCGAAACACCGGGGCATATTCCACGCCGTGGGTACCGGCATCGTACTGCTTTTTAAAATAATCGAGGTTGTCGAATATAAAGGCAAAGTTTTTACGCGAATAATCGGAGTATTTTGCATCGGCTAGCGTGCCGGCCATGCGGAGCATACCCACCGTTAATACGCCGTTTACATACTGCCATTTATTGAATTTGGCTTCCGCCTTTATGTTTACCGATGTATCCAGCCTGGCGGTGCTTTCCGTGGTAGCGCCGGTTTTGGTATTTACAAAGCGAAAGCTGGTAGTACGAATAATGTTATCGGCTACGCGGCGCACCAGTTCTTCGGGGCTGTTTTTGGTTTGTGCAGCAAGACCGGGGCAGTAGTAAAGCGAAAGGCAAAGCAGCAGGTACTTCATATTTGTTTTATTAATAAACATAACCAGTTAACAATCGTTAAATTGAATAATAGCGTTCCAGGCTATAATATTCCGATAAAATTAAGTGATTAGAAAGGGAATGCCAGTATTGCTGAATAGTTTGCCAAAAATGGGCAGAGTGGCCGCTTGCCCTTACATATAAAAGGATAAGCCGAAAAAAACGAGCGCAATAAAAACCACGTATAATGCTACGACCAGTACACGCAGCCAAAACGATTCTTTCAATGTGGGGCGGGACATAAGATAGCTTAATGGTATTGAAAAATTACATTCATTATAAATGCCATACAATACCCTTTTCGTGGTATTTTAAATAACTAAGGAATAAATATTTGTGTAATAATATGTTATGTAGAATTTAAAATATATATAATATAAAAGGAGACCACCCTTTCCGAAAAGACGGTCTCCTTTTATATCGCTTTTATTATTGTGCTTATTGCCCGTACAGCAAGTCGGACATTCTATCATTGGCCTTTTCGGAAAGTAGTTTTGCGCCGGCTATGTATAGCGGGTCGTTGTATTTACCGGAAGCCTGCAGCAGCAGGCCGTAAAACGTACTTTCCTTGTATTCTCCTATCTGCTGGTAGGTCCAGGGTTTTTCTCCCAGTGCAAAAGGTTTTAGCCAGTCAAACGCGGTACGGAGACCCGCGCCCTTCTTATTTTGATAACGCCATAAATTGGTGCCGGTTTTTTCGGCCAGCGTGGCCAGCCTGAACCAGCCCTGCAGGTTATACGTGCTGTAGGCAAGCCCGTTGGTGCGCTCCAGTTCCAGCGGCATAGTGCCATCATTTTGTATCTGGCTTTCCAGCAATTCAGTGCTTTCCTCCACCAGTTTCTGCGCCCTTGAAGTATTGCCGGTAAACAGGGCAAAATCCACCGCCTGTACATAATACCAGGTGCCGTGGTTGTTCTTAGCTGCATGTTCATCCTTACCGTTTTTGCTGGTCAGCATCCAGTCCAGGTACTGACTGTACCAGCTTACCAGTGCTTTTTCATCATTGTCGCTCCACGATTTTGAGCCGGTAAGCAATATTGCTGCATCGGCAATGGCGGTAAGGGGTATGCTTTCAATGATGCCAATGCCCCTCCCGTTGTTCACCCCGGGAATAGCCTGCGCATAGTCCAGGTTGGGGTTCATTTTGGTGGCGTCGTTAAAAAACCAGTAGCGCAGCAGGTTGCCGGCTTTTTGGGCATATCGTTCATCATCGGTCAGGTACCAGGCCAGCGCCAGTGTCTGAACGGCATTGCCCAGGTCGCTCATGTTTTTATGATCGGCAATCCGGTAGGTTTCAGGGTTGTGCTGGCCGTCTTTCCGGATATACGGCTTGCCGTTGGGCTTGCTGCTGTCATACCAGAAATAAGGGGCCTGGCTCATATAATCGTGCTTGGTGCCGCTTTCAGGGGTGGAGGCTTTGTCCATAACCGAGGTCGGCGTCATACCCAGCAGGCTCTCCGCCTGCTTCTGGCAATCCCGTACCAGTTGCCGGGTGGGTTTATCCTCTTTGGCTTTTGCTTTTACCGCGGCCAGTCTTTCTTTACTGATTAAAAACAGGCCGGGGGTTTGCGCCGCACCCACGAGAGAAGCCACGCAAATGATTACCAGGCTGGTAAGGCAAAAAACGGTCTTTTTCATAGCATGTGACTTGATTGATATACACGAAAACGCCGGCGCAGGGCTGTTAGTATATGCAAAATCAGTAGTTGGCATAGATAAAATCAATTGTTGATGGTGAAAAGCGCATGGGCCCTGATGTCTGTGGACGAGCTTCCCAGCAGCACCTCAAATTCGCCGGGCTCCACCGTCCAGTTCATGTTTTTATCCAGCAGCGCCAGGTCGTCGGGATGAAGGGTAAAATGTACGGTCTTTTTCTCTCCCGGGGCCAGCGTAATGCGCTCAAAACCTCTTAGCTGGGTTTCGTAAGTGGTTACGCTGCTTACCTTGTCTTTCAGGTAAAGCTGCACCACTTCATCGCCCTTGCGGCTGCCGGTATTGGTAATATCCGCGGTGATGTCAATATCACCCTGCGCGCCCTGTTTTTCCGGGCTCACCCTGAGATTGCTATACGAAAAACTGGTATAGCTGAGGCCATAGCCAAAGGGATAGAGCGGGCCCACAACGGCCGTTTTGCCATAACCGTTGGGACCATCGCCCGGCTGCCCGGCCTGCGAACCCGGTTTAAAGGGAAAGTTCAATTCTATCTGTCCCATGGTTTTTGGAAAGGTGACCGGCAGTTTGCCGCCGGGGTTGTAGGCGCCAAACAAGGCTTCCGTAATGGCGGTTCCGCCCTGCGGCCCCGGAAACCAGGCTTCCAGGATAGCGTCCAGGTAGCGGTTTTCCCAGTTGATAGTAAGCGGCTGACCATTGATAAGCACCATGATGATCGGTTTGCCGGTGGTATGTAAGGCCTGCAGCAGCTGCAGCTGCCTGCCGGGAAGGCCGAGACCGGTTCTTGACAGGCTTTCGCCTACCCGTTTTTCATCTTCGCCCATCACGGCAATAACGATATCCGATTGCTTTGCCTTACTCACAGCATCGGCTATAGCGCTTTGTTCTTCCGGGGTGAGTTCCGTAGGAATGATTTCGCTTTCAGGCCAGGTGGCATCCACCACCTCGCAGCCCTTGCTGTATTGTATGTTAGTGTTTTTACCGGCATAGTTTTTTAACCCGGCCAGTACCGAAGTAACGGGGTTGTTGGAAGGGCCATAACGGCTTACGGCATAGTTAACCGCATCGGCCAGCGGGCCGGTAACCAGTATGTTCTTAACCTTTGCAGGGTCCAGCGGCAGCAGGTTGTTATTGTTTTTCAGCAATACAAGCGACTCGCGGTTGAGCTGCAGGGCCATGGCCTCGTCGTCTTTCGTATGTACGTCGGTGTCGGCACGCCTGGGATCGGCCACGTAGGGCTGGTCAAACAGGCCGAGCTTAAATTTTACCCGCAGCACATCAGCCACGCGCTCATCAATTGTTTTCATGGAAAGCCCGCCTTCCTTTACCAGTTCGCGGATGGGGTTAATATAGTCTTCCGGCAGGGTAAAATCGGTGCGTACATTTAGCCCCGCTTCTATTACCTGCCGCACGGCCTCTTTGTAATCGGCAGCTACATGGTGCTTGGAGTAAAGAAATTCAACCGCCTTACTGTCGGATACCACGTAACCCCTGAAACCGAATTTTTGCCGCAGCAGTTCGGTAAGAAAATAATGACTGCCGCTTACGGGCACGCCATCCCAGTCGTTATAACTGCTCATAACGCCCAATGCGCCGGCTTCCTGTATTACCCTGCGAAAAGGATAGAGATACAGTTCCTGCAATTCCCGGGGCGCCACATGCGGGTCGGTACGGGCATTGCCGTCGCGGCCGCCCTTGGGCACACTGTACACGGCAAAATGTTTAAGCGTGGAAGCGATACCCTGCTCCTGCATGCCCAGCGTCATTTGTTTGCCCAGCTCCGCTACCAGGAAGGGGTCTTCGCCATAACATTCCACTACTCTTCCCCAGCGCGGGTCGCGGGCCAGGTCAAGAATGGGGGCGTATACATTGGTATAGCCAAGCGCTTTGGCTTCGCGCCCTTCGGTTTGGCCTGCCTGGTATACCAGGTTGCGGTTCCAGGTGCTGCCAATGCTGATGGGGGCCGGCAAAGGAGTGGCCCGGTCGTGCGTGAGCCCGTGTACGCCCTCATTGGTAAAATCCACTGGTATGCCCAGCCGCGTTTCTTCCACAAACCATTTTTGTACAGTGTTGATGGCTTCGGCATGTTTGCTGAAAGGGTAGGAGTATTGTGTAACGGCTTTGGGGTTGTAGGGAAGGCTGTTTAACTCTTCGTCTATATTGGCAATACCATCTTTCCATACCACCGTTTTCCAGGCCGGCGTGGGCAGTTCATCTTTCAGCACCCGCCCGTAGCCGTACAGTGTAGCCATCTGGCAGGTCTTTTCTTCCAGTGTCATTTGCAACAGCAGGTCGGCCACCCGTTTGTCGATCGGCTGTGAAGGATCTTCAAACACATCCTTTTTCCCGTTTTTATTAAAGTCTATCCAGCCGTGGTTGTAAATGCTTTTTTGCTGGGCAAGCGAGGTGCCGGCTACGGCAATACCGGCAGCCAGCAGGAACAATAATTTTTTCTTCACAGAATGATTGCTTGAATTTATTTATTTGATGGTACCTGTTTTAATAACCAGCCGGCCAGGTCATCGGCCGCCTTATCATTATCAAATCCCGGGGTCAGCCGCCCGTTGCAATACTCATTGTAAAACCAGGGGTCGCCCACGGCAAATACAGTGCCTTTGCCATATTTGGCGGTGGCGATGATTATATCTCCGTGATCTGTAAACGCAGGGCTGGCCGGAGCGGTTAATGCAAGCGTGCAGATTTCCTTGATGTATACTTTTTTAGCAGTAGTAAAAATGGGGTTGCCGGCCGGCACATAGAGCGCGCCCATATCAAACTGGTTGCCCGTTACCCGGTTGCGGATATCCAGGTTAAAATGAATGCCAAAAGTTGCGGCAAGATGGTTAAAATGTTCCAGCTCTACGTTGGCGCTGTCATTGGCCAGCATAACCAGTACGCCGCCGGCTTTTACCCAGGCGTCGATGGCTTTTATATCGGCTGCTTCTATATAATGCGGGTTTTCCGTTTCTTTTTTGGTGTCTGGGTCAACGATAATGTATACATCGGTACCTTTAAGCCGGTCGGCTGTGGGGGCGGTTTCCAGGCTTTTGAGGGTAGCGCCGTGTTTGCGGAAAATATCTCCCCATACAGAATAACCGCTGTTTGCGTTGTCTTCCCAGGTATAGTGAAACCGCTCCTTCTCACCGGCTTTATTGGTGCGGTATTCGTTGTTGAAATAATAATCGAGAGTAACGGTTTGCGCCATTACCGCCTGTGTAGTGAGGGCTAAAGCAAGAATCGCTGTTGTGCGGATCGCAAAATGCATGATGATTGATTTAATTTGGTTGATACCTGCAAAATACGCCTATCCGGGGCTTGTTCAATACGTGCTGTATTCGTTTTTGTAAAGGAAAATGGCAGGCGGGAGCTTTACCCGTTGCAACCGGGTAAGAGTGGGTTGTTTCTTTTGAGGTAGCAGCCTCACCCTTACGCCCGGGATTGCAACGCTTCGTGGATTGCCAGCCTTACATGTACTATCAGAACCATAACGAAAAGAAGTCTGAAGCCGGAGGCCCGAAGGCGAAGCAAACGATCCGGCTTCTGACTTCGGGCCTCAGGCTTCGGACGTCCGAAGCCTAGCGTGCTATAAATTCCTTTTGATAGCAAAGCGGGCTTTTGCCCGTAATGAGCTTAAAGTATTTATGGAAACTGGTGAAATTATTAAACCCGCTTTCATAGCAAAGCTGTTTTATGCTGAGGTTGTTTTCAATCAGCAGTTTGCAGGCATGGCCCACCCTTATTTCAATCAGGAACTGCGAATAGGTTTTGCGGGTTCTTGATTTGAAATAGCGGCAGAACGAATTGGGACTGATATTGGCTACCGAAGCAATTTCTTCCAGTTGTATGCTACGTTTAAAATTTTTAAGACTGTAATCGTAAATAGCGTTTACCCGGTCGTTTTCCGCTTCTACCAGGTCATGTTTAAAGCCAATGGAAGAAAGCTCTTCCAGCTCTTTGCAATTGCCAATGGTGAGCAGGGCTTCTATAAGCAGGGTAATGCGGTGCGCCCCGTCGGTAGCAAGCAGCGATTCCAATAGCGTGGCTACACGCGCCCGGGTAGCGCCGGTTACCTGCAGCCCTCTTTTTGCTTTTTCAAGAATGGAGCGCAGGGGAACGTTTTCGGGTAGTTGCAGAAACTGGCTGCCCCAAAAGTCCTCGCAGAAATGCGCTACACACACGTCAGACGCCATCGTGGACGACTCTTCAAAATAACAATCGTCAAACCGCCAGTAATGCGGCAGGTATGCGCCTACCAGCACCACATCGCCCGATTTGAACCGTTTGATGTTATCGCCAATAAATTGGGTTCCTTCGCCTTGTTTAAAATGGATTAATTCGATTTCCGGGTGATAGTGCCACCGGTTGTTTACGTACGGAACAAGATCTTTGCGTACACTAAATGAATGCATTGGCTCCCGGGAAACCTTTAGAAGTTGCGGTCTCATTCAGCTGGATTTACTTCAAAATGACAAGAATGTTGCTTTCAGTGCCAATTTAGCTGCTTTTTCAATATTGTAGATGAAATTCTACGGATACGTTTCCGGTAAAACTACTCCCTGCTTGATTTTCTTTCTATTAGTTTTGACGGAAGCACAATCCTTTTTTCGCTGTGCAGGAGGGTTTTCTTTTCAATGATTTTAAAAAGAATGGAGCTGGCTTCTTTTCCTATTTCGTAGGCGGGTTGCACAATAGCGGTAAGAGGAGGGGCCAGCAGGGCAGCCGCCGGCAAATTGGAAAAGCCAATCACTTTTAACTGCTGTGGTATGGCTATGTTCAGCTCCTGGCAGATTTCGTAGATATTGATGGCAAATTTTTCGATAGAGCAGAATACGCCGTCGGGGCGCTGTTTGCCTTGCAGCAGTTTGCGCATTTCCTGCTCATTCTGTTTGTCGTCCGGGCTGCATTCCACCACCAGCTGCTGCTTTCCCATGCCGTGTTTTTCCAGCGCTTTCAGGTAACCGCTTTTACGAAGGTTGCTGATGGAAAGCCGGTCCGACATAGACAGGAAGGCAATTCTCCTGCAACCGTTTTTTACCAGGTGTTCAGTAGCCTTAAACGAAATGGCGGCATCGTCGGTAATGATTTTTGGTATATCGGTATTCTCATCAATCCGGTCAAACGACACCAGGGGAATACCCGCTTCGCGGCAGCTTTCAAGGTGCTCAAAATTGCCGGTGCTGTTGGATACCGATATCATAAGGCCGTCTACCCGCCCGTTGCGCAGCACCTGGAGGATACTTTTTTCGCGGTTGTAATCTTCGTGTGTCAGGTATATAAGTACGTGATAGCCCTTCTCCTGGGCCACGGCTTCCACGCCGTTCAATACCTGCGAAAAAAAATGGTTTTCTATTTCGGGAATCACAACGGCAATCGTTTTGCTCTTGTTCTGCCGCAGGCTGCTGGCATGCGGGTTGGGCTGAAAGCCCAGCTTTTTTGCCAGCGCCCTCACCCTCTCCCTCGTTTCACTGCTCACCTCATGACTGTCGCTCAGGGCCCGCGATACAGTTGATATAGCCAGGTTCAGTTCCTTTGCAAGTCGTTTAAGATTAACAGTATCCATGTTTAGCTACATTTCCGCTGGGGTAAAAATACGTATACGGGAGGGCTTTTCCGGAAACCTTTCCGAAAAAAAATACCCGCCGGGTCTTCCTGCCTGCCATGGGGCGCCTGCTGTGTAATTGGTACATGTAGTTTCAGGAGGAGAGCGGGGGAGCAACGGTCATAACCGGTATCCGGGACTCATTAAAAAGGAAGCGGGAAAACACCCGGTTGATGAGGCCGGATAACAGCGATTCTTTACCCGGGTTGATAACGATCAAATCCGCCTTTACATCTTTGGCGTATTGGAGGGTAATAGCGGCAATATTTTCTCCCGGGAGGGTAATGCATTCCACGGGCACTTCGGTATTGTCTCTTATCAGCCGGTACGCTTTTAAAAGATACTGGTTGCCGGCAGCGTCCAGGCCCTGCTGCTGGCCGCTTAACGTAACCAGGTGCAGCCGACTATTGTATTTTTTAGCCAGGTAGGTGGCAAACATGAGCTTTCGTACAGGCAGGAAGGAAGAGCCCACCGGCATTACTATATTCCGTACGCTGTCCAGGTTGGAGCGCGATTGCAGGGTTAGTACCGGACAACCGGTTTTTTTAGACAGGCGGTTAATGCCCGATTGCATAAACCAGCCGGCCGAAAAAAGTGGGTAGGTCCTGCCCAGCACCAGCAGGTCTATCTCGTTTTTTATGGCATAGCTGGTAATAATAGTTTCATGCCTGCCTTTTTCAATAGAAGTATGCAGGTGCAGCGGGGGTGGCAGGTGCAGGATATATTGCGAATAGATCTTTACAATGCGCTGGTTAACGTCCTCCTCGTTTTTAAACCAGTCGCGCAGGCGGGTATACTTATTGCCGCTGTGGGGCAGCAAAAACAAAAGATGCACATGGCATTCAAAGGCGCGTGCCAGGTCTATTGCTTCTTTAATTACATACTCGGAAGGATTGCTTATGTCTACCGGCACCAATATATTGCTGAATAGTTTTTTCATCTTGCTTTATTGAAGGTATTGGTATTGCATTAAACCGTAATTAACCAGGCATTAAATGACTATTAAAGCAGGATAATTGTTTAAGGAGGGATGGATGGGCCAGCCATAGTTGTACCGGGTGTTTAACAGGTGTTCATCATAACAAAGGGTGTATAGCAAAAACCATACACCCTTTTGTTTTTTGAAATGCAACCTAAAACCACCTTGCATGAAATGCGTACTCTATGAGTATTGCAAATATGTATCTCACTCTTTAAAAGGAGATTAAACTAAAATTAAAAGTGAATTAAAAAACGGTTACTGGGGGTAGTAAGTGCTGAGCGAAGGCAGCGTAATGGTAAAAACGGTGCCGGCATTAGCATCCGACTTTACTTCAATATTCCCTTTATGAAGCCGGATAATGCGCTTGGAAAGCGCCAGTCCCAGCCCGAAGCCCTTTGTTTCGCCTGCTGTAGAGGCCCGGTAAAACGGGTGAAAGATATTTTCTATTTCCTCTTCTGCAATTACATCTCCGCGGTTTTTTATTTCCACCAGCACCTGCCTGTTCTGGAAATACAGGCGTACGTAAGAACGTTTGTCGGGCGAATATTTGCAGCCATTTTCGGTAATATTCTTTAAGGCGCTGTACAGCAAATCGGCATTGCCATAAGCCAGGCAGCTTTTTTCGTCGTCGGGAAATTCGCCAAATTCCAGTTCCACATCGTATGCGGCATTCAGCTTTTTAACGTCGGATACCACTTTAAACATAATCTCGTCAATCCGCACTTCGTTCAGTTCAATACCCCCTTCGTATCCTGTCTTTGCTATTTCCAGCAGGCTTTTGGTGAGCCGGCTCATTTGCTCCACGTCTTCCTGTATGGAATGCAATACCTTCTGGTATTCTTCGGCATTTCGTTCTTTCTGGAGCGTTACCTGCAGCTGGCTGGAAATGGAAGTAAGCGGGGTCGACAACTCATGCGATGCATTGGAAATAAAACGCCGTTGCATATTGAACGATTCCTGCAAGCGGTTCAGCAAATCGTTAAAGGTATTGGCCAGCCGCGACAGTTCATCCTGCCCGTCGCCCAGGTACATGCGGTGCGAAAGGTTGTGGGAAGATATTTCATTTACCTCCCGTATAATGCGGTTAATGGGCCTTACCAGTTGCGTGGAAAAAATAAGCCCTACCAGGAAGGTGATGACCACCCCCACCAGCAGGCTGATCCATAGCATTTTCTGCAATTGGTATAGCCTGCGCCAGCCGTCTTCATCATAGGCGGCATACAGCACCACAAGGCCGCGCCGGGCATGGGGGTATGAACGCGCAAACATATCTACGTGTTTCGTGTCGCCTGAATGAGTGTACCGTTCGCCTGTCTTTCTTATGCCGTCCAGGAAATCCTTTTCTATTTTAACCGGGGGCATGGAGCCCGTCATATTCTCGTAAAGTGGCTGGTTATAGTGATCAAAGATAACGATGTGTTTATTGGGCAGAAGTGCGGAGTTGGTGCTGTCAATTCTTTTCAGCACTACCGTACCGCTGTCGGGAAACAATAAGAAAAGCTGGATTACATTGTTGGCCCTCCCCATAAGCCTTGTCTTAAAGGCTTCTTCTCTTTCAAGGGCGGAAGAATAATAAATAACGAAGCTGAGCAGGGACAAAAGACCCATTACCACCAGGGTAAAGAGCACCGTTATTTTAAAGCGTATGTTCATATTTCCTTCAGGATATAGCCCATGCCCACCTGCGTATGAATTAGTTTATTGGGGAAATCCCTGTCCAGCTTTTTGCGGAGAAAGGTTACATATACATCAATCACATTGGTCTTGGTGTCGAAATCTATATCCCATACATTCAACGCTATGTCTGCCCGCGATACCACGCGGTTTTTATTTTTAACCAGGTATTCCAGCAACTGGAATTCTTTTGCGGTAAGCGTAATGGCATGCCCGTCCCTGCTTACTTCCTTACTGTCCAGGTTCATCACCAGGTCGGCCACTTTCAGGATATTGCCTACGGGGCCATTGTGCCGCAACCGTTTTAACAGGGCCCGGATGCGTACCAGCAGCTCTTTAAAATCAAACGGCTTTACAATATAATCATCGGCCCCCGCATCAAAACCTTCTATCTTATCGTCGATGGCATTCAGCGCGGTGAGCATCATGATCGGGATTTGCTGGTTACGGCTGCGTATTTCCTTGCACAGTTCATAACCGCTCATGCCGGGAAGATTGATATCGAGTATCGTAAGATCGAAGTTATGGGTGTAGAACAGCTTCTTGCCCACCAGGCCGTCGTACGCTACTTCCACATGATACTGATTTTCTGTCAGCCCTTTCTTCAACGCCTCAGCTATCTTCTTTTCATCTTCTACCAGTAATATCTTTATTTCTTCCATATATGTTTAATATCCCGGCAAATTTCGCCCTAAAAACCCACGAATGCTGTACCGGTGCAGGCCAACGCGTTAAAATGAAATTAAATTATTACCCCTTTACGCATTATTATACACCTTATAAACGGCTTCCCGCAGGGGCAATCCTTTATCACTGCAGATAAATTCCAGTACATCGGCCAGTTGCCCCGGTTTTACCCAGTTGCCAGGGTCTGCACCGGGCATGCTTTGCCGGTTTATTGTAGTATCAATAGTACTGGGCACCACTACGGAAGCTACTACGTTCTTGCCTTTGGCGGTTTCATTAATAAAATCCGCCAGCTTAAACAGCAGTGATTTGGAGAGCGCATAAGCGGCCATGTTCTTCCCATCGGCCGCCTGCAGGGCAGGTCTTGCGCCAATAAACACCAGGCGGCCATAACCGCTTTGCAGCATGTGCTGCAAGAGGGGGCGGGCTATATAATACGCCGTATTGAAATTCAGGGAAAACATATTGTCCAGCTCCTGGCCGCCGGTCGCACCGATATCTCCCATGGCAAAACCGCCTGCCAGCAGCAATGCGCCATCCACTTGGCCGTGCTTTAAAATAATTCCGTTTACAAATGAAGTAATGGTCTTTTCATCCAGCAGGTCAACCGCGTGCAATTCAAAATAAGGATTAGCCGTGGCAAAATCGAGATGGTTGCCCGAATGGTCTACAGCCACTACCCGGTAACCGCTTTCCAGGAATTTTTTTACAGTGGCAACACCCAGGTTTCCGTTGGCGCCCGTAACGATGATTGTTTTCATTCCTCAATATTTTGATTTAAATGGTAGGGCTAATGTAGCTTATTACCTGCAAGCCGCAGAAGAAGATGTGTTTTATGTTTTTTATTTGGAGCTTGCAGCTTGTAGCCTGGGGCTTGCAGCTTTCTTTCATGTACACGCAAAAAAAGGGCCCCCTGTAGAAACAGTGGGCCTCAACGATTGCTTGCCTATATGAAAAATGTTTATTAGAAGTATAATCCTATCGCACCAACCTCTTTTAGAGGTCCCTCACAGGATAAAGATACATATTAAATAATAATTATTTGATGTTTTTTCCTTCTATGATACAAATTAACGAAAAAATTATTGAAAATGTATATATATTATTATTTTTTATATGATAGTAATATAACAATATAATCCTCTTTGGGAATGAACCAGTTAAAAAAACAGCCTGCTCTAACGTGTTTTTCCGGGATATTCCTTTAACGCCTGCTCCAGGCAGTCCATGGCCTCGTTGATGGCGGTTGTATTCAGCACATACGCCAGCCGCACCTCGTTTTTGCCCAGCCCGGGAGTTCCGTAAAACCCGGTAGCCGGGGCCAGCATAACTGTTTGGTTGCGAAAGGAAAAGGATTCCAGCAGCCATTGGCAGAATTTATCTGCATCATCAATGGGCAGCCGGGCCATGGCATAGAAGGCCCCGCCGGGATTGGGGCAAAGTACCCCGGGCATGGCGTTGAGCCGGCGCACGATAGTATCCCGCCTGTTCAGGTATTCTGCCTTGATGCCGTCAAAATAATTGGCCGGCAGGTCTACCGCCGCCTCACCCAGTATCTGGGCATAAGAGGGGGGGCTCAGCCGGGCCTGGGCAAATTTCATGGCAGCGTCCAGTACCTGCTGGTTGCGGGTTACAAAGGCCCCGATACGACCCCCGCAGGCACTGTAGCGCTTGCTGATGGTGTCCATGAGAATAATATTATCGTCCACCCCCTGCAGGTGCATGGCGCTGAAATGCTTCCCGCTATAGCAGAACTCACGGTAAGCCTCGTCGGCAAACAGGTAAAGATTATGTTTGAGGATAACCTGCTTCAGCGTTTCCATTTCCTCCCGGCTGTACAGGTAGCCGGTGGGATTATTCGGGTTGCAGATCACAATTGCCTTCGTGCGCGGCGTAATCACTTTTTCAAATTCTTCTATCGGCGGCAGGGCAAAACCGGTTTCTATAGAAGAGGTAATCGGTTTCACCACTACGTCTGCCGCTACCGCAAATCCATTATAGTTGGCGTAAAAAGGCTCAGGAATAATCACTTCATCCCCGGCGTCCATGCAGGTCATAAAGCCGAATAAGATGGCTTCCGAGCCGCCGGTGGTCACAATAACCTGGCTGGCTGTTATTTCAATACCTACTCTTTTATAATATTCGGTTAGTTTGCGGCGGTAGCTTTCATTGCCCGCGCTATGACTGTATTCCAGCACTTTAAAATCGGCATGGCGCACCGCGTCCAGGGCCGCCGCCGGCGTTTCAATATCGGGCTGCCCGATATTGAGGTGGTATACCTTGATTCCTTTCTTCTTGGCTGCCTCTGCATAGGGCACCAGTTTCCTGATGGGCGAAGGCGGCATGGTAAGGCCGCGGTGGCTGATTGATAACATCCGGCAAAAATAAGAAGCCTGGCCAACATTACGGGGCAGATGTATAAATGGCCTGGTTTGGAGTACGAACTCCCCGCCGGAGGCATTTAATATCAGGGCCGCCCGGGCAAAAAAAATCCCGCCACGGAGGCGGGATAGAAAGCTATAGTATAAGATGGAAGCGTGGGCGCGTTATTTTCCTGACTTCTTTTCTTTTTCTGCTTCGTATTTGGCATAAGCGTCTGCATTCAGCACTTCGCCTTTAATCTTTATTTCCATTGGCTGGGCAGCACCGGATACTTTTACATATATGATCTTTTCAAACGGGCTGGGGTTGGCAGCGTTAAAGCCTGCTTTTACCACATCGCTTTTACCTTTGGCAATGGGTTTTTCGGGTTTTACCGGCGTGGTGCAGCCGCAGCTGGCAGTAGCCGATTCAATCACTACGGGTTGCTTGCTGATGTTTTTAAACTCAAAATCGTAGGTTACCGGTACGCCCACTTTGATTTTACCGAAATCGTGTACAGTTTCTTTAAACTGGATAAGGTCGCTCGCTTTTACCACGGGAGCCGCTTCGGGTGAAGTGGTAGTCTGTGCAAACCCGGCTGCGGTGATAGCTATTGCGGCGAGAGATAAAAAAAGATGCTTCATTGTGTATTAGTTTGATTGTTTTAACATTTGAACGGCACTGTTTTCTGGGGCGGGGGTGGCTGGCGCTTTATATACCTGGCCTTTTATCGTTATTAGCTTTGTTTGCCCGCCCTTGTATAGTATGGTGACTGTTTTTTCAAAAGGCCCTTCGTTGTACGCATTATAGCCCACGGTAATTTTGGAAGAGGAGTTGGGTGCTACCGGCTCGTGCTTCCAAACCGGGGTGGTGCAGCCGCAACTGGCTCTTACATCATCCAGCTTCAGGGAATCGCTGCCGGTATTGGTAATGGTAAACTCGTGTGTAACCGGGCGGCCCTGCTGTATTTTGCCAAAATCCCAGGCTGTTTCCTTTAAAACCAACACGTCAGCGGCCGGTTTTACGGGCGGGGTGCTGGTACCCTGTGCTATGGCCAGGTTAACCATAATGGCAGTGGCCAGGAGCGTGAACAATGTTTTCATCCGTATCTGTTTTAATTTTTAAAATATTCCCTGGATTAAACGCTCCTCAAATTTACATATTGTAGGCCAACTGTCACAGTGAAATTTTTGGCCTAAGTATTTTATTTAACAGGGGGCGGATGCAACCCTTTTGAGAAGCAGCGCCTTCGGCGCCGGCCCGGGATATAGGGAAAGGCTAAGAGCTCAAAAGAGGAGAAGGAGGTTTCTTGCGAAAATGCTTTTTATTGCCGGGTGGCTGATGAGGCAAGGGTTTTCAGGGCGCACAGGGTTATAAGAGAAAAAGAGATACTGTACAGGCGTGCCACGGTTACCCTGGCTAAGCAAACGAACCGTGGCACGCCTTCTTCCTTCAAAGCCTCTTTTTCTCTTTTCCCTCTGTGCGCCAAAATCCTACCGCAAACCCTGCCGTGTACAACTCTTTTTCCTCTTTTTTCTCTTTTGAGCTCTTAGCCCCGCGCCGAAGGCACCCTCCCCGGATATTAACGGCATATTAAACCTCCACCCCTCCCTCACATTTGTTAGTTTCTTGTGGCTAACCTGTTTGAAAAAACCCGTAGGTTTGTTGCATGGAATCTACCACTCATTTTGCCAATGATGCACCATCCGCGGAAAAGCTTTCCTTCGACCATTTCCGGGATGAAGTATTAAGCGATTTCCGTCTTGCCTGCCAGAGCAGGGAAGCCAGCCTGCTCGGGCGCAAGGAGGTGCTCACGGGCAAAGCCAAGTTCGGTATTTTCGGAGATGGAAAAGAAGTGCCCCAGGTGGCCATGGCGAAGTTTTTTAAGCCGGGCGATTTTTACAGCGGTTATTACCGCGACCAAACCTTTGCTTTTGCCAGCGGCGCCGCATCGGTAACGGAATTTTTTGCCCAGTTGTATGCCGACCCCGATACCAGCCACGATCCCCATAGCGGCGGCCGGCAAATGAATTCGCATTTTGCCACTCCCAATGTAGATGAAAAAGGTGAGTTTATAGACCTGGTCAACCATAAGAACCTCGCTTCCGGCATGGCCCCTACGGCCGCACAGATGCCGCGCTCATTGGGACTTGCATTTGCTTCGCGCGCCTTCCGCCAGATTGATTTGCTCAAACAGTTCCCGCAATTCTCCCATAACGGCAACGAAATTTGTTTCTGTACCATCGGCGACGCATCTACCAGTGAAGGACATTTCTGGGAAACTGTTAATGCCGCCGGCGTACTGCAGGTGCCCCTGGCCATTTTTATATGGGATGACGGCTATGGCATTTCAGTACCCAAAAAAATCCAGACCACCAAGGGCTCCGTATCGGAAGCCCTGAAAGGGTTCCAGAAAAAAGAGGGTACCAACGGCATCGATATTTACCGGGTAAAAGCCTGGGACTATGCCGGCATGTGCGAAGTATTTGAAGCCGGTATCAAAAAGATACGTGATACACATATCCCCGCCCTCTTTCATGTAGAGGAAGTAACACAACCGCAGGGACATTCCACCTCCGGCAGCCACGAGCGGTATAAATCGCCCGAGCGGCTGGATTGGGAACGTGAATGGGATGCTATTAAAAAAATGAAGGAGTGGATCATCGACAATGCCCTTGCCAGCGAGGAAGAACTGAATGACATTGAAACCACAGCGAAAGAATACGTACGCGAATGCCGCAGCCAGGCCTGGGAAGCCTATCATGCACCCATCCGCAGCCAGGTAAGCCGCGCGGCCGATTTAATGAAAGGCCTTGTAGATGCCCTGCCCGAAGAAGCCGCCGGTATCGATAAAATTGTATTTGAACTGGTATCCAACCGCGAGCCCAACCGCCGCGATATCATGCATTCCCTGCATGGCGCTCTAATCCTGGCCGGCAAGAACCCCGCCGCACAGGAAGTAGCCGCTTATTACAACAACCTGAAAGAAGAAAATAAAGCACTCTATAATTCTTTCCTCTATAACGAAGGCGAAAAAAGCCCGCTCCGCGTAGCCGAAGTAAAACCGGCTTATACCAACGACACGCCGCTGGTAAACGGCTATGAGGTAGTGAATAAGTATTTCGATCAGCTGTTTACCAATAACCCCAAAGTACTCGCCTTTGGCGAAGACCTCGGTTTTATTGGCGATGTCAACCAGGGCTTTGCCGGCCTGCAGGCCAAACATGGCCGCGAGCGGATATTCGATACCGGTATCCGCGAGCTGACCATTATTGGGCAAGGAATAGGACTTGCCATGCGCGGGCTGCGGCCGATTGCCGAAATCCAGTACCTGGATTACCTGCTGTATGGCCTTCAGCCGCTGAGCGATGATGTGGCCACCCTGCATTACCGCACGGCCGGCCGGCAGAGCGTGCCCCTGATTGTGCGCTCCCGCGGCCATCGCCTGGAAGGCATCTGGCACAGCGGTTCGCCCATGGGCATGATCATCAATTCGCTGCGCGGGCTGCATATTTGCGTACCGCGCAATATGGTGCAGGCCGCCGGCATGTACAATACCCTGCTGGATGGCAACGACCCTGCATTGGTGGTTGAATGCCTGAACGGCTATCGCCTCAAGGAAAAACTGCCTTCCAATTTATCCGCCATGCGGGTGCCGCTGGGCATCCCTGAAATACTGGCAGAAGGCGACGATGTAACCATTGTATCGTACGGCTCTACGCTACGTATTATTGCCGAGGCGGCGCAAACGCTGGAGCAACTGGGCGTTCGCTGTGAGGTGATTGATGTGCAGACCCTGATTCCTTTTGATATAAACCATACTATTGTAGAATCGCTGCGTAAAACCAACCGCATTCTTTTCGTGGATGAAGATGTTCCCGGCGGAGCAGCGGCCTATATGTTTAATAAAGTGCTGGAAGAACAGGGCGGTTACCGCTGGCTGGATGTAGCGGCCAAAACACTTACCGCCAGGGCGCATCGCCCGGCTTATGCCAGCGATGGCGATTATTTCAGCAAACCCAATACAGAAGATATTATAGACGCGGTACAACAGCTGATGACAGAGTAAAAACGCTGGCCGTTGTCGGTTGTCCGCGCTCCCGGACAACGAGCCACGGTCAACAAACAACGGTTTAGTCCAGGAACTTTGCCTTCAGCTCCGGGGTGGGCACCCAGCATTCCTCCTTTTTCCCAAACCAGCGATAGCGGTTTTTAGCAATAAAATTATATACGGCATCGCGTATAAAGCGGGGTATAATCATAAAGCCATAGAACAGCAACCATAGGCCTCCCAGCAGGCGGGCTACCCGAAGGGCGGCAGTGGAGCGGTTATAAAACAGGTCGCCCTCTACCAGTATAAAAGAATTAAGGTCGTTGGCCGGCAGGTGAAATTTTTGCAGGTATTCCTGCCCGGTACGACCCTGCAGCGAGGCAAAAAGAAATTGATTTTCCCGGTCTCTTTTTAAAACAAACTGAACGCCGCTGTTGCACAAATTGCAAACCCCGTCAAACAGTATGATTTTTTTCGTGGTCACCCTTTTATTTCAGGTTATGGAACACCTTCTGCACGTCTTCGTCCTGCTCCAGCTTGTCTACCAGCTTCAACACCTCTTCCGCCTGGGCTTCGTTCAGTTCTACCGTTACAGCAGGTATCCATTCCAGTTCGGAGCTCAGGGGAGTGATATTCTTTTCTTCCAGCGCTTTTTGCAGGTTGCCGAAATCGGTAAAGGCGCAGCGCAGCACCAGCACGGTTTCGCCGTTTTCGCCCGAACCTTCGCCCAGCTCATCCAGGCCGGAGTCGATTAATTCCAGTTCCAGCTCATCGGCGTTCAGGCCTTCGGGCTTTAATTTAAATACGCCCATTTTTTTAAACTGGAAGCTCACGCTGCCACTGTTGCCCAGGGTGCCGCCGCCTTTATTAAAAATAGATTTTACATTGGCTACGGTACGTACGTGGTTATCGGTGGCCGTTTCTACCAGGATGGCCACGCCATGGCCGCCATATCCCTCGTAGAGAATTTCATCGTAATTGGTCATTTCCTTGCCCTGGGCCCTTTTGATAGCGGCTTCCACGCGGTCTTTGGGCATACCCACGCTGCGGGCGTTCTGAAAGCACCTGCGGAGGGCGGGATTGGTGGCGGGGTCGGGACCACCGGCCTTTACGGCAATGATAATTTCTTTTCCAATGCGGGTAAACTGCTTGGCCATCCGGTCCCAGCGGGCAAACATGGTGGCTTTACGAACTTCAAATATCCTTCCCATCTTGATGGTTTGTATTAAAATGTGGACGCAAATTTACGAAGATAGGCGCAAACGGAAAAGGCATAGCATACTTTTAAAGTATGCCATGCCTTTTCCTGCAAAAACAGTAATGAGCTATTATTTGCCCGGGTTGCGCAGTTTGCTGTTTTTGGCGCTGTACCCGAAATAGATAATAAAGCCAATGAACAGCCATACAAACAACCGTATCCAGGTATCCAGCGGCAAAAACACCATCATAAACAGACAGGTAAATATGCCCAGTATGGGTACCACCGGCACCAGCGGCGTTCTGAAAGCGCGGGGCGCATCTGGCATGTTTTTACGCAATACCATTACCCCGATACAAACCAGGATAAAGGCAAACAGGGTGCCGATACTGGTCATTTCACCCACTACCCTTGCCGGTACAAAAGCGGCAAACAGGCTCACGAATACCATAAATAACACGTTGTTTTTGGCCGGCGTTCTGAATTTAGGGTGTACCTGGGAGAAGACTTTAGGTATTAGCCCGTCTTTGCTCATGCTGAAAAATACCCTTGATTGCCCCAGCAGCATCACCAGGATTACTGACGAATAGCCCGCCAGGATAGCAAGAATGATAGCCCTGTTGAGCCAGGGGTAGGCCGGTTGAATTACCCCGCTTGCGTCTGCCTTGCCCATGTGGTCAATGGCAACGGCTACCGGTGCAATACCATCCTGTCCTTTAAAAAGATGGTAGTTGGCCACCCCCGTCATAACATGCGCAAACACGATATATAAAATGGTGCAAATAACTAATGAGCCCAGGATACCGATAGGCATATCTTTTTTAGGGTTCTTTGCTTCCTGCGCTGCCGTAGACACCGCATCAAAACCAATATAGGCAAAGAACACAATGGCCGCGGCCCGTATAATGCCACTGAAACCGTATTCACCAAAAGTGCCATCATTATCAGGTATGTAAGGATGATAATTGGAGGTGTTGATGTATTTCCAGCCTACGAAAATGAAGATAAGCACCACGCATACTTTCAATGCCACGATAATGGCGTTTACTTTGGCCGACCCTTCTGTTCCTCTTATCAGCAGCAGGCTCATCAAAACCACGATAAAAACTGCCGGCAGGTTGATAATGCCATGGTCCCATGGACCAGCAGTAAAGCGCGGGTCAAGGTGCAGGCCAAACCCGCCCAAAAATTTTACCAGGTACCTGCTCCAGCTAATGCTTACCGTAGCAGCGCCAACAGCATATTCCAGTACCAGGTCCCAACCTATAATCCAGGCTATAAATTCACCCATAGTGGCGTAACTGTACGTATAGGCGCTACCGGCAACGGGGATCATGGAAGCAAATTCTGCATAGCAAAGCCCCGCAAACCCGCAACCTAATGCAGCTACTATAAAGGACAGGGTAATAGCAGGACCGGCCTGGTTGGCAGCGGCGCCGCCGGTAATAGAAAACAGGCCTGCACCAATGATAGCGCCAATGCCTAGTGCCACCAGCGATCGGGGGCCCAGTGTTTTTTTTAGGGATTGCCCGCTGGTGTCGTTGGCTTCGGCCAATAAACCCGCCAGGGGCTTTTTAACAAAAAGACTCATTAGTTTGGTAGTTATGATTTACAATAAGATAATCAGGGTCGTAAAATAAACAATTATTTAATACCCGATTTCTTTCTTTTGCCCACCGGGGGTGGTTTGGGGATTAAAAGTTTTGCCGTATGGACTTTTTTTTGAATTTTCGGTGCCGGAACCGAAGGGCTTTCTCAACCAAACGTATGTCTAAACAGAACCGTCTTACTATTTTTATCCTTATTGCCATGGGGTTAGGTTTTGCAATAGGGTACCTGGTACACGTCAATTCCACCCCCGTATTCATTAAAAAATTTGCTGATAATATAAGGCTGCTCACAAAAATTTTCCTTTACCTGGTGCAGATGATCATTTCGCCGCTCGTGTTTTGCACCCTGGTAGTGGGCATTGCCAAACTGGGCGACTTAAAAGCCGTTGGCCGGGTAGGCGGAAAAGCCATGCTCTGGTTTATTTCGGCCTCGCTTGCCAGCCTCCTGCTGGGTATGCTGGTAGTCAATTTATCGCATCCCGGCACTGTTATTACCCATTCGGCGGTGGACCAGGCCGGTGCAAAAGACCTGATTGGAAAAACACAGGAATTTTCCCTCGCTACGTTCGTGGACCATGTTTTCCCCAAAAGCATCTTTGAGGCCATGGGCAAAAACGAGATACTGCAAATTGTTGTATTCAGTATTTTCTTTGGCGTAGCCACCACGGCCATAGGCGATTATGGCAAGCCCATTGTAAACGCGCTGGATGCCGCTGCGCATGTTATATTAAAGATGGTGGGCTATGTTATGAACTTTGCCCCGCTGGGGGTATTTGGCGCTATTGCCGCCGTTATTGCGGTGGAAGGGCCCGGCGTGCTTTCCTTTTACGGTTATTACATGCTGTACTTCGTTCTTGGTATAGCACTGTTATGGTCGGTACTATTACTGGTGGGGTTCCTGGTGCTTCGCCGGCGCTTGCCGGAGTTGATGAAACGGATTGCCCAACCCCTGCTCATAGCATTCAGCACTACCAGCAGCGAATCGGTATTTCCCAAGCTAACCGAAGAGCTGGAACGCTTTGGGTGTAAAGATAAAATCGTTGCCTTTATATTGCCGCTGGGTTATAGTTTTAACCTCGATGGCAGCATGATGTACATGACCTTTGCCAGCCTGGCCATAGCCCAGGCCTTTGGCATTCACATGGACCTGGGCACGCAGCTCACCATGCTGCTGGTGTTGATGCTCACGAGCAAGGGCATTGCCGGGGTGCCCCGGGCCTCGCTGGTAGTGGTAACCGCTACCTGCGCCATGTTTAAAATTCCACCCGAAGGAATTGCATTAATATTGCCGATAGATCACTTTTGCGATATGTTCCGCACCGGTACCAACGTGCTGGGCAATGCCCTGGCTACCAGCGTGGTGAGTAAATGGGAGGGGGAACTGGCGGAAGCAACAGGCTAATGCCTGGTGGAATACGATAAACTTAAATAGATATAAAACAATACGATAATGCAAGTAAAAAAACATTGGCTCCGTTTTATAGCGCTGGCGATGATAAGCTTTATAACAAGCCGGGGTGTGGCCCAGTCTTTCTTGCATGCGCAGGTGACAGATCAATATGAACATTCAATAGCCGGGGCGCAGGTAACCGCCTACCCCTCGGGCGCAACCACTACTACCGATTCTACCGGTGCATTTACCCTGGCCGTGGCGCCCGCCGATTCTGTGCGCATCAGCAAAGAAGGCGTCATTATCAGCACTTCCTTTAAAGCAGGCAGCAGCCAGGAATTGTTTGTGGTAGATAAGAAATTCAGCTGGAAGGATTTGCTGAACCCGCTCTTTTATATTAAAAACGGCGGATTATGGTTATTGCTTTTTATTGTATTTGCTGAAACAGGCTTAATGGTGGGTTTCTTTTTACCGGGCGACAGCTTGTTGTTCGTAGCCGGTATTTACAGCACCAAGTTGATTGCCACGCTGCCCATGGGTAGTATGAACAATGCGTTTTTTGACCTTATGATTTTGTGGATACTGGTATCGGTCTGCGGTATCATGGGCAATATGGCCGGTTACTGGTTTGGCAAAAAAAGCGGCCCGTTTCTTTATACACGCAAGGACACGGTCTTTTTTAAACGAAAGTACCTGCTCCGTGCAAAAGAGTTTTTTGACAAGCATGGCGGGCAGGCTATTGTATTTGCGCGGTTCCTGCCTATCATACGCACGTTTGCACCCATCGTGGCGGGCATTGTGCAGATGGACCGGAAGAAATTTTTCCTGTATAATATCGTTGGCTGCGTGGCCTGGGTAGGCAGTATGATCTTTGCCGGGCACTATCTTCAGAAATTATTTCTTGAAAAATTTAATTTTGACCTCACCAAGCACCTGGAGGTCATTGTAATTGGGATTGTGCTCATTACCACGCTGCCGGTTATCTACAAACTGTTTTTTGGCAAGCGGGGCGACAGTGAATTTTCTGCTTAAAAAAGTACCATCGAATGGATAAGAAACAAGCTTCGGTTTTTAGCCTTGCCGTAATTGTGGCGGCGCTGGGCTATTTTGTGGATATTTACGATTTGCTGCTGTTTAGTATTATACGCGTTCCTTCCCTGCAATCGCTGGGATTGGATAAACTGGCTGTGGATAAACAGGGATTGTTTATTATCAACATACAAATGCTGGGCCTGTTGGCGGGTGGCATTTTCTGGGGCGTGCTGGGCGATAAATTAGGAAGGCTTAAAGTGCTTTATGCTTCAATCATACTCTATTCGCTCGGCAACATTGCCAACGGTTTTGTGCATACGGTAAACGAATATGCGCTGGTGCGTTTTATTACCGGGTTTGGACTGGCCGGTGAGCTGGGCGCTGGTATTACGTTGGTAAGCGAACTGCTGAGCAAGGAAAAAAGAGGCATCGGCACTTCGCTGGTGGCAGGTATAGGGTTAACAGGGGCCGTTTTTGCTTTTGTTATTAAACAGAATTTTGAATGGCGCACCTGCTATTTTATCGGCGGCGGCCTGGGCTTTCTCCTGTTGTTCCTGCGCGTAGGTGTATTGGAATCCGGTATGTTTAAAACGGTACAGGCAAAAGAAGTGAGCAGGGGTAATTTTTTTATGTTGTTTACCAATGGGCAGCGGCTGCGCAAATACCTTTTTGCCATATTAATAGGCCTGCCCACCTGGTATGTTATCGGTATCCTCATTACCTTCTGCAATAAATTCGCGGCCAAAGAAAACTTCAACATTCAAGGCGCAATAGATCCCGGCAAAGCAGTTATGTTTGCCTATGCCGCCATATCGGTGGGCGATGTGCTGGTAGGCTTTATCAGCCACTGGCTCAGGAGCCGCAAAAAAGTGGTCTTTATCTTTTATGGGTTTACAGTACTGTCTATGCTCTGGTATTTCAATATGTACGGGCAGCAGGCATCCACGTTCTATATAGCCTGTACCCTGCTGGGTTTCAGCACGGGCTTCTGGGCCATTTTTGTAACCATGGCCGCCGAGCAGTTTGGCACTAATATACGGGCCACGGTGGCCACCACCGTACCCAATATGGTGCGGGGATCGCTCAACCTGGTTACCCTGCTGTTTGTATGGCTGCAGGGATCGTTCAGCTATGTTAAAAGCGCGTGGCTTACCGGTACAGTGGTAATGGCCATTGCCATCATAGCCCTGATCTTTACCGAAGAAACCTTTGGCAAGGATCTCGACTATATAGAAGAAACCCTGCCTGTTTAAGCAACGCGCATTAGTGCTGGTTAACACCAATTAGTACTCATTCGCCTTTATTAGCCCTTATCCGCATTCATTCGTATTAACTGGCGTTATGAAGTTTTTGATCATCCGCTTTTCTTCTATTGGTGATATCGTGCTCACCACCCCGGTAGTCCGTTGCCTGAAAAAGCAGGTGGTCACTGCCGAGGTGCATTATCTTACCCGTAAGCGTTTTGCCGGCATTGTACAGGCCAATCCCAACATCGATAAAGTGCATTGCTTTGACGAAAAGATTGAAGAAGTGTTCGAAGCCCTGCAAGCGGAAGATTTTGATTATGTTATCGACCTGCATCACAACCTGCGCACCCTCAAGGTAAAAAAGGCGCTCAAAAAACAGTCCTTCTCCTTCCATAAGCTCAATATTGAAAAATGGCTGCTCACCGTATTTAAAATAAACCGCCTGCCGGGTATACATATTGTAGACCGTTATATGCAAACGATCAGCGGGTTTGGGGTGAAGAACGATGAGGCCGGGCTGGACTATTTTATTCCGCCGGCAGAGCTGGTAAAGGAAACGGATATCCCCACTTCGCACCAGGCAGGCTATATTGGCCTGGTTATTGGCGCCGCGCACAACACCAAGCGCTACCCGATGGATAAATTAAAGGAATTTTGCGCGGGCATTGATCATCCCGTTATCCTGCTGGGCGGAAAAGAAGATGCTGAACGGGGACAGGAACTTTCGGCCCCCGACCCGTTTAAAATTTACAATGCCTGCGGCAAGTTTAGCCTCAACGAATCGGCTGACCTGGTACGACGGGCCAAACTGGTGGTGACCAACGATACCGGCCTCATGCATATTGCCGCGGCCTTTAATCGCCCGGTAGTGTCGTTATGGGGCAATACCATTCCCGGTTTTGGCATGTACCCCTATTACGGCAACAATTATTTATCGCACCAGCCCAAAGCTCCTTTTGATATACTGGAAGTAAACGGTTTATCCTGCCGGCCCTGTTCCAAAATAGGGTACAACAAATGCCCGAAGGGCCATTTCAAATGCATGCAGCAAATAGAAGTGAAGCAATTAACGGATGCGGTGGTGAAGCGACTGCGTGGATAGTTATATAAGCTTCTTTACTTAATGTGCATACCGGTCCATTCACCCTGGCCATTAAACAGGTTGTAGCCAACCATAGAGTCAAAGCAGAGATAGTAGCCGGTCCATTGGCCCGATAAATTAAACTGGTTAAAGGTTCCCCGTGCGGTACGCACATAAAAGCATTTCCAGGTAGATTCCTTATCAAATTCCAGCAGCAGGTCCTGGCTGTACCGGGTAATATAGCCCTGCAGCTCATCGTCTTTGTTAAACAGGTAAAGACCTTTCCAGCGCTCATAGCGCGGGCTCATCCATACCACGAACATCGGGTTCATTTCTACATTGTCCAGCGGGTTAAGGCTGGTATTTTTGGCCGGGTTAATATCGTCTACATGCTCCGGGCTGATGAGCCCGTTTTTGCCGGGATTGATGTTCCAGTTAAGCCGGGGGTTAATGGTGGTATTGTGTTCCGGGCAGATGGCGGGGTTATGGGCAGGGCTGAGGTTTAAGTCAATTTTAGGGTTGTGTTTGGCATCCAGCGTTTGCGCAGGCGCACCGAAAGCGTAAAGCAATAAAACAGTAATGAGGAGAATTATTTTCCCCATAAGCGGCTATTTTAAATGTGAGAAAGGGCTGTTGCAGCAACCGCAACCGGGGGAGATTTTCATGGAATAGTTGAAAAAGGACGTCCAGCCTTAACAAAAATAGCTATTCAGCGGGTAAATAAGAAGAATAAATAATATGAGGCGGTTTTTTAGAAAAACATCTAGCCGGCTTAGGTGTTTACCCCTGAATTACAACCGGGAGTATGCTCTCCTGCCAAAAGTGCCTGGAATAGGTGTGGAAGCCTGTTGAAGGCCTCTGCAGGGCATGTAGCATGCGCAGGCGGCCAGGAGCGGATAAGCTATTTGCTATTGGGCTATTTGGATGTAATGGGAGTCGAAGGGTCCCTTAAGCGTCCCTTTAGGGTCCCTATAGGGAGACGGGAGTTGGACGGGACTTGTACGGGAGTTAGACGGGACTCAGACCGGAGTTGTGATTAGCACTAATTTTTGTTGGGATGGTTGGCTGTACCGGGCATAACGGCGAGCCTGTTGTACTTTCTGTTTGCTGATAGTAAGATAAGGCATTTTTTCATTACCACCAATAGTTGTATTGGCGTGCCGGGTTATTCGCATCCGGTTGCGTTGGCCGGTTATTTTTGTTGCCTTTTGCTTTGGTAATCTTACGAATAAGAGTAATTCTACTACGATTTCCCCTACTGCTTTTCCGGCTTTCAATAACTGCATCGATTTGCCGGTGAGCTTGCGGTAGAGGCGGAATTTCCTTCTGTAATTGGGTAGCATGGCGTATACGGCTGAAGCCAGTTTTGACGCGGCAGCCAGCCAATTGGCCGAGGCCATGGTGTTTTTGAATTTCGCATCTGTTTTTACCCGTTCCCCGGTAAGCGAACTGGCGGTGCGCATATAGTCATTATCGTACATCCTGTAGATGCAGATGCCTTTGTAGGTGCCGTAAAAAGAAGGAGGCTGGTGCAGCCGTGCCATAACAATTTATTTTTACTCAATTTACGAAATGCTAACGGTAAACCCAACCTATAGTTGTTGTTTTTTATGTGGAGCCAAACCGTTGGCGTGATGGAGGCAACCGATTGCTGTGATGAGCGGTAGTAGCATTTATTCAGCATGAGGCGGTTGGACTAAAACCTATAAGGTTTATGAATCGCTGCTCCCTTTTTTAATCGCTGTTAAAAACCTTATAGGTTTCTGTAGTCTTCGGTTCGGCTCTTGTTTGGTTCACGCTCGGGTTTTTGAACCGCCAATGCGCAGTAACCCCAACCATGACCCGAAGCAAACCCCACCAAAACCCGGCTCCGGCGGGCGGCCTAACGGAGGGAGTAGCGGCTAAAACGACCCCTTCGCTTATTTTAACAGGCTGCCGGGACCGGAACAGGAGCTTTCTTCCGCTTGCAGTAAATGTGTAAAATAGTGGCCGGCAATGGTTTCATTGGTATTTGCTTAGTACCAACGTCGTACCATGGTCGTATTTCCTTCGCTTAGCCGGGGAAAGAAAATGCGCTTTAACTCCTACGTTGGTACGAACATGGTACGAACGAGGTATTACCCAACGAGGGCTTCACATCATAGCCACCATTGGCCTTGCGGGCAGCTGCTTTTTATCGTTTCGGGCATGGCCGGGCTGGGGAAATGCCTTTTTATCGGTATTGTACAGGGTGTAGCCCAGCCGGTATACCATGGCAAAATCGCCCTGCTTGCTTTTCATTTTCCGCAAGGCTTCTTTTTTGTAGAAAATACGTACGCATACATGGCAGTGGCCTTTGCATGCCTTTCGGGCCGCCTGCATCAGCTCGATGGAAGAACGTTGTTCATCGTCTTTTACTACTACCATGAGCCAATAGCCGAGTGCGTGACGGGTGCCGCATCGCCCGGGGTCGGTGGCGTTCCAGTGTTTGGATAAGGTATTGTCTTGCGCCCATTGCAAAATGAGCAGGGCATTGGTAGCCCGGGCCATCTTTTTCACCAGGGCTTTGTTGAGTAAAAAGTATTTGGTCATAGTCATCGGTTTTATGGGTTAAGAAGGAGTGTAGAGTTTGGCTGGGGAGCAGGGTGGGTCGCCCTCCCGGGGCGGCTCACCCTGCTCCCATCAGCTGCTTTGTCACCACACCGGTTTTTTGCTGATAAAGCGCTTCTGCCGCTTCCATCATGTTATGAATGCGCTTGAGGAGGGTATCGGCTACCCGGGCGGTGATGGGTAGGGCTTCATCGTGCCCCGTGGTTTGTGCGGCTTGCTCCAACCGTTGCAGCAGTTCCGCTTCTTCAGGCGTATTGCCCGGAAACACGCGGGTACGGATAAGGCAAAAATTATCGCAGTAGTTAAGTAAATACTGTAGCTGCCGGCCCTGCTGCCGGGCCAGGTTATGCCTTTTATTCACCAAAAGGTGGTAGTGGTAGTTTTGCTTTGCACCGGCTCCGGGCACAATACGGGTGACCCGCTCTGGTGCAATAGCAAGGCCTCACGGATAAGCTGATGCACAAAAGGATCATTATTATGCAGGCGATGGTTGAATTAAGCGCTGCTGAGGGTGTGGTAATATAGCGTAAGGCAGGTGTTTACCGGGCGGTTGGGCAGTGCGGTTATCTTTCGCTTATAGCCCAGATTACTATTGGGCATTACCAGCAGCAGGTCGTAGCAGCTCACCGTAATACTATGTGTTGTAGCGTGGCCGGCATGAAAGGGACTCCACCGGGTTATTTGTGTGTTGCGGGAGCCAAAGCAGTAGATGCGCTCTGCTTCGATAGAAGCAGCTATCTTTTTGATGGCACAGCATAGTTCCGTGTACTGGGTTTCGGTAAGGTGTTTGAGGTTATTTTGCATAGTATGGTGGTTTAAGGAGTAGCTTTAAAAAGGGTACGGATTAAAAAGCCGGCGGCGGGGAACCGCTGCCGGGTGCGTTTTGTCCTGAAAAGCAGCGCTTCCAATGGAAACAAGGGAATAGGAAGGCTGCAAGAAGATTATAAAATGCTTACGTTGAAGAGATGCGCGGGAAGACTTGGTATGACCCAATAAAAAGGCGCAGGTCTCAACTTGCCGCCCCAGGGTCTGGAAAACCGGATGGCGAAAGCGAGCACCCACGCCATAGCGTGAGCACCGCCTTTACATCTAGTATCCTTGATTTTCCAGACCCTGGACTAGCGTAAACGCGAATGCTTTAATTACTTTAAGTGGTTGGTAAAAATAGCTATTTAGCTCTTACTGTCACACGTAATATTGACATTCTAGTGCAATATAAAACAATTTATTTACTGTACCCAAGTGCGGGTACAATTATTTTTTTGAATTGCTTGACCTTACGTTAATATGGCAGGCCAAAACAACGATAAATTCCTAAAAGAGTTCGGGAAGAACCTGAAAAGGCTTCGTGAAGCGAAGGGGTTAAGCACCCGCCAGTTCGCTTACGATGCGGAAATATCGCACAGCTCGGTTGGACGGTTGGAAGCTGGTCTGTCTAATCCCACGCTTACTACCTTGGTTAAAATTGCAGAGGCCCTGGAGGTTGATTTGAATACACTTGAGCCAAGGAAATGAAATTATAAATTTACCCGGTACTGAACGTAGTTTACCTGTATTCTTACAAATCAAGATTTTCTGGGTATGGCTTCTCCTAAGCCCTTTACCTGAATTTGTAGGCTTTGCCTACATCTATATTGGGACGCAAACACACAAGGCTCGGCCGCATCGAGCCAGCCAGGAGGGAAAAGAAGAATATCTCAATTTTGCGGCCGATGGCTGCAAAATTGGAAGATACAGGCATGCAACTAGTTGCATTTGCTCTCTGCCCCCAACGATAATATTAGATAAAGTAAAGACCTTAAAGGAGAGACTTTTTTACCTCCCACAAACGGTAACGCAGGGGTTGGAGCAAAAACATAATGAGCCTTCAGATAGATGCACAACTGTAATCGGAGGAATTCCCTTTCCCCTTTTTTAGTATGCCGCTGCTCAATTTGGCTCTAAGTGGGTAATTTTATACCCGTAGAGCCAAATTGAAGGAATGGCGGCTGTAATGCACAGACATCCTTAATTGTTAATAATCAATCATTTAAAAGCAGCATGCTCCCGAAATTTGGCAATATTCTTAAATTAAAAATTGTAAATTTGTGTTGTGGCACTACATCCATCCATACCGTCTGTTTTTCCCAGGCACCTTTTCTGGGATATGGATTATTCCCGTTTAAATGCAGAACGGGATAGTGATATTATTATTCCAAGGGCACTTTATTTTACGGATAGCAATTCTTTTAACGAAGATATTGCCAGGCTTGAAGTTTTTTATGCGCCACAACAAATTGTACAGCAACTTCAACATACCAGGGAATTGATTAGTAATGAAGTTTGTACTATGGTTGCGGAAAGATACCATGTTCCACATTTTCGCCGCTTTTCTGCCTGATAATTATCCAGTGTCGCCATGACCAAATCACTATTAGCGCTCATATACGAATTACAAATTATTGAGCCTTTACAGCACTTTTCACTTGCAGGGGGCACCAGCCTGGCCATCCGCTTTAACCATCGTCAATCGGTCGATATCGATTTATTTACCAATCGCGTAGTAGGTGGTAATGGGTGGAAAAACATCGAACAAGCACTTCGTAAAAAATACGACGGGTCAATAATTTTTTGCAGTATATTAAATAGAGACCTGGGAGAACAATTTTGTTTTTTGCGTACGCTCATTAAAAAAGGCGAAGAACAAATCAAGGTAGACATGATTCAAAATGTTCAACGCCTTGATCCAATTGAAAAAGTGGATAATATTAATTTATTCAGCCTGCGGGATATCGGGTTATTTAAATTAATGGCAGCATCAAACAGGTTAGCAAAAAAAGACATTTACGATTTGGATCTTATTACAGACTACCTGGATTTAGCCTATTTGTTACAATCCCTGAAAGAAAAATTTACATATTACAATGCCCCTTCTTATCAATGCTTATTTGATCTTGACCAGCAACAAAATCCATTGGAAAATATCGACGTTTTATTAGCGTTCGACAATATTGAATATAAGACATCAGATACCAGGCATACTCACTCAAGCGACAGATTAGATATTTCAAAAAATGGCAAAACATGGTTAGCAGCCAAATTTAGCTGGCGAAGAAAGGTTGGGGCAGTAATTCTTTAATCTAAATACAGCCCCGGTACTGGATGTATTTTACCTATATTTTTCACAAGTCACATAAGTCTAAAAGTTGTCCTATCTTCATAATCTAATTTTTCAGTGAAATGTAGCGATAATGTATTGATAATCACATTTAATACAGTTATCCACGGTGGCGTGGATAATTTCGGTTTCCTCTCGCTACGCCATATTATACCTTTGCCTTTATATTATTACCATTAAACCTTAATAACCTACATCATGACACAAGCTGAGATTCAACACCAAATAGAGGTAATTCGGAGAGCCACCGCCAAAGCCCTGCAATCCAAAGAAACTGCGCGGCAGTTCCTCATTGACGCCGGCATAATTAAGGACGAAAAAAAAGTATCCCGCCCTACCAAAAAAAAATAGGTTCCTTTGGCTTACCACCAACCTTTTCAGATTACCGGCTTCCATAGCTGTGATCGGGAACTGGGCATGCGCCTGTTAAGCGGTTCCGACGAATTGCGCCCGAGCGACAATCCCTGGGATTGGTTAGGACCCGGGATTTACTTCAGTTACGATACCATCCGCAGTCCCTTCCAGGAAGGCGGGCCTATTTATGAAGGAGCTAATTTTACCGACCGGCTGCACATAGAAATATGTGTGCTGGACCCCGTGATGATCAAAGGCTATTTTCTGCCCCGCCCGGTAGAGGAATTTAACCCATTTCTTAATAGGGAATTTGCCTAAAAGAAGAAGTTGTAATGTGCATAAACGATTAATGCTTTTTGTAAACACGCTAAATTTGAAGAATAAATAAATTATTATGAAAAAAATTGCGATAGGGGGGCTTTTAATTACGATGGTATTTTTAATAGTTAAGCCAAGGATAACTATTAGGCACATTTAAATACTAATTAGGGCTTTCTTTCTTACCCTTTCCAGGTAAGAGTGACGCACTTCAAGAGGTCAATACCAGCTTAAAATAATTTATAACCTAAGGCCGCTTATTAGAGTTACGAAATTGAAGAGAATTACGCAGACATAGCATACTGAACGTTTCCGACCACATCTTCAACTGTAGGATTGGCAAAAACCTTTATTCCCAAATCCTTTAATTTATTGCCGAGCGTTTGGGATATGCCTGAAAAAGTTACCAGGAAAAGCGCATCATTTTTGGATAGTCTCTTTTTCTGCACATCAAGCGCACGGGCGCTTGAAATGGGCAACTCACCATACTCGCCGGCTGTTTTAAATTCAATATATATTCGTTTGCCGGAATTGGTATCTTCTACTACCAAATCAGCAGCGCCACCGAAGGGCTCTTTCTCAACTTTCCAGCCATTGTCCCGCCTCAACTGTTCTGCCAGCTGCGAAATAAAATCATTCTCATTGTATTGAATAGATAAAGCCATAATCTAGATATTAAAAGTGAACTCATTTCGTTTGCCTCTAAAAAGCACCTGAACCGAAAGCACCATGACAAGACCAATATACGCTTCGAATGTTAAAGTTACAGCTTTTTTGATATCTTGTATAGAGTCGTCCGCTTTCAATATGTTAAACTGAATAGCGACATAAGAGGATAATACCGAAGCAATTGGAGCAATAATAAGTTTTTGCCATTCTTTGTCGAAGACCTCGGTTACCCGTTTTCTTAACGTTTTGACCGTCCCAAAAAAGGGGCATTTATCTAAAGTGATTGTTGCTTCCGGGTGGCTCCACTTAATATTATTTTTACTCAATATCCTGGTAGCCTGTCTAAAGTAGTCGTTTATCGCCTTTTTCATTACTTTGATATCTTCCTTATTCTCTGTTTCTACATAGAACTTTAGATTATCTGCTTCAAGCGTATATACAAGCAAAAGGGTGCCGTTGGCGAAGGAGCCTGCACAAAAATCGGTTTCACTAAAAATCGTAGAATCTCTATAAGCACTTTTCGCATAAGCAGCTTTCAATTTATCCTGGTATGCGGTTTTAAATAATTTTGTAATGACATCCTGGTTGTACTGCTTCAGCTGTACCTTAAATTCGCCGTCCATAGCTAGGTTTAATGGTTTATATTACAAGATAATTAATTACCAAAATTACCCGGCAATGCTTTAGATATTTATACCTGTTAATAAGTAATTATACTTATAGATAACCCTTTCGGCCTGTTATCAAAAGACATAGTTAACCCCTTTACTGGGCATAGCTTTCTGGTATTCTGTACAAATCAAGATTTTCTTAGCGTATGGCTGCGCCTACGCTTTACATAGATTGGCAGGCTTTGCCTACATTTTTATAAAACAGGTATTCTGGTTAGCTGTAAGCTACAAAAAATATGGCGTAGGCGCAGCCGTGCGGCCAGGGTAACCTTGATTATATATTGCGGTCGGCAAACTACGGCCAGTTCAGGGGTGACTTGACAGTTATCAAACCAGCTGTGCGACGCTATAAAGGCTGTGGATGAGTTTTATAGACAGGTCGGAGATTTGTAAGCAACTAACCCTCGTGATAGTACGTGAAACTTCTCCCCAACCCCTTAATGAGCCATGCAAAACGCCTGCCCATATTCGTATGGCCTAATTAACATTTACAGGATAATTGAGCTTTTTGGATCCGTTTCAATGATCTATAGTCTGCGCTAATTGGTCATTTTTATATGCTTGCCGCAGAATATGACCTTATTGTAAGCTCCCCCAAAAGTCACCAACCCTGGGATTAGGCCACAAATAAACAGTTTATTTACATTCGCCACTTTTTTTTAAATTCCGCGATAAATTCAACCGGAATGCCAAAGCCCCTGTTCTCCCTAATCCTTGTCTTCGCAGGCCTCTATGCCCATGCCCAAACCAGCACAACCGATAGCCTGGAGCAGCTATTAGCCAAAGAAAAGACGGATACCGGCCGGGTAATGCTATTGGCAAAACTTTCGAGAGCCATGTTGTTCCAAAGTCCGGAGCAAGCCATGGTCCGGGGGCAAAAAGGGCTTTATCTGGCTCGTCGGATAAAATTTACAAAGGGAGAAGCCTTATGCCTTAACAGTATTTCAAGCATATACCAGGTGACGGGCAATTATGCCAAAGGATTGGAAGCTACACTGGAAAGCCTGAAATTAGCGGAGACGATGCATGACGATAAAATTCTGAGCAGGAACCTTTACAGTATCGGGAATATTTACCATGACCAGGGCGATTATAGCCAGGCGCTGCTGTTTAAGCTGAGAGCCAAACAGATGGCGGAAGACTTAAAAGATATGTCCGGGTTGGCAACTACCTTCTTAGGCATCGGGGATACTTATGAAACGCTGAACCGGCTTGACTCGGCCCGGTTGTATACGCAACAGGCTTACGAACTCGCCGTGCGTTTGAAGAACGTGGACCTGAGAGGTATCGCCTTGAATAACCTGGGTAATATCTATTCGAGAATGGGGCAAGACGAATTGGCCATGGGCTATTACCGGCTAAGCATGGCTGATTATCGCAACCAGGAGGATTATGAAGGTATTTGCGAGATAAGCTTTGGAATGGCAAAGCTGTTTCAGAAAAATAATCAGCCCGATTCAGCCCTGTATTATTCCAGGCAATCACTTTGGCTGGCTCAGAAATATGGATTTACCCCCTGGGTTTTGAAAGCCAGCAATTTTTTAACCGGCGTTTACCGGGAAAGCCACCATATAGACAGCGCTTTCGCTTACCAGCTAATAACCATTGCAGCGAAAGACAGTCTCTTCAGCCAGGAAAAGACCAGGGAAGTACAAAACCTGGCATTTGCAGAATCAATACGACAGCAAGAGCTTACGGAACAAAAAGTAAAGGAAGCTGAAACCCGCAGGAGAAACCTGCAATTGGCCGGCATTGCCATCTTTATTCCCAGTTTCTTTTTATTTGTATTATTCCTGAGCCGCCGGAAAGCCAAGCCAAGGACCGTAGAATTCCTGGGCATCCTGGCCCTCCTGCTGGTTTTTGAATTTATTACGCTGCTGGTCCATCCTTATATCGAACATTTGACCGATGATGCTCCTGTAATCATGTTATTAATCCTGGTGGCGATAGCAGCATTCCTTGTTCCCCTGCATCATAAATTGGAAAAATGGGTGAAAGAACGCCTGGGGCAGAGGGGCCTGGTTAAGCGGTTATCCATCGCAGTGGAAGATAAGGTGGAAGATAATTTACAGCCTTCATGACTGGTCGGGCCGGGCCACCTTATTCAAAGATCTTTCTGAACATCGCCGGGGAGTTTTGGCATTTTATTAATTAGCACAAGCCTGCTCAATCGCCTTTATCTTTTCATGTATCAGCTTTTGCTCGGCACGGGAGCTGGTAAGCTGCAGCGCCTGGTGCAGGTATTTGCAGGCGTTTATTTTCTCGCCCAGCATGCCGTACAACTCACCCAGTACGGCATTATACATAAACTGCGAGGCCAGCAGGAAGTCGATGTCTTCTATCTGCCATATTTCTTCTATTGCCTTGAGGGGTGCGCCAATATGGGCCAGCACAATGGCCCTGTTCAGGCATACCGTGGGTGTTTGCTTGTGTTGCAGCAATAAATCATACAGGTCCAGCAGGCGGCCCCAGTTGGTTTTTTCAAAGCTCTTGCTGAGGCAATGTTCGGCGGCAATAGCCGATTCAATATGGTATACAGAAAGACGGGCCCCATGAGAGGAAAGGTTGAGGTACTGGTATCCTTTGGCAATAAGAGGCTGGCTCCATTTACTGCGGTCCTGGTGCTGCAGCAGTATGATGGAATGATCTTCGTCCTCCCGGCTGTCGAACCGCGAGGCATGAAAGCACATCAGGGAGAGCAGGGCAAAGGTGGAAGGTTGTTCGCCTACGTTATGCCCGCTTAACAGCAGGCATAAGCGCATGGCTTCGGCACAGAGATCCCTTCGTATGAGTTCATCGGATTTGAGGGAATAATACCCTTCATTAAACAGCAGGTAGAGTACCGTGTACACCATTTCCAGGCGTTGGGGCAGCTGCTGCCCCGAAGGTATTTCCAGTTGTATCTTATTTTCCTTGATGAATTGCCTGGCGCGGTACAGCCGTTTTTGGATTACGGCTTCATTGGTGACCAGCGCGCGGGCTATTTCATCGGCGCCAAAGCCGGATACGGTTTTAAGCGTAAGCGCTACCTGGTCTTCTTCTTTGAGCGAAGGGTGGCAGCAGGCAAAAATAAGTTGCAACTGGCTGTCGGCTATTTCGCTGTCCAGGAAGAATTGTTCCAGTACCGAGTCGGTTTCTTCCTGCAGCTGCTGCGCCACCTCGCTGGAATACTGTTTGAAATTCTGCTGGCGCCGGATAATATCAATGGCGCGGTTACGGGCGGTTTGCATCAGCCAGCCGGCCGGGTTAGTTGGCAGGCCGTGGAAGGGCCAGGTTTGCATGGCCTTTAAAAATGCTTCCTGTACCACGTCTTCCGCCATAGCCAGGTTGTGCATACCAAAAATGCGTGTCAACACGGCGATCATCTTTCCCGACTCATGACGGAAAAGATGATCTACCAGTTGATGGGGAACAAAAGCGGGTTGATCCATGTGCTTTTTTTAAAATACCATGACTTCACGCACTTCCACGCTGCCGCCGTGGGGAAGGTCGGGACAGTCTTTGGAGATTTCTACAGCCGCTTCGAGAGAGGCTGCCTTAACGATAAAGAAGCCGCCCACGATTTCCTTGCTTTCGGCAAAGGGACCGTCGGTAACGAGTTTTTTGGCGCCGGTTACCCGTTTGCCGCCGGGGGTGAGTGCTTCGCCGGCCACATAGATATTATCGGCCTTGAGCTTGTTAATCCAGCCAAACCATTGCTGCATGCTTACCTGCATTTCTTCGGGAGTGGGATTGGGCCTTTTGTCGTTGTTGGTGAAAATGAACATGAAATCTTTCATAACAGGTTGTTTTAAAGTAATTAGAAAACTGGTATCGTATTAATGACGAACGGGGGAAATGCTGCAGGACAAAAATTCGGGATTTTTTTTCAAACCAGCGATACCGGGCATAAAAAAGCGGGGGCTGAGCAAACAAAAGTTAACTTTTATTTGCTTGCTGGTAACATAAATGTTACCTTTTCATGGGGCGAAAGAAATGGGAACCGGGCTTGCGAAGAAAATTTTAAAGCAGGCAGGATTGAAATAGGTGTTGTGATTTTTTATATAATAACAAGAACTATGAAATTGCAAATTATCATTGAAAAGAACGATGGTATGCTGTGGGGCAGGGTAGAAGGGAAAGGCAATTACATGCCCACTCCCTATGGTAAGACGAAAGACGCGGTTATTAAAAACCTGAGAGATTTGATCGGTGATTACCAGTTACACGAAGGGAAAACCGATAAATTCTGGTCGAAGCTGGATGTAAATAAAATGGAAATAGAAATACAATATGATCTTGAGGCATTTTTCGAGGAACACGATTACCTGAGTATTTCTTCCGTGGCAAAGCGAGCCGGTATAAACGCCTCCCTGATGCGTCAATACGCAACGGGGATAAAGCATCCCTCCTCAGACCAGGCTAAAAGAATAGAAGATACCATTCATTCTCTCGCAAAAGAGCTTAAGAGCGTCTCCCTTTATGCGGCATAAAAAAGCCCGGCTTACGAAGATAAACCGGGCTTTTTCGTGAAACGTTTCACTATTACAACGTCTTCAGCACATCATTCATGCTTCTTACGGCATCGGCGCTTTTGTTAAACATAGCCTGTTCTTCTGCATTGAGGCCGAAGTCGAGGATTTTTTCCCAGCCGTTTTTGCCGATAACCACGGGTACGCCGAGGCAGATATCTTTTTGCCCGTATTCGCCGTTCAGCGAAACGCAGCAGGTAAACAGTTTCTTTTCATCGCGCACGATGGCTTCTACCATAGCAGCGCCGGCAGCGCCGGGAGCATACCAGGCAGAAGTGCCAATGAGCTTGGTAAGGGTAGCGCCGCCCACCATGGTGTCGGCCACAATCTTCTTTTGCTGCTCTTCGGTCAGGAATTGGGTCACCGGTACACTGTTCCAGGTAGCCAGGCGGATAAGGGGTATCATGGTAGTATCGCCATGACCGCCCACTACCACCGCGTTTAAATCGGCGGGGCTGCAGCCCAGGTGCTGGCTGAGCTGGTAGCGGAAACGGGCGCTGTCCAGTGCGCCGCCCATACCAATGATGCGGTTTTCAGGCAGGCCCGAAGTAGTAAGCGTGAGGTATGCCATGGTATCCATCGGGTTGCTGATAACGATGATAATGGTATTGGGAGAATATTTGAGGATGTTTTCAGTAACGCTTTTTACGATACCGGCGTTGACGCCAATAAGTTCTTCCCTGGTCATACCCGGTTTGCGGGGCAGGCCGGAGGTGATGATGACTACATCGGAGCCGGCGGTTTTGGAATAATCGTTGGTGCTTCCGGTAATTCTTGTATCGAAGCCGAGCAGGGCGGCGGTTTGCATCATGTCCTGCGCTTTTCCTTCGGCAATGCCTTCCTTAATATCCAGCAATACCAGTTCTTCGGCCAGTTCCTTGCGGGCAATATTATCAGCGCAGGTAGCACCAACGGCACCGGCGCCTACAACAGTAACTTTCATGTTCAAAAGAGATTTTATGAAGTAAAAGATTATTTGCGCTGCAAAGGTAAAGGCCAAATGTTCAAATGAAAGAAAAAGCTATTAAAACCGGAAATAAATGAAGGAATTGCTGCTTCCGTAGCTTAAAACCACCAGTATTATCATTACCACCCAAAATATGCTGAGCAGCCAGGGCGACATTTTACCGGCCATGCGGAGCGTATTCCGGTTTCTCATCAGCGCCTGTACAATAAGCATGAGGGCAATAATAACGCCCACCCGTTCAATATCGGCATCGGGCAGCAAACCCGGGCGGGCTGGGCTATGCCCCATAAGCGTGTTGAAGATAGCCGAGGCAGACGCAAAACCCGGGGCACGGAAAAACACCCATGCCATACTCACAAAAAAGAAAGTGAGCAGCGCCCGCAGAAAGCCCGGAAGTGGCAGGTATTCCTTTATTGGAGCGCCCCTGCGGAAAGCCCTTTCCACGCAGAGGTAAACCGCATGGAGCGCGCCCCAGGCCACAAAGGTCCAGGAGGCGCCGTGCCAGAGGCCGCCCAGCAGCATGGTAATAAAGATGTTGGTATATGTGCTGATTTTTCCTTTTCGGTTCCCCCCCAGCGGTATATACACGTAATCGCGCAGCCAGGCTGAGAGGGTAACATGCCATCTTCGCCAGAAATCGGCAAAGCCGGTGGCGGAATAGGGGCATAAAAAGTTTTCCGGCAATGCAAAACCCAGGCAGAGGGCTATGCCGATGGCGCAGGTAGAATAACCGGCAAAGTCGAAAAATATTTGCCCGGAAAAAGCCAGTACCCCGGCCCAGGCATCCAGCGGGCGCAGGCGCTGAACGGAGCCAAAAACAAGGTTGGCAGTGCCGGAAAGCATGGCGTCGGCCAGGAATACTTTAAAAAACAAGCCGATGGTAAACAGTAAAAGCCCCTGCTTCAGCTGTTCTGCGCTGGCCCGGCGGGCTGTTTCAAACTGCGGCGCCAGCTGCGGGGGGCGTACAATGGGCCCGGCCACCAGGTGAGGGAAGAAGGATACGTACAGGGAAAAATCCAGCAGCGACTCAACCGGCCTGCTTTTCCGTTTGTACATATCGATGGTATAGCAAAGCGTAGTGAAGGTATAAAAGGATATGCCGGCAGGCAGCAGGATATTTGGTTGGGTGGGATGCCAGTCAATACCGAGTGCATGGGCCAGCAGCATGAAATTGTCCAGTAAAAAAGTCCCGTATTTGAAAAAGCACAGCATTCCCAGGTTGCCGGCAAGGCTAAGGGCCAGCAACAGTTTTCTTTTGTGGCTGTTTTGTTGTGCGTAAAGTGATTTGCCCACGAAATAATCTACCAGGGTGGAGAGCCACAGGAGCAGGATATAAGGAGGGTTGGCCCAGGCATAAAACAAATAGCTGCCCAGCAGGAGATTGATTTTTTTTACCATCCACGGCAGGGGCAGGTGGTGCAATACCAGCATTACCGCAAAAAAAGCAATAAACGTATAGGAGTTGAATAGCACCGGGTTAATCGTCCTTTTTCCCTTCAAAAGCCTCGTACAGCTTAGCTACGGGCTGGTTACCTTCAAAAGTGGTAATCAGCATTCCTTTTTTGTTGTAGAGCGCCAGGTAAGGAAGGTTCTGCATTTTATAAAAAGGAGGCAGGAAAAATTTGGTATCCCTGCCCAGCCAGATATTCGGGTATTTGATTAGCTCGTATTTCTTGTAAAAACCCATCATCTCATCAAAGGGCTGATAGGTAGCCATCACAATCTGCACGTCTTTCAGTGAATCCATGGCAGAAAGCATGGCTTCGGTCTGGTGCTGGCAATGCGGGCAGTCCGGGCTGAAAAACATGATAAGGGTATTGTGCTTTTTTTCCAGCTTATCGCGGGTCAGGTGGCTGACGCTGTCGGTCTGCATCAGGTCAAACGGTGGGATGGTGGGAAAGCGCTTATAGGGGGCGCCCATGCTATCGGTCTGCGCCTGTACGGCAAAACTGGTTAAAAGGATAAGAAAACCCAGGCTGTACTTCATAGTATTCAATTCTTTTGCTCAAAAATAATTTGAATAATCAGTACTTGCTAATTCTTTGTTGTTAAAATGAATTGCGGGCCAGGGGTTACGCTTTTTTAACGGGGCCAGGGAGGGGTTTTTGCGCACAGCGCTATAAGAGAAAAAGAGGCGCCTTCGGCGCGGGTATATTATGTGGGCTCTTAGCTCTTTTTCTCTTTCCCCTCTGTGCGCCCTGAAATAAATTTGGCTAGTATTACGAACTTTCCGTAGATTTACGAAAACTTCGTAGATATGTTAGAAAAACTTACCCGCCAGGAAGAGGAAGCGATGCTGGCAGCCTGGAAAACAGGAGAGGGCAGTATCAAGGCGATTTCCGAGAATATGGAAGCCCCCCTGCCCCCCTATACCACGCTGGCCTCTACCATCAAAAACCTGGAAAAGAAAGGCTATCTCAGCAGCCGCATGGTGGGCAATACCTATCTCTACCAGCCGGCCATTGAAGAAAAAGAATACAAAAAAGGCTTTTTGACCAACGTGGTAAAAAACCATTTCGACAATTCGTATAAAGAGCTGGTGGCCTTTTTTGCCGAACAGAAGAAAATCAGTGCAAAGGAGCTAAAGGAGATACTGGATATGATTGAGAGAAATAATTGAGAATTATGAATTAAGAATTATGAATTAATGGTCTCCGCGAATTCGTAATTCCCAATTCTAAATTCTGCATTCTAAATTCATAATTCTTTTCGTTATGCCTTTTATCTTTTACTGGATACTAAAATTTTCCATCAGCCTGGCGGTAATGTATGTTTTTTACCAGCTGGTATTGCGGCCGCTTACCTTTTACCAGTGGAACCGGTTTTACCTGCTGGGGTATTCACTGCTTTGTTTTGCCATTCCCTTTATTAATATAGAAGCATGGATACAGCAACCGGGTGTTGCTGAAAGCAGGATCGTTACCATTATCCCGGCACTGGGCCGGTACTCCACCGGGGGAACGTTAACTGCGGGCGGCGCCGTAGCGCATGCGGCAGCCCCCAC